>ENA-OQCW01000447-OQCW01000447.1-human-gut-metagenome-genome-assembly--contig:-NODE-447-length-24870-cov-14.757386_pt1 | contig 24870 bp, 20 predicted proteins | sample MGYA00242767_ERZ504593 | MGnify/ENA primary metagenome ERZ504593 (study PRJEB26092, sample SAMD00036307) | human gut metagenome | host: Homo sapiens | study: EMG produced TPA metagenomics assembly of... | reverse complement strand
ATTCCAGGGTCTTCTGGACCTGGGCGCTGCCGTATTTCTTCCGATTGTGTTATCATTATCGGCTTGATCGTAGGCATGAAACCTGGCAAGGCGTTCTCATCCGCATTGACCTTAGGTGTTGCATTTATTGGTATCTAATTTGATTGATAGGTATATGGGGATGACCGTCGGGGCTGCTTTCACAACAATCGTTGAGGGATCAGATAGTACATTAAAGTATATCGATATGGGATGGGCACCGGCCCTTGGACTTGCGTGGCAGTGGCAGTATGCGTTCCTCATGTTCCCGATACAGATTGCCATCAATGTTATCATGCTGCTGCTCGGATGGACGAACTGTCTGAATGTGGATATGTGGAATGTAGGAAACAAGGTGTTTACAGCCTTCCTTGTCACAAGTGCATGCAATAATGTGATTGTTGGCTTTATCGTTGCTATTGTACAGATTATCGCGGAATTAAAGAATGCGGATTACACGAAGTATCAGATTCTGGAGCTTACCGGTGTTCCTTCTGTAGGTATGCCGCACTGTATGTTTTTAAGTAATATCTTCTTCTATCCGATTGCAAATATACTGGATAAGATTCTGCCAAATACAAAGACGTTGAATGCGCAGGAAATACGTAATAAAATCGGTATCTTCGGTGAAAATCACGTACTTGGGTTCCTGATGGGAACCATTATCGGTCTTGCGGCAGGACAGGGTTCCGGTGCATTGCTGCTCGGTGTACAGGCAGGTACTGCATTGACCTTATTCCCGATGGTTTCCAAGCTGTTTATGACCGCACTGACACCGATTTCCGATGCGGCAAGTGAATGGGTGAAAAAGAAATTCCCGGGCCGTGAGCTGATCATTGGGCTTGACTGGCCAATTCTGGCAGGTAACTCTGAAATCTGGGTTGCCATCATTCTGACAATTCCGGTTGCATTGATCTTCTCGCTGATTCTGCCGGGAAATACTGCACTGGTTCTTGGAAATCTGATGAATGTCTGTGTTTGTGTACCACTGTTCCTGGCAATGAAGGGCGATGTGCTGAAAATGTGTATCGTTTCCTGGATCTGGTGTCCGATTTTAAGCTACGCGGCATCCGTTATGGGACCGCTCCTGACTAGTCTTGCAAATACTGCCGGAACCTACAACACCGATATCACATGGTGGGGCTGCGATATTGCGGAAATCCGTTTTGCAATATATGAAGCAGCAACCGGCAATATGATCGGTATCGTGGCATGTGTTGCTGTTGTGGCACTGGGAATTCTGTACTTCCTGAAGCTGGCACCCGCAAGAGAAAAAGCCGCAAAGGAACGTCTGGAATCCGGACAGTAAAAAAGTGTCTTTCCTTCTGTATGTTGTAATATAACCTATGGAAAAGCAGCTTATGTCGCTGCAAATTGACACAGTATCTATCATAGTAATGCAATAAGCAAAATGAAGAATGAGGTGATCCTATGAGCAGATTTCAACAGTTTTGGTGGTATATAGGCGTTTGTATGACAGCTGTCGCGCTTCTTTTATCAGTAGTGACACGCAACTGGGTGCTGGCAATACTCTGCGCCGTTTCCACTGCCGGACTGCGAAAATTAAATGACAAGGTTGAATTACCGAAGGTATATACGCAGAGGGGGATTAAAAAATGAGTGGTTTACACCAGGGAGACAACAGAAATGAAAAAGATAATAAATAATCCGAATGCCGTTGTTGAAGAAATGCTGCAGGGTATTGAAATCGCGAATCCGGATGTTTTATATGACAGGGAAGGCGTCGTCATTGCCCGCAAGGAAAAAGTGATAAGGTCGGGCATTGTATCCGGAGGAGGCAGCGGTCATGAACCGGCGCATGCCGGCTATGTCGGCTATGGTATGCTGGATGCCGCAGTGAGCGGTAATGTGTTCGCATCGCCGTCCCCGGACCGGGTGCTGCGTGGAATTCAGCTTGCAGACTCCGGTCATGGTGTTCTGCTGATCATAAAGAATTATGCCGGAGATATCATGAACTTTGAAATCGCAGAAGAGCTTGCCGGCATGGAAGGTATCGAGGTTGATCATGTCGTTGTGAGGGATGATGTTGCTGTTGCGGAAAGTGATGAATCTACTGGCAGACGTGGTATTGCAGGAACAGTATTCGTGCATAAGCTTGCCGGTGCGAAAGCAGAAACAGGGGCATCCCTTGCCGAGGTTAAGCGTGTTGCGGAAAAAACGATTGAGAACGTAAGAAGCTTTGGTGTATCGTTATCAGCCTGTACGATTCCGGCGGTCGGCACTTGCGGCTTTACGATTGAGGAGGACTGCATGGAGTCGGTATGGGCATCCACGGTGAAGCAGGTATTGAGAAAACGAAGCTGAAGCCGTCAAAGGAAATTGCGGATATCATGGTAAACAGAATCCTTGCGGATAAGGACTATGGACATAGCGAGGTTGCAGTCATGATCAACGGTCTGGGTGCCACTCCTTTGATGGAATTATATATTCTGGCTTCTGATGTGCATACCCGGCTATGTGCCGAAGGTCTGAAGCCGGTCAAATATTATGTTGGAAACTATATGACGGCTATTGAAATGGCAGGGGCATCCTGCAGTATCCTACAGCTGGATGAGGAATTGAAAAGGCTGCTGGAGTATCCAAGCAATACCCCGGCATTTAAGGAGATTGGATAATGGGATTTCAATTACAGACAAAGGATTTTATCCGCTATTTTCAGGAAGCCCGTGAGGTGATTGCTGCGCAGAGGGACTATGTCACGGAGCTGGACTCCACGACAGGGGATGGCGATCACTGGGTGAATGTGAATATGGGATTTGCAAAAAAATAACAGCTCTGTCAAAGGAGCTGGAAGACATGACGCTGGCAGATATGTTCAAAAAGGTTGGAATGACAATGTATTCAGCTGTCGGAGGCTCCTCCGGGGCGCTTTATGGCAGCGGATACATGGCGGCCGGAAGAGCTTGTGCCGGCAAAGCTGTGCTGGATGTACACGGTCTGTATGAGGTGTATGACGCCATGCTGCAGGAAATCATGAAGCGTGGAAAAACAGAGCCCGGACAGAAAACGATGATTGATGCATTATACCCGGCACTTCGTGCATACAGGGAAGGATTGGACGCAGGCAGGTGTGATGAAGAAATCATTCAGGATTTTATGGAAGGCGCCGCAAACGGTGCGAAGCGTACAAAGGAAATGGAAGCTGTAAAAGGAAGAGCCAGCTATCGCAGCGATAAGGGCGTAGGACATCTGGACCCGGGAGCTGTTACGATGGCAATGCAGCTGGAATGTATGGGAAATATGATATTGAATACATTGAAACAAAAAACAGGAGGAGATACTTATGATGAAGAAAATACAATTTTACGCACCCGGTGATATCCGTGTGGAGGAGGCAGAAATTCCTGTACCGGAAGCAGGAGAAATCGTTATTAAAAATGAGGTTACCTTAACCTGCGGTACAGACGTGAAAACGTATAAACGCGGATACCGCTATGAACCGCCGTTCGGCATGGGGCATGAAGCAAGCGGTGTCGTATATGCCGTCGGTGAAGGGGTTACCGGGTTTAAAGTCGGTGATCGTGTGGTTGCACACAATTCTGCATCCTGCGGAACCTGTTACTATTGTAAAAAGGGACAGGAGTCCATGTGTGTGGATCTGATTCAGAATCAGTTTACCAACGGAGCCTATGCGGAGTATCAGCTGATTCCGGAAAGAATCGTCAAATTGAATACCTTCCATATTCCGGAAGGAATGTCCTATAAGCAGGCTGCACTGCTGGAACCGCTGGCTTGTGCCTTGTATGGAACGGAAATGACGAACTTTGATCTCGGTGACTATGTTTGTGTAAACGGCTGCGGACCGATCGGTCTGATGTTTGTACGTATGTGTGTATTGAGAGGTGCACATGTTATCGCCTGTGATATGACACCGGAAAGACTGGCACTTGCGAAAAAGCTGGGTGCTCAGGAGATCATCAATATTAAGGATCTCAACGGTAAGGATCAGGCAGAGGCAGTGAAAGAGCTGACACCGGATGCGCGCGGTGTGGATGCGGCAATTGAAGCTGCCGGATTACCGGAGGTATGGCAGATTGCTCTGCGTATGGCAAGACCTGGCGGAGAGGTTCTGTTCTTCGGCGGTACGAAAAAAGGCCTGGAGGTACCTGTGGATACAACGCTTGTACACTATTCTCAGCTGACATTGAAGGGCGTGTTCCATACAACTCCACAGCATGTAAATGCAGCCTTTGAAATGTTGAAGATGGGGGCAATCAGTGCAGAGGATTTTGTACAGAATGAATACTGTATTGAGGATACTGAAAAGGCGATTGTCGAGCACGCTAGCGGTAAGGTTATCAAAAACTGCATTGTATATAAATAAAAACACAGGGAATTGAAAACTGCGTTTTATGGATGTATAATTCAACTATGAAACAGTCATTGGAAATTATACAAAATCAGAAGCAGAAATTCTCATCGAAGCTCGTACCCTCAATGGAAATCCTTGCACTTTCTCAGCATGAGCTGGAGTCCCTGGTCGATGCAAGTCTGATGGATAATCCGTTCTCTGATGTTGATCAGAATACAATATCCTTAAAGACCAGAGATGTCGATTTGGATTTTAAGCGGGTTCGGAAAAAGCAGGGTGAGCTTCAGGAGATTGCATATGCGGATGAAAGTCAGGATGATTTGTTCGAGCATGTCATCGTGCAGCTCTATCCGCATATGCAGACAAAAAAAGATGAAGAGGTTTTTACCGTATTATTAGAATCTTGGATTCCAGAGGATTTCTTTCAGAAACACCGGATGATTTGTGCAGATTCCTGAATATAAAGAAGGCAAGGCTGCTGCAGTATTTGCATGTCCTGCAGCATGTGGATCCGAAGGGACTGGGCGCAAAGGATACCGGAGAATGCATATGCATTCAGTTATCGGAAATCGAAGGCTCCACTCTGGCACAGCATATCGTATGTTCTCATCTGGAGGCACTCAGTACAGGAGATTTTTGAAAATTGCGAAGTCGGAGCATACCGATGTGGAGCATGTAAAGCAGGCGTTGTCGCTGATTCGTTCACTGAACCCAATACCCGCAAACGGCTTTAGAGTACGGGAGAAGACGGTGTTTATCATTCCTGATGTGTATATAAGGAAAGAAGATTCTACGATTCTTCTGGAAATGAACGCCAGACTGCAGGATAAGCTCAGTATGAATACGGAAAACTATGAGCTTTACAAATCAGCGGCTTGCAATGCGGAAGCAAAGGCCTTTCTGAAGGAAAAGCTGAATGATTTTAAATGGCTTCAATATAGTATTTCCAGAAGGTCGGTGACGCTGAAAAAAATCATAGCCTTTCTGGTTGAATATCAGGCCGCCTTTTTCCAGACAGGAGATGAATGTGCATTGAAGCCGCTGCGCCTTGTGGATATCGCAGAACAGCTAAAAATGCATACCCTCCACCATAAGCAGATGCGATTTCCGGTAAATTCTTTCAATGTGAATATGGAACCTACTCCTTTCACTTTTTAGTGCCGAGATGCTATGAACGGCAGGGAGAAGTGACAGCCTCCATAGATACTATTCGAAACGAGATTAAGGAAATCATCCGTTCTGAGGATAAACAGCATCCCTATTCCGATGAGAAAATTCATCAGCTGCTGGAGGAAGACGGATTTGTGATATCCAGAAGAAGTGTAACCTTATACCGAAAGGAATGCGGCATACCGTCCTCACGGAATCGAAAGACTATCCATATATAGAAAGGATCGTCATAATGAATATTTTAGACGTAGCATTTGTAGAAGAACTCGTTGATGCCTGCCAGTATTTCTGGGAAGCAGGATGGGGAGAATATCATGCAGGAAATATCAGCTATCTTCTTTCAGATGATGAATTTGATCAGCTAAAGGAGTATATGCAGGTGTCGGCATCTGTTGATGTTGCCTTTGACACAGCTGGCTTAAAGGGAAAGGCATTTATTGTCACAAAATCCGGAGCATGCTTTCGTACAATGAAGAAAAAGTATGAACGGGATCTGGGAATCATTCAGTTCAAGGAAAACGGATATGATATTCTGTGGGGACTTGATCAGGGAAGAGGAAGACCAACCAGCGAGCTTCCCGCCCATGTACTGTGTCATCGTGCAAGGCTCGCAGATGATGCAAACAACAAAATTGTAATGCACTGTCATCCTACCTACCTGAATGCAATGACGATGATTCATGAGCTGGATGAGGAAAGCTTTACACAGACCTTGTGGAAGATGAATTCCGAGTGTGCGCTGGTGTTCCCGGAAGGACTGGCAGTATTGCCCTGGATGAAATGCGGAGAAGGTCCGATCGGTCCGGCGACAGCTGATAAAATGAAGGATAAAAGGGTCGTTGTGTGGCCGTTCCATGGTATATTCTCGAGTGGCAATTCCATTTCGGATGCCATCGGCTTGATTGAGGCAATCGATAAAAATGCGCATGTATATGTTCTGGTGAAAGCCAATATGATGCATGGAATGACCGATTGAAAATGTACGGGAATTGAAAGAACATTTCGGACTGAGCTGATTTCTTCAGCTTTCGATTAAGGCAAGGAAAAGGAGACAGCAACTTCTTTTCCTTTTGTCATAGAGGTAATATGTCTCATTGGATAGTGTTTTGATCAGCTTCTTTCGGAATGAAATAAAAGAGAAGGATATGAAAAGGAGAGGAATCTCATATGTTAGAGCATTTTAAAAAAGGATGTTTGTGAAATAGCAAAGCGTGCGCAGAGGGATGGGTTATGTAAACACAAATCAGGGAATTTTTCTGCCCGTGATGCGAAAAGCGGCTATATTGTTATTACACCGACCAGTGTTGATCGCGAAATGCTGACACCCCGTGATATGATTGTTATGGATCTGGATGCCAATGTTTTGGAACATGCATCCGGATTACGACCGACGAGTGAAGCCTTGATGCATTTGATGATTTATAGGACGAGAAAGGATGCGAGGGCAATCGTGCATACACACTCCATGTATGGCACCACGTTTGCTTTGTTGAACAAACCGGGATACGAAGAAGAGTCTAAAGCCATCCAAGCTAGATTATAATCGTCAAGAACCTATAAAGAATGCCATTTATCAATGTCATTCCGAATAACAGTGAAGAATCTGAAAGCATCCACCAAGTGCTTGCAGATTCTTCACTTTGTTCCAATCCAACGGTCACAACCGTTGGAAGTAATAATTATACATTTATTCTATGTTTAAAGAAGCGATAAATAACTATCTTCATGCTCATGGATACGAATCCATCGACCTGAAAGCCGTATTATTCGATATGGACGGAGTGCTGTTCGACTCCATGCCCAACCATGCTGAAGCATGGCATAAAATAATGAAACGCTTCGGTTTCGGCCTCAGCCGAGAAGAAGCTTATATGCACGAAGGGCGTACCGGTGCATCTACGATCAATATAGTAAGTCGCCGGGAGCGTGGGCATGATGCTACAGAAGAAGAAATAAAAGCCATCTACCAAGCCAAAACTGAAGAATTCAACAAATGCCCCAAAGCAGAACGAATGCCCGGCGCACTGGAAGTATTGACTAAAATAAAGAGTGAAGGACTGACTCCGATGGTAGTAACCGGTTCGGGACAAACTTCGTTATTAGACCGGTTAAATCATAATTTTCCGGGCATCTTCCAAGCAGACTTAATGGTTACCGCCTTTGATGTGAAATATGGGAAACCAAATCCGGAACCATATCTGATGGCCCTAAAGAAAGGCGGCTTTAAACCCAATGAAGCGTTAGTAATAGAAAATGCACCACTAGGTGTACAGGCGGGAGTTGCAGCCGGTATTTTTACCATCGCCGTGAATACAGGACCATTGCACGACAATGTGTTACTGAATGAAGGAGCGAATTTACTTTTTCATTCCATGCCCGATTTCAATAAAAATTGGGAAACACTACAATCTGCATTAAAACAAGATTAAATTTTGCAAGAATTCTTCACAATCAATAAAAAAGAGCTCCTTGCTTTCACCTAGATGAAAAACAAGGAGCTCATATTATATAAAAAATCACAGCCTATCAAAATACCTGAACCTACTTTAAAACTTTGCGTAACCAAGGAATAACCAGTTCGTTTTTAAAATAATGAGAAGGGGGATCTACATTGACCGCTTCGAAATAGGTCTTTGAATCCAGTCCTTCATCAAGGTGCTCCACATCTTTTCTAACTGCCTTATCAGCAAACTTCGGATAATGATGAAACTCCGCATTTTCCGGTTTTCCACTAGCAGCATAAGCAGATTGTACCAAACGGAAATCACGGTCCAACCCTCCCTCTGTAAAAATGATAGGACGAGGAGCTAATGACGCAACAACATCTGGAAAATTAAAATACCTCCAATAACCAGGTATCAGATGACGGATAGAATTTGGAAAAGGACGTCTGTTTTCCTTGTCAGGTTTAGTCATTACAACGGCACGTTCCTGAGTCTGGCATAGAAAATCATTGTACACAAAAGCATAAATATCCTTATCCAACACCCCCAAGACCATCATCGGTTCTGTACCTAATGAGAATCCGCTAATCACAATCCTGTCCTTTCGGATATAAGACTGGGCTTTCATCCAATTCAGCACCTGCATATCCAGATAAGAAGTATACCCTAGCCAACTCCATCCCAGTTCAAGCAAAAAACGGGAAACAACATCATAGTCATAATTCCATCCTTTATCATAACATTCCAAATCGGAGGCTTCTCCAGCAGCGGCATTATCCACCGCTACCGCCACATAACCTTCTTTAACCATATTCAAAGCCATACTTACTTTGGGATTATTATAATCCTCAGTTAACTTATCACAGATGCCGGGCTCACCAACCAATCCTTCTTTGGTCCTTCCGGACCCCGGAATGCACAAAACTCCGGGTACTGCACCCTTCAAATGTTCCGGTTTCAAAACCAGAAAAGTGGAAACTGACTTTGGAAAAGGATAGAACTCCCATTTCTCTAAAATATATCCCTCTTTTTTTTCCGTTTTCACACAGACAGGAGACGGTTGTCTCTTTATCTCGGGAAACTTCATGATCTCCACCATCGCAGCACGCACTCCATCCTGCCATTGCGTAAATTCCTGTGCGGACATACCGGAACGGTAAGCATATTGGGGATGTGTATCTTTCAACATCTCATGAACAATGGCATAAGTACTTAGTAACCGTCCATCCCCACGATCTGATTTCACAACTGCATGCTTCTCAGGTTGGTAATTCTGAGAATTACCAACCATACATAAGCTGCATACAGATACTAAAAAGAGCAATCTTTTCATTATCATCATATTATCTCACTATTATTCATACCCCGGAGTCTGCTTGATTTCCGGATCTCCATTCAAAACTTCCACATTAACAGGCCACAACATCATATACGCCTTATCCTCTGTTAATATAGGCAATGAACTTCCATAATGCGCTTTAACAGAAAAGACAAAAGGTTTTCCGTTGGAATCACGTAAACGCAATAAATCAAACCAGCGGCTTCCCTCACCTACAAACTCTTTATCACGTTCCTGCAAAATAGCCCACTCATTATCCGCATAATCTCCTGCAATATATTTATGTTGTTCAAATTTATCACCATAAGCACGCTTACGTACCTCATTTATATATGCAGCACATTTATCCGGAGCTCCCAACCCGTTTTCACACTCGGCCAGCATCAACAAAACATCAGCATATCTATATACCGGTACATCTGAATCATAATAATGAGTTCCTCCATCCGTATGTCCCATCAGTTTTTTCCAACAAGCGCCACGAGTCTTTCCTTCGAACATATATTGAAAGAAAGTAGCATCCAAACGAGTATCTTCCTTATCATAAATCTCAATAAACGGCACTTTATACTCATAACGTAATGGTCCGGCTGTCAATAGCTTCAACGGATCCGGACCATATTTATTTCCATCCAAGTCCGTAGCATTGGTAAACAAGGCTACATTATAGAACCAGTTCGCCCCCCAATTGGTCAATTCATTCTTATTAAAACACAGAGCGAAAATGATCTCTTTATTCTTCTTCCCTTCCGGAGTCCATAAATCCGCAAAGTTTGGAAGCAGTTCGAATTGTTGGTTCACCAAATTCAATAAAGCCTTCTTTGCTGTCAACAAGTCACTGTTATTAGGATCTACGGCAGTCAGAGTAGCTATATGATCTCCTGCAATATCATCATCTGGTAATCCTGTAGTGACTTTGGCAGACCACATATATATCTTGGCCTTCAAAAGTTCCGTTGCATGATAAGACCATTCATATTGGTTGGACATCTTCTTATCCGACTCATTGAAGAAAGCTTCGGATTTATTAATATCTTCTTTGATAAACTCCAACGTTTCCTCCGGAGTAGAACGAGCCTTATATAATTGCGTAATATCAATGCTACCCTCGGTAACTTTCGGTTCCGTCTCTAACGGCACACCACCAAATGTTCGATAAAGATAGAAATAGTAATATGCACGCAAGCCATAAGCCTGTCCCAAATAAAATGATTTCTCCGTTCCAGTCAGATAATCAATTTCTTTATCTACATTTCTGATAAACAAATTTATATGCATGATATTTGGGTACACCTCATACCAATCATCGATACCGGTATTATCTTTCGTAAGCAGATTATTAGTCATAGGCGGACCATATACCCCCTCACCCATAGAAGTAACATCACTTATCAGAATCTCACTTCTGAACTCTCCCAATGTGACAGGCATCTGATATTTATCTCTTAAATCGGCATGAATACCAGTCATAAACATTTCTACCTGAGACTTCTGATTCCAAAAATCATTAGAGCCATAATAATCTTCAGGAGACAGGTCCAACGCATCACAAGCAGACAATACCATCATCCCACTCAACAATATGCTATAAAATATTTTCTTCATAATCCTTCCTATTTATTAGAATGTAACATTTAAACCCAAAACAACTGTTCTAGGGAGGGGATATCCTCCATTCTGACTGACACCATATTCGGGGGTCGCCATATTTTTGGCTGCTGTAATATATCCCAAATTCTGTGCTGTTACAGAAACATCCACCTTGCTCAAACCGGATTTATGAATCCAACTCTGAGGCAAGGAATACGACAGGCTTATTTCACGAAAAGCCAAATAATCGCCACGATAACAATTAATGTCCGATATTCTGTCATAATTACGTTTGCCCAAAAAGTCAGCCCATCCATACACCGGATATTTTCCATTCGGATTACTTTCCGACCAGGAATCTTTAACTAAAGAAATGGTATTAAATGTTCCCTGCATATTACCCATAATCCAAGGAGTTTTCCAATCATGTACCCAATAGCCTAAAGCATAATCCAAACGGCAGTTCAAAGTTAACCCTTTCCATGAAGTATTAATGTTAAAGCCTCCGGTCCAATGAGGTATCGTATTACCCAATTTCACCCGGTCATAATCATCAATCACACCATCCCCATTCACATCCTGCCATTTCACATCACCAGCCTGTATAGGCAGTCCTTTCTCCTTTTCGGCATCCGACAATTTAGCCCAAGCTTCAGGGCCATAAAGCACTTTGGCATCTGCTCCATTTTCCGTATAAGTGGATCTGTCTATCAGATTGCCTGGAATCTCACTCTCACTCTTATAAATACCAAGAGATTTAAAGGCGTAAATCACACCATATTCCTGTCCTTCCTGATAACCACCTACCCATTGTCTTTCATAGGTACCATCTGCCAGCTTGCGTCCCGTATAAACCTGATAGGCATCCTGCATATTATTCGGCAATCCATTGTACGGTAATGAGATAATCTTATTCTTATTATAAGCGGTATTCATACTAACTGTAAATTTCCAATCTTTGGTACGCAAAACATTGGCAGTCAATTCCAACTCCATACCTTGGTTTTGTACTTCTCCATTGTTAGAAAGGAAAGAAGAAACTCCGCTATGAGAAGGCAGGGTGATTTCTGCAAATTTATCCTGTGTATGTCTATTATAATAGGTGAAGTTCAAGATATATTTGTTATTCAGAAAACCAATATCGAAACCTGTCTCGAATGTGTACGATTTTTCCCATCTCATGGTGGGATTAGGCAAATCGTTTATCATCAAAGGAACTTTGCCATTATAGTTGGGTACTATTTTACCATCTTTATCTTTCATAATACCATAAGAACCTTGAACCGTATAATAATCAAGTCCTGTCACTACATTACCATTAGCATCCAGTACACCAGACACATTTCCATTGGCTCCGTAACTAGCACGAATTTTAGCATAAGAAAGTACATTGCTACAAGACTCCATAAAATTCTCTCTACTCAATACCCAACCGGCTGATATACCGGGAAAGGTTCCCCAACGGTTATCTTTTGGCAGTTTGGAGTATCCGTCGCGACGTAAAACAAGGCTCAGCAAATATTTGGACTTATAATCATAATTCACTCTGCCAAAGAATGAAAGAATACGCTGTCTGTAATGCCAAGAATCTATTTGCCGCACTCCGGCAGCAGTCGAAGTATAATTCAAATCCTGAAAATCAGATAATGGAGATCCATAACCAGATGCCGAAAAACCTTTCTTGTATGAGTCATAATATTCTACACCTACCATCGCATCCATAGAATGATCTTGCCGGAATGTAGTCTGATAATTCAAGATTCCATTGTAAGTCTGGTCTAAAAGCCGTTCATGTTTGTTGGAAGTACTATGATTAGTATCATACACCGGTCCTGTAGCTACAATATAGTCCCCTTTGAAGAACTCTCTGCTATCATCAAAATAGAACCAAGTTCCTGTGGTCTTGAATGTCAATCCTTTCATTATATTAAAGGTAAAAGACTGGCTCAGATTAAACTTGTCCGTATTATTATCATAATTCAATGCATCCTCATACACTTTCACTGTAGTCCAGCCACGAGCATAAGAAGCCACGGCAGGGCCTGCCAACCAATCACCGTCCGGACTTTTCACACGGAATGTAGGAGGAACGGACAAGGTAGTACTGAAAAAATTACCTTCACCGGCATATCCTGCACCACCATCGTCCCATTTTGCATCGGTAAATGTCAAAGAAGAATTAGAAGTAAGCCAAGGCTTAATTTTATAATCTGCATTGATCGTGAAGTTCAAACGGTGATACCAGTTGTTCATCGCATTTCCTTCGCTGCGATTATAGCCTAGGCTTGCATAATAATGTCCTTTATCATTGCCACCGGATACGCTCAAGTTATAATCCTGAGTAATAGCCGGAGATTTGATATTATAATCTTTCAGTTGATTATCACAATAAATCAATTTTTGTCCCGGATTCACCGGGTCATCCATTGTCTGCCAACCTTGTTTTAACAGGAAAGCCAGGTCATCTGTATAATTCATAACACCCCATACGGCTGTATTATCCTTATTACCATTAAGTACATTCCCTTTTTCATCAAAATATCTGTTTCCCGTTCCGTAAGGCTGTGTTCCGGATAAAGTCGCATCACTGGCAAATCCATGCCAAGCACCCGATTTATCCTGCCATATATGCGAAGACCGATAAAATGCCGAACGCATATAATACAAATAATCATGAGCATTCAAAAATTCATACTGGCTATGAAAAAAATTGAAACCGACTTTCGCACTCAAATTTATTTCCGTATGTCCTTCCGAACCTCTTTTAGTAGTAACAAGAATTACACCATTGGAAGCACGCGCACCATAAATAGCCGTAGCACCAGCATCTTTCATGACCTCCAAAGACTCGATATCCTCCGGATTCACATCACTCAACGACTCGCGTACAGCACCATCGATAATAACCAAAGGTGAACCGCTACCATCCAGATTGGTACCACCACGAAGCACCAAAGTAGGAGTGGAATTCGGATTACCGCTAGTTTGCTGTACCCTTAATCCTGCCACTGCACCAGAGAGTGCTTGCGCCGGATTAGTATGGGCCCCCGTACTTAAAGTAGAATTGTCAACTTTAGCAATGGAATTAGTCATCTTAGAACGAAGTTGTGTGCCCCCATAACCTGTTATCACCACTTCATCCAAAGTCTTATTGTCTTCCTGCAGCTGAACATTCAGAAACGTTTTTTTCCCTACCAACATTTCTTGAGTCAGATAACCGATATAAGAAAAGACCAAAGACGTTTTTTCACTTACCACTAACGTAAACCGGCCGTCTATATCAGTTATGGTACCATTGGTAGTACCTTTCTCTATAATATTAGCCCCAATAATTGCTTCTCCTTTGGCATCGGTCACTATACCTTTGACAGTCACTTTATCTTGTTGCATAACAATGGGACGCGTTTCTTCTCTAGAAATGGCCTTGCGAATTATTACTTGTCTGTCACGGATATGATATTCCAAATCAGTACCGGCAAACATTTGTTTCAGTACCTCCTCTATTGTTTTATTTCGTACATCCACATTGACACGACGAGACAAATCAATATCTGTACGATATATAAAAATAAATTGACTATTCTTTTCTACCCAATTAATCACACTCTTCAAAGTCTGGTTCTCCATGGAAACGGTAAAGCTGGTTTGTTCCGCATAACTCATTTCCGCAAAAGCCTCTTCATAACCTGTAAATGTTAAAATCATGGCTAAACTCATACATTTTGTGAATTTAGGCATGAGTTTTATTCTATTCGTGTATTTTTTCATATATTTGATTGTTTTTTCTATTTATTTCAAGGTAAATAATTAAACAACGATTCAGTGACCAGATAGTACGGCAAATACTGTCTGGTTTTCTTTTTTTACATCCTTCTTTTATTCCATAGGCTAAAGTATTTTAAGGTTCAACAATTCTCATTTAAGGCTCACATAGATTTCATCTTTATCATTTATTGTATAATGCAATGATAATGAAAGACATAAGTTATCCATAACATTGGTAATATCTGTTTGAAGATCCAGTTTTCCTGACAATGACAAGGTCGTAATCTCTGCATCATACCGTATTTTACACCCATAATACCGCTCAAGCTTCTTTAAAACATCTCCTACGGGTCTTTGATGAAGCAGCAATAAATTATCCTTCCAACTGATGTATTCGGACACATCAACCTTACGTACCTGCGTTTTATTGCCTTTAATATCCACCAATTGATTAGGTGCTAATCTTACTTTGCTCTTATTCTCAGTAGTTACTTCCACGCTTCCACGTACTAAAACAACAGATGCAGCCTCATCCTCCCTATAGGCACAGACATTAAACGAAGTACCCAGCACGCGTATATCAAACTCTCTTGTTTTGACAACAAATGGGCAATCCTTCCTTTTGGCTACATCCAGATAAACCTCCCCCTCTACCAAGATTTCACGTTTCCGTTCTTCAAAAATATCCGGATATATCACTTTACTACCTGAATTTATATAAATTCTAGTACCATCAGAAAAAGTAATATCAGCTCTTTTCCCATTAGGAACCATTATTTGATGCATTTCATTCTTTACAGATGAAGCCTGGGATATTTTAGTATTTAATGCATACTGCTGAATATTCGAACTTCCTAAAGTATCATATTTTAAAGAAGCATCATTTTTCAGATTCATAGCTTGGTTATCTGTTATCAGAATCACCTCATCACCGCAAATGGAAGTCGTGTCATTCAGCAATGCTATATCAAGCTCCGTACCCTCATCAACATTGGTACTCCACCAGTTCATAACTAAAGCCAAAGCAATCGCTGCCGCTATCGACAAAGACCACCTATAAATATGACGTCTGTGGGGAACCTTTTTTTCCCTTCCTACTCGTTTCATCACGTCCTGAAAAGATTTGTCTACATCAACAGATTCCAGTTCATCTGCTTCCCGAATCTTCTCAGTCAGGCATTGAACTGTTTTACGAAATTCATCTGAATTATATATTGTTTTTTTATTTTTCATCGAAAAACCTTTTTATTAAGAAAACGGTGCCCGATAAAAAGGTACTCATAAAAAGAAAGAAATCACACTTTCTTTGCATGAGCCTTCGCAAAACCAATAGACAAACCTTATATGACAAATAAAAGAACTTATTCATCACACAAATATCACTTCATTCCATGAAAACATGCCCAAATGATAAAACAACAATGATTAACTACTCGCTAAATCAAGAGAAGTGAAAAGCCCAAACACTACGCACAGGCACATGAACACAATGCACCAAGATACTGAAAATCCATATGGTTGAAACAGAGAAAAAGAATTCACGCAAACGTGCCAATGTACGCGACAAAAGATTCTTGCTTGATTGAGGATTCATACCTAAGATAGCGGATATTTCCTGATGGCTCAATTCTTTTACATAATATAAATACAGAATTTCACGCTGACGACCGGAAAGACGTGAAATTGCCTTAGCCAGCCTTCTTTCATTCTTCACATCCACATCATCTTTCTTAAATAAAGAATTTATTATTTCTTCGCCCATCGGAAAAAACTCATGGCATTCTTCAATCACTTCCATAGGACGTAAAGACTGAAACGCATCCAGCAGTTTATTTCTAAAAGAACAAAGCAAATACGCTTTTACATTATCAGTATAATGCAAATTCCTACAATTTAAAATCAACTTGACGAACAGATTCTGTATGGTATCGGCAACCAGCTCTCTGTCACCTACCATACGAATTCCATAGGAATACAATAACGAATAATAGCGTCGATAAACTTCTTCAAATGCCGCCGTTTCTCCTTTAATAAAAGATTCCCAAAGTTTAGTTTCACCATGTGTTCTATCAACCATAATACTAGCTCCTTAAAAACTTATTGAGCTTGCTCAGAGTTAAACTTAACAAGAAGGCAATATAAGAGATGAACCATGTAATGAATTCATCTCTTACTTTATAATACCTACATATTATTCAAACAGTTTACTGCGCGACAACATACAAGCACCGATGATCCCGGCTCTTTCTTTCAATTTAGATTCTACAATAACAGAATCACGGTTCATCAAGTTCAGTGTATATTTTCGAATAGCTGTAGTGATGGGTTGTGTCAAATAATCACCTGTACGTGACAATGCACCACCAATAATGACTAGCTCCGGATTAAATATATTAATAAGTCCCGCTACATGGCGACCTAATTTCACTCCGATTTCTTCCACCAGTTCAATACACAGCAAATCTTCCTTATTTACCGCATCAATGATATCATCCAAGGTCAAATCTTCCAAATTTTTCTTGGTATTGGAGATAATAGAGTTTTCACCATTATTAATATGTTCCAACAGAATACGATGCAAAGCAGCCCCCGAAACTTCCGTTTCTATGCATCCTTTTTTCCCACAATGGCAGATAATCTCATTCTCATATCCAAAATTATGCCCGAATTCGCCAGAGAAACCAGATTTTCCTTTATAAATCTTTCCATCAATGATAATTCCCATACCCAATCCCCAACTGACATTGATAAAGATGATATTCTTCTCACCTTTCACAACACCTTGCATATACTCACCGTAAATCATAGCACGAGTGTCGTTATCAATAGAAACACGATAACCACCCACCTTTTCTGATATGACATCCGTCAACGGGCGCTCATCAAAATTGAATATACTGTAACTATATCCCAAATCCGGATTCACACGCCCGGAAAGATTTACATTAATATTTAATATCTTATCTTTCTCAACACTGACTTTTTGAAGAAAATGTTTAATCAACTTACACAATTCGTCTAAACTCTCAGGGGTATTCTTCGCTTTAAAAGGAACATTCATTTTTAGCTGAACTACATCTCCTTTAAAATTTATCAACCCTAAGTTAATGGAAAACTGACGCACTTCAACACCTACAAAATATCCGGAATCTGCATTCAAACCATACAAACTGGGATGTCTTCCCCCACTGGTTTCCAGCTTTCCATAGTCGTTAATGTAACCTTCCTCACACATTTCATCAATGAATTTTGTAACTGTAGGCACACTTAAATCCATCTCTCTTGCTAAATCAGTAATCGTAGAGCTTCCATTATAAATATAATGGGTAATGATTTTCTTCTTCATCACAGCCATCTTTGAGCCCTTTTCAATTTCTTTCAACAAATTCTCACCCATAATAAAATATTCCGTTAATGTCCACAAATATAGTTATTTTTTTATGAAATCAAATCACATTTAAAGAGAATTTTCAAAAATTATTTTAGAAGATGTAAGCTAATTATCATTTTTTGTAACAATTCCATTTTCCATATACATTTAAAGAACGTTTCTAAGTCGCTTATTTATCTTTCTATTTATTAAAAGAGTGATTATTAATAAATAAATTTAGTTTTTACTTGTTGTTTTCATAAATCATTTATATATTTGCACGCAACATGATTAAGTAATATAAAATATTCATTTCAAATAAATTAAAGGCTATGGAAAAGATTCACGGATTAATTGACGCACCTTTTACTCCCTTTTATGAGAACGGAGAAGTAAATTATGAACCTATTGAAGCCTATTGCCAACTATTGGTTAGAAACGGACTTCAAGGCGTATTTATCAATGGTTCTTCCGGAGAAGGCTATATGCTGACAGAAGACGAACGCATGAAACTGGCTGAACGCTGGATGGAAGTAGCACCCGAAGGATTCAAAGTCATTGTCCATGTAGGAAGCACTTGTGTAAAATCAAGCAAACGTCTAGCAGAACACGCTCAGAAAATCGGAGCATGGGGTATCGGAGCAATGGCACCTCCTTTCCCCAAAGTAGGACGCATTGAAGAATTGGTGAAATACTGCGAAGAAATAGCATGCGGCGCTCCTGCACTTCCTTTCTATTTTTATCATATCCCAGCTTTCAACGGAGCATTCCTCTCAATGGTAGCATTCTTGGAAGCCGTAGACGGTCGCATTCCTAATTTCGCCGGTATCAAATATACTTTCGAAAGCCTGTATGAATACAACCAATGCCGTTTATATAAAAATGGCAAATTTGACATGTTGCACGGCCAGGATGAAACGATCCTTCCTTGTCTGGCTATGGGCGGTGCACAGGGCGGTATCGGTGGAACAACCAACTATAACGGCAAAGAACTCACAGGTATTATCGAAGCATGGAAAGCCGGTGATCTGGAACTGGCACGCGAACGCCAGAATTTCGCACAGGAAGTTATCAATGTCATCTGTCACTATCGTGGAAACATCGTTGGCGGTAAACGCATCATGAAACTGATCGGGCTGGATTTAGGAAAGAACCGGACTCCGTTCCAGAACATGACAGATGAGGAAGAAGCTGCCATGAAAGCCGAACTGGAAGCAATCAATTTCTTCGAAAGATGTAACAAATAAACCTGAACCACGATGTTTTCAATAGACTATATAAAAGAATGGTCGGAATCATACAAAACAGATCTGACCACCAATATCATGCCGTTTTGGCTGAAATACGGGCTGGACAAGGTCAATGGAGGTATTTATACCTGCGTTGACCGAAACGGCAGCTTGATGGACACCACCAAATCAGTGTGGTTCCAAGGAAGATTTGCTTTTATCTGTTCCTATGCATATAATAATATAGAAAAGAACGAAGCATGGCTGGCGGCAGCTAAAAGTACAATAGACTTTATAGAAGCGCATTGTTTTGACTCTGACGGACGTATGTATTTCGAAGTGACTGCCGAAGGCACTCCCTTGCGCAAACGCCGTTATATTTTCTCGGAGTCATTCGCAGCCATCGCCATGTCGGAATATGCCATCGCATCCGGTGACCAGACGTATGCCGTAAAAGCATTAGACTTGTTCAAACGGATGCAGTATTTTATGGAAACACCAGGCATACTCCCTCCAAAATATCTGGATACTCTTCCTATGAAAGGACATTCCATCACAATGATCCTGATTAATGTAGCATCACGTATCCGTCAGGCCATTCAAGATGAAAGCTTCAACGGACAGATTGACGCTTCCATCGCCCAACTGCGCAAAGATTTCATGCATCCCGAATTCAAGGCGTTGCTTGAAACGGTAGGCCCCCATGGAGAATTCATCGACAGCAACATGGGCCGCACCATCAATCCGGGACATTGTATCGAGACCGCCTGGTTTCTGCTGGAAGAAGCCAAATACCGTAATTGGGACAAAGATATTACGGAATTGGCCCTCACTATCCTTGATTGGTCTTGGGAGTGGGGATGGGACAAAGAATTCGGAGGTATCATCAACTTCAAAGACTGCAAGAACCTTCCGCCACAGGATTATTCCCAAGACATGAAATTCTGGTGGCCTCAGACAGAGGCTATCATCGCTACTTTGTATGCATATTTAGCAACCGGAAATGAAAAATACCTTGACATGCACAAGCAAATCAGCGATTGGACATACACCCATTTCCCTGATAAAGAGTGTGGAGAATGGTTTGGATATCTCCATCGTGACGGCACGCCTGCACAAATGGCCAAGGGTAACCTGTTCAAAGGCCCGTTCCACATTCCAAGAATGATGATCAAGGGCTATACATTGTGCAAGGAAATACTCGACAACAAAAAATCACATTTATAAAGCCCTTTATCTATTAGCATGAAAAACAGTAAAATTTATCCTTGGGTTGTAGTAGGATTATTATGGGGTGTTGCCCTGTTGAATTACATGGACCGGCAAATGTTGTCCACAATGAGAGATGCCATGGCGGTGGATATCACCGAGCTTCAGTCAGCTGCCAATTTTGGGCGACTGATGGGAGTCTTTCTTTGGATATATGGCTGTATGAGCCCTATAGCCGGAATGGTGGGCGACCGCATGAACCGCAAATGGCTTATTGTTGGCAGTTTGTTTGTATGGTCGGCCGTCACTTATCTGATGGGAATCGCCGACACCTATAATGAAGTTTTTTTCCTTCGCGCCTTGATGGGAATCAGCGAAGCGCTCTATATTCCTGCCGGATTGTCACTGATCGCCGACTATCACTCCGATAAGTCACGTTCATTAGCCATCGGTATTCACATGACCGGGCTCTACACCGGGCAGGCCATCGGAGGTTTCGGCGCTACAGTAGCCGCTGCTTTTTCCTGGCATACAACCTTTCATTGGTTCGGCATCGCCGGCATCGCATACGCCGTAATTTTGATGCTTTTTCTACATGAAAAGAAGGATAGAATACAAATTGAACAAATAAATTCACCTTCCGGTAAAGAAAAAAGCAATTTATTGAAGGGATTATCATTACTTTTCAGTAATATTGCATTCTGGGTGATTCTGCTATATTTCGCAGCCCCCAGTTTACCGGGATGGGCAACCAAAAACTGGTTACCTACCTTGTTCGCCGAGAACCTGAATATACCGATGTCACAAGCCGGCCCCATGTCGACTATCACCATCGCGCTATCCTCGTTCATTGGCGTAATTATTGGTGGAACCTTATCCGATAAGTGGGTGCAAAGAAATATAAAAGGACGTGTGTACACGGGTGCCATCGGCTTGGGACTTACTATTCCATCCCTGCTTTTACTAGGGTTCGGACACAGTTTCGTAGCTGTTGTGGGAGCTGGATTATTATTCGGAATCGGTTATGGTATCTTCGATGCCAACAATATGCCGATTCTATGCCAGTTCGTATCATCCAAACACCGTGCTACCGCCTATGGTATCATGAATATGACAGGCGTGTTTGCGGGAGCAGCCATTACCGAAGTCTTGGGAAAGTGGACAGACGGAGGTAAGTTGGGACTGGGATTTGCCATGTTGGCTATTATTGTGCTTATCGCACTGGTAGTACAATTGACATTCCTCCGTCCCAAAACGGATAATATGGAATAACCCGTATAGTTAACTTAACACTTAAAACTTAAAAAAGAAAGAACCATGAGAGTAATTATTGAATCTGATTACCAAGCGCTGTCACAATGGGCGGCAAACTATGTAGCTAGTAAAATCAATGCGGCAAATCCGACTCCTGAAAAACCTTTTGTTTTAGGTTGTCCCACAGGATCTTCACCGCTAGGCATGTACAAAGCGCTGATAGAACTGAACAAGCAGGGAAAAGTATCTTTCCAGAATGTCGTTACTTTCAATATGGACGAATATGTAGGCTTGCCTGAAGATCATCCAGAAAGCTACCATACATTTATGTGGAAAAACTTTTTTAACCATATTGATATAAAGAAAGAAAATGTACATATCCTGAACGGAAATGCCGAAGACCTGGAAGCAGAATGCGCCAACTACGAAAAACAAATAGCCGAAATCGGAGGCATCGACCTGTTTATGGGAGGTATCGGTCCCGACGGACATATCGCATTCAACGAGCCGGGCTCATCTTTGTCTTCACGCACACGTATCAAAACACTGACTACAGACACAATCATTGCAAACTCACGTTTCTTTGACAATGACGTGAACAAAGTACCTAAAACTGCGTTAACAGTAGGTGTAGGGACTGTCCTTTCAGCCAAAGAAGTTCTGATTATCTGCAACGGGCACAACAAAGCACGTGCTTTGCAACATGCCGTTGAAGGTGGTATTACACAAATGTGGACTATCAGCGCATTACAAATGCACCAGCATGGCATCATTGTTTGTGACGAAGCCGCTACAGACGAACTGAAAGTCGGTACCTACAAATATTTCAAAGACATCGAAAAAGCTAATTTGTAATTTATGAGAACAAACTTAAGTTCGCAGATTTCTCTGAACAGAGTATCTCCGAAATATTATAAACCCGAAAATGCGGTGGAACGTTCTGTCTTGACCCGCTGCGAAAAAGTGCCTACCGACATCTATGAAACGATGGAGGAAGGCGTGCAGCACATTGCCAACGAAATTACGGCAAAAATTCAGGAACGTCAGCGCGAAGGAAAGTTCTGCGTGATTGGGGCTGGAACCGGTGCTTCATTACGGCCGCTTTATGCCGAACTAGTCCGTAAACATAAAGATGAAGGACTAAGTTTCCGTAACGTAGTAATTTTCAATTTATATGAATATTACCCTTTGGCTTCCGAAGGGGCTGGAAGCAGTTTCTCACAGCTGAACGACTTATTCCTAAGCCAAATCGACATCGATAAACAAAATGTATTCACCATCGACGGAACGATTCCGCAGGAAGCTGTCATCGAATACTGCCGCCTGTACGAACAACGTATCCAGACTTTTGGCGGTATAGACATCGTATTAATGGGCATTGGTCGTGAAGGCAATATTGCCATGAACGAGCCGGGATCAAGCTTGAGCTCCCCTACCCGACTGATTTTGATTGACTCAACCTCGCGTGCTGAAGCTGCACACAACTTGGGAGTGGACAATCTCCCTCCCTGTTCCATCACGATGGGTGTGGCAACTATTATGGCTGCCCGCAAAATCTATTTGCTGGCATGGGGAGATGACAAAGCCGATATCATCAAGAAAGCGGTGGAAGACAAAGTGAGCGACACTCTGCCCGCTTCTTATCTGCAAATGCATAACAATGCAAATGTCTGCATAGATCTGGCAGCGGCTTCTCACCTTACCCGTATCCAACGTCCGTGGCTGGTAACCAATTGCGAATGGAACGACAAATTGATTCGCAGCGCTATTGTATGGTTGTGTATGCGTGTCAAAAAACCGATTCTGAAACTGACCAACAAAGATTACAATGAAAACGGACTGAGCGAACTGCTGGCACTCTACGGTTCTGCTTACAACGTAAATATCAAAATATTCAATGACTTGCAGCACACCATCACCGGATGGCCCGGCGGCAAGCCCAATGCAGATGACACCTATCGCCCCGAACGGGCAAAACCATTCCCGAAACGCGTGGTAGTCTTCTCTCCGCACCCGGATGATGACGTAATCTCAATGGGTGGAACTTTACGGCGTTTGGTTCAGCAAGGTCACGAAGTACACGTAGCATACGAAACTTCCGGAAACATTGCCGTAGGCGATGAAGAAGTAGTACGTTTCATGCACTTCATCAACGGTTTCAACCAACTTTTTGATGAAAACTCCAACGAAACCATCAAAAACAAATACGCTGAAATCAAGAAATTCCTTGCCGCCAAGAAAGAAGGCGATATGGACAGCCGCGATATCCTGACCATTAAAGGACTGATCCGTCGTGGCGAGGCCCGTACTGCAAGTACTTACAATCAAATTCCATTGAACCGTGTCCACTTCCTCGACTTGCCGTTCTATGAAACAGGAAAAATCGAGAAGAACCCTATCAGTGAAGCCGATGTGGAAATCGTTTTACAGTTACTACGTGACGTAAAACCCCACCAAATTTATGTGGCCGGTGACCTTGCCGACCCGCACGGAACCCATCGTGTCTGCACAGACGCAGTGCTTGCCGCTATCGACATCGAAAAAGAAGCCGGTGCCGAATGGTTGAAAGATTGCCGCATCTGGATGTATCGTGGCGCATGGGCGGAATGGGAAATTGAAAACATTGAAATGGCCGTACCGTTCAGTCCGGAAGAATTGCGTGCTAAACGTAACTCCATCTTAAAGCATCAGTCTCAGATGGAAAGCGCACCGTTCCTGGGCAACGACGAACGTCTGTTCTGGCAAAGAAGTGAAGACCGCAACCGGGGTACCGCTGCTTTGTATGACCAACTTGGTTTGGCATGTTATGAAGCAATGGAGGCCTTCGTGGAATACGTACCCCTATAATTTAAGAAACAACCTAACCTAATTTTATACTAACCTTTAACCAAAAAACCGAAAATCCCCGATGGATGTGATATCCCTCGGGGATTATTTTTAGATTTCCATTTATTGCAAATGATATCCCATAGTCATCCTCACCACAGCTACCTGCTTCGAGCAACACACCCCAAACTACATCTCATAATTCATTAATCCCATAGCCAAACAAAGCAAAATCCCCCAGACAAGGATCTTCGGGAAAAACCTCAGCCAAAGCCGCAGTAATAGTTCTTGCATTATTCAGCGTATAAGATTTACTTCGGGTC
>ENA-OQCW01000444-OQCW01000444.1-human-gut-metagenome-genome-assembly--contig:-NODE-444-length-25078-cov-2.773115_pt1 | contig 25078 bp, 26 predicted proteins | sample MGYA00242767_ERZ504593 | MGnify/ENA primary metagenome ERZ504593 (study PRJEB26092, sample SAMD00036307) | human gut metagenome | host: Homo sapiens | study: EMG produced TPA metagenomics assembly of... | reverse complement strand
AAAAGTGTTTCATCAAATCTCAAATTATTTACTATCTCTTTTAAAAAATAACTTATTCCACACATAACCATATACATTTTCATTGCATAGTATTTCATGAAACATTTGTTTTTGTTCTATTACTTTATCCTCTAATTGCTTATTAAAAACTATTTTTTGTTCATCATAATCTTTTTTTAGTCCACATGAACTTATATCAGCTTTACATAAACTCATGTTTTCCACTAAACTGCTTACCATATCCGGCTCTATCCAATCATCACTATCCACAAAACAGAGAAAGTGTCCCACTGAATTATCTATTCCCGTGTTTCGTGCAGCACTTAATCCGCGGTTCTCTGTATGTATAACCTTCACTCGTTCATCTTTGCTCGCCCACTTATCACATACCATCCCTGAATTGTCTGTTGCTCCATCATCTATAAGAATAATTTCGAGATTTGAATATGTTTGTCTTACTAAAGACTGTACGCATTTGTCTAAATACTTTTCAACGTTATACACCGGTACAATTATACTTACTAATTCCATGTCTTATTAGGGTTTTCCCTGCCCTATCCTCCATTTTCAATATTTACCAATAATATATATCTAATATATAACTAACATATGTTAAGCCTTGCCATGCAATTTCCATCTGATAATAAAAATATAATACATATAAAGCCATACATAACATTTTTGTCAGCTTTCTACTTCTATCCGTAAAACAATTATTAATCACCCACGGCAACAAGTACAAGTTATATACTGTAAAATAAATTGGCATTCTTCCAACTAATATTCCATTTGTAAATGTAGATGCAAAATAAAAACAATTTCCCACTAAGCTCATATTTATTGCCAGTTTTATTGATTTTGGAGCTATTTTTTTTACATTTTCTAAGTTTAGCAATACAATTATAAATGGAATCATTGATTCTAATAATCGGATAACATTAGAACCACCACTTTTGGCCAAAGTCGACGAATAATCCAACGTATCTGATGCTGTACTTAAAAAATCAAATACATATTCTGAATAATACGTTCCTATTACTGTTAAGAGCATAAATATTATCATCTTTTACCAAATATTTCTTCACTCGAAATAAATAGTACAATGACAATCATAAAAATAGATGAACTATGTATCGTCGTTAAGAGTAAAGCGAGAAATATATACTGTATCTTTTTCCCTTCTATCAGCCAATCAATAAAGCCAAAAAGGATACTAACAACCAAAAACTGTCTACTACCATTTAATAGCCATGTAAAAGTAGTAGTCGCAATAAACAAATATGCAGTTAATGGAAAATCCACAGAATATTTATACAAAGTTCTAAACAGACACACGCAACTTATCGATGCCAAAAAAAATAACCATACATAGTGATTACTTGAAATTAAAATTTTAAATAACCCTGCTAAAAGATAGAATCCCTTCCCACTATCAATACCTTTTAGGTATAATACCAAATTTCGAAAATCATCTGGAAGTATATTAAAACTATCTATATATGCACCCGTATCTAATACTACATCTCTAAACCCAAGAAAAATAACAACATAAGCTATCATTATAAATACGAATGCTTTATTCACTCTCCTAACTTTATATCCTTCTATTGTTATTATTCTTTTAGGTGTCAAATAGCATAGCATTCCGAAAAACACAATAACCAATAACATTGACCAATATATCGGCATAATTTATCCTTTCCACAGTAAAACACCGTTATACTCTATTAATTTTTAGCTCTTTTTCTATGGCAAAAGTGATAAACAAAAGGCGGAGTAATCCCTTTTAATATCGGCACAAGACAATATACAGAATTTATTTTATTCAAATTTAAACTCTTGATTGCAACTTTTTTCACATATGCTTCATTTAATCTATATTTAAATTTTCTTCTTCCTTGTGCATCTCTATCATCTCTCATAGAATATAAAGGTTCTTGTATGTTCATTCCTCTGTACCCTTTTGCGTACATTTTTACCCAAAGGTGATAATCTTCCACTCTCAACAATTTGTCGCTTACACTATAACCATCTACAGCCTGATATGCCTCTTTTCGTACCATACATGCCGCGTGACAAAATGGAGTTGCTCGTAAAAACTTTCCTTTGTTGGTTCCTTTTCTGTATTCGTTCTTCCCCAGACTCCTCGTTCGTCAAAGAAATTCATATCTGTACTTACAATAGAAATATCCTCGTGTTCATCTAAAACCTTAACTTCTTTTTCGAATCGATCTACCGCACACAAATCATCTCCATCCATACGAGCGATGTAATCTCCATTTGCAACTTTCAAACACTTATTCAAAGTATAATTTAATCCATGGTTTTCTTTATTCTTCAATAGCAGAAACTTTCCCGGATACTTTTGAACATATTTCTCTGCAATCTGAACAGTATCATCTGAAGAATAGTCATCGCACATAATTACTTCCCAGTTTGTATATGTTTGATTTATAATACAATCCAAAGCCTCTCCCAAAGTATTTGCACAGTTATAAATCCCCATTATTACACTTATTTTTTCACTCATTTCTCAATCCATACACTTTCATAAGTTCTTGTTTCACATGGTCAAACGTATATGCTTTTGCATAATTTTTTTGCATTCAACTGAATTCTTTCATACGTTTTTTCATTTGATAGCAACTCTAATACCCTTTTCCCCATAGTAATATCGTCATCTACATCAATCAAAAATCCGGTTTCTCCATCACGAAGTAGCTCTCGATGACCTCTGTTTTTTTGTAGCAACTACTGGCGTTTCGGCTAGCATTGCTTCTACAACATTTAATGGTAATCCTTCTCTTTTACTGCATGTAACACAAACAACTGCTATTTTTGATACTCCTGTAAATTTGTTACATATCCAAGCATTTCGACGTTGTTTTCCAAATGATAATTTCTGATCAGCTCTTCCAAATTATCCTTCTCTGGTCCATTTCCTGCAAGTAGAAGTTTCGCATCGGCATATTGATTTACAATTCCTCTCATTGCTGAAATAATCATTTTTTGATTTTTGTTAGGTAGCAACTCTCCAACACAAAGTATTATTTTTTGTTCTTTCGAATATCCCAATTTTTTTCCTAATTTGCTACTCTCTTCTTTAGAGACTGCATTAGTATCTGTTTCCATCTACGCCAATCTCCATGAATCCGCTCCACTTCACAATGAAATTTTCGTTTTGCCAATTCACAATCTTCCTGTGTAATTGTGATTAATTTATCTGTAAGTCTTGAAAAGAACTTTTCAATTGGATAGAAAACAATCCAATTTTTCTTAGGTGCTCCTTTATAAAAGTGGAATCCATGCGCTGTATAATATACCTTTGTTCCTTTTTTTCTTTCCTTTTTCGCTGCAAGTCGAGTTACAATGCCTCCCATTGGTGTATTGCAATGAATTACATCGTACTGTTCTTTTTCAATAATATTCTTTAATTCTTTATAAGCACGAATATTATCCTTACTTTTTGGTGAACGTGCAAATGGCACATCATATATTTTTTCTACAAAATCCAATTTCAATCCATTCTTCTCTGCTAGATTGTTTCTAGCAGCAACATGTACTTCATATCCATAATCATGAAGCACTTCTACCAATGGCTTGTGAAATTGACAAATATGACTTTGGACAGTAGCAGTCAGTAAAACCTTCATAGTAACTCCTATCATAATATTCAATTAAATTCAAAAACTATCGCTTAAAACTTCTCTTTCTTTCTTCCATAACGAATTTTTGAAAAAATTTCCAAATAAGTTCGAACAATTAAAGCTCTAAGATTTGTATGTGAGATATCTTTAATGATTATTCCAGTTTCCGCAATCCAGTCGGTTCCATGTATGTAATTAAATCATTTGGAATATCATCTACTTTTCGTTTTTTCTTTAATAGGAAGCAAGTAAAGCATCATTTTCTATATATTTTCGATTATTAAACGGAATCGTTATATCGTAAGATACTCTATGTTCTGAAGTAAGGTATACACCTTCTCCACCACTCCAACCAAATTCCCAGGAATACAACTCCAACCAGGAAATTCTGTCAAAAATCTCCTTACTATAATATTTTTGTAAATACTCGGCAAATACATTATCAGTTTCTTTTATTAAGTATTTTTCGAGGTAAACCTTATGCATTGCTCTCATGTAGCTTGCGTATGGATATTTAGGGAATCGCTTTTTGTTATATTTATTATAACTCCATCCTCTTCCCATCTCATTCACCCATGATTTAATTTCCATATCACAAGGTGGGTTTTCTGTAAAATACAATCTTTTCTTTAGATCATTTGTATTATTTGCACCAATACAACCGTTATTGCACTCCATCACTTTCTTAAAGGCAGGTAATCCTTCGTATCCAGCCCACTCTTCCGGAATCTGATGCAGTTCATGCTCTAATCCTAAATGTGCCAAGATATCCTTTGCCGCATATGCATCTACTGATTCATCCACATTAGAAATATAACTAAAATAATCAAACTTATCATATACATCTTTTGAACAAGCCAATGCTGTCATACTATCTCGCCCGCCTGTCACTGATATTGACACCTTTTTTTTACTGGCCATTTCATTGCAATACATTTCATCGTATTAGACATAACTCTACCAAGTTCATGAATCGTATCATTGTATTCTTTTTCTGTACTTGTTTCCACAACTTTTCGAGTTGGATAAAACCGAAAAATATCTATTTCAGATGTTTGTTTTTAAATATCTTCCTGCATGATTTGGAACCATTCTTTTTAATCCTCAAAAGGTGCTAAATCACCTGGAAGCCACGTTCCCCAATAATGCCAATATTTGTTAGTTGTTAATCTTTTAATATATTCAGGTTGTTTTAAATCCTTCTAAATCCGCCACTAATTTACCGTGCGAAGTAATAAATAATTTCCCATCTATTACACCGTGATATACTAATTGCATTCCTGCACAGTCAGTTGTATAAACCACTTTATCGTCTAAAAGATAACCCACACAAAAAACACCTGTTAATTTGCTTTCTTCTTCCCAGTAAGTTTCCTCATTGTTCTCAAGTGCATTTGCCAAATTTCCTAATATATCCTTCTCCTCAACAAGCATATTATATGGATCATATGCATGTCCTACCAAAAAATGAATAACACCATTTTTTTCATATGTATATGAATATGTCTCTTTATGAATATACATATAAAAATCATTTGCAATCTGCTGTTCTGACCAATTTGAATAAAATGGATATTCTCCATCTATATTCTGTTTTTTATTTGTAATTAAAAATCCTTTACAATATAATCTATCTTGAAATTTTGGATATTCTTCCAAAGTTTTTTTCATTTCTTCAATGCTATAATATGCCATTAGTTTCTCCTCTTCATCTACAGTATAAATTCTCCAAAATCACTTTACTCAATCGCTTTCCATTCCCATCTCCCACAAAACTATTGTGAGGTGTCACGATTGCATTCCCCATATTCCAAAGCACATTTTCTGCACTAAGCGGTTCTTCCTCAAACACATCCAGTACAACTCCTCCGAGATTTGGCAATACCTGAATCAATGCCTCTGTATCCACAATCGCTCCTCTTGCAATATTCACAAGAATAGCCCCCCGTTTCATACGTGCAAATCTTGACTCCGTTCATCAAGTGATTTGTTTCTTCTGTTAATGGTAATGTCAGCACTACCACATCACATTCTAATAATATATCCTCCAGCATATCTAAACCAGACATACTGCTATAGTTTTCATCTTCTCTAGGAAAGAGATCCACACCAATGACTTCACAACCAAATACTAGAAACCTTTTTGCACATTCTGTTCCAACGCTTCCACACCCTACGATGCACACTTTTTTTCCATACAGCTCTAGCAAATCTCTTTGCTTTTCCCAACAATACTTTGCCTGATTCTGTAAAAATACTTTACCTCGCTTGTATAACTCTAATACACCAAATAACGCAAATTCTGCCATAGGTATACTATATACTCCTCTGGCATTGTGTATTTCAATCTGATGCTCTTCTACATATTCCATTGGAACGCGATCAAATCCGGCACTTGTAAGCTGGATATATTTCAAATTAGCAAATTTTTCAATTGCATGGAATAAAATAATCCATTGCATATCACGCCTTCTACCCATTCATAAGGACATGGCAATGCTTCTTTTTCAAACCGTAAAAATTCTATATGATGTCCCAGTTTTTCAAGTTCCTCAAAGTGATCTTTCGCATCATTCCATGCGCCTGTAATCAACAAATTCATTTAATTTCCCCACTACCTACAAATCTCATTTACTTTCTCTATTACAACATCTCTATTTGTCAAAAAATAATCACAATGCCTTTTACACTCTTCCTCTAATTCCCTAATTTCCTTAATTCCTGTTTCAAATGTATTTCGAATAATATCTAAATCCGTTTCTTTCGGACTACAAAAACTTCTGGATAAAATAGCACAAGTGGATCCCAACCGATAGTGCTCTTTTATAATATACTCCGATGGCAACATTCCTTTTCCCAAATGCTGCAATTCCTCCAAAAACCATAATCGATCTCTTTTTCTCTAAATTTCCGACAAAGCCTCTCGACAGTACCGTCTGAAAGCAGTTCAAACATAAATTTCTTTCCATATCCCAAAGACAAATCATTCAACCCTATGTGGATTTCTTTCACTTCCGGTAATTTCAGAATTTCATCTACGATTTCAACTGCCTCAGGTGTTTCCAAAAGAAGACAAGTACGAACTCTTCCATCCACGCATCTAAAAAATCTTTGTACTTCCTCCAATGTTTTGAAAAATGGAAGCATAATAATATCCGCTCCATGTTTGATCACTTCTTCAACTTCTTCTTCTGAAGAGCTATATGCTTCTGTTTCCTCATGGATTGGATTCACTCTCACCAATAGTTCTGCCTGCTTGATTGCATTTTTCACTTCAGAAATATCTTCTATAGAGTGTTGAGACTGCACGGTGTCCATTCCACCTTGCCGTTCTTTTTTCCCAATCTTTTCTAAATCTATAAAAATCCGATCAACACCATTTTCATCCGCGATCTTTGCAACATCTGATTGATTTGTAATATACATCAATTTTAACATTGTTCACTCACTAACCTTCCCTTTTCTTTGCAGTCTCTGTGGAATTTACATTATCTGCGTTTGTAAATACTTTCAGAATAGTTTTGAAGAAAATTTTCACATCCAACAGAAAAGACATGTGCTCCACATACCATACATTCATCTCTATTCTCTTTGGCCATTCAACTTCCTTTCGCCCATTTACTTGTGCCCATCCTGTCACCCCTGGGCGTACTGCAAACATTTTTTTCTGTTCTTCTGTGTATTCTTCAAATTTCCACGGATGATAAGTTAATGCCGGTCTTGGACCAATAAAACTCATCTCGCCTTTTAAAATATTTATCAGCTGTGGTAATTCATCAATACTTGTTGCTCTTAAGATTTTTCCGATTTTTGTAACTCTGGCATCATTTTTCCCCGAATACACTCCGCTTCCGGTCTTTTCTGCCCCCCACTACCATTGAGCGAAACTTTATAGATCCAAAACGGTTTTCCATCTTTGCCAAGTCTCTCTTGTTTAAAAAGTGCTGGTCCTTTGGAATCTATTTTTTACCAGCAATGCCACAATCCAACAACGGTATGGCTCCTGCCAGTAAAAACAGTCCTGAAAAAACTATATCCATGCCTCTTTTGATTTTGTATACATATCCCCCAACTCTTCCCTTCCATCCTTCATCTTTTCGTATATTAACTATTATCTCTCTTTTCCTCTTCTACTTCCTTGCACTCCATAATAAGCACTACTATAATCTCCACCATAATATTTACTATAGTAATACTTTCCATAATACCCTTTTGCTCTGACATCTACTTTATTTAACACTGCCCCGAGAATCCGACATCCAGATCGTTCCAGCTGTCGCTCTACTTTCTGTGCCATTTTATAACTGATCGCATCATTTTCAATGACGAGCATTGCCCCGTCACATTCTTTCGCGATGACTGCTGCATCGATCACACTTCCAAGCGGTGGCGTGTCAATAATAATGTAGTCATAAAGTGCGTGTGTCTTTTCCATTAGCTGTCTGAAATGTTCGTTCCCGAGTAATTCGGATGGATTTGGCGGTACCGGCCCCGGAAGGATGACATGCAGATTAGAAATATTCGTAGCACATACGACTGCCCCCAGTTCTTCCTGTCCGGACAGATAATGGGAAAGTCCTTTTACTTCCTGCGTGACCTGATATCGTTTTGAGAATACCGAGCGGCGAAGATCCGCATCGATATAAAGAATTTTTCTGTCTGTCTCGGCAAGGCTTTCTGCCAGCCGAAATGATACTTCTGATTTCCCTTCTCCAGGGGTGCAGCTTGTCACTGCAATGGCATTGATCTCTTCCCCGCAGAACAATACATTTGTTCTCAAGGTGCGATATGCTTCGCTTGTTCTGTAGTCCATGTTGTCTGGTATGACCAAATTAATCTTCTGCATCGCTTTCTCCCTTGTGTTCTATTTCTTTTTCTTCGTCTTTGTCTTGTCCTCCGTGGACGGAATCGCTCCAAGTACTCCGATTCCAAGATATTTCTCCACATCATCCTGACTGCGGATCTTATCATTCATCAGGATGATCAGTAAAATGATTCCGGCTGTCAGCACAACTCCTGCAGCGCCTCCAAGCACAGTATTTTTCATAATATTCGGACTTGCAGGTTTTGACGGAATCAATGCTTCCTGTACCGTATTCATTGCTTTTAAGTTCATGACCTCTGTCACATGATTCGCGCCGACATCTCTTACTTTATCCGCAAGTTCTTTTGCAAGATATGGATCCGGATTGCTGACAGAAATATTTAGAATCAATGTATTTTCCTGATTTGTCACCGTGATTGCATTGGCAAGCGCAGTACTGGACATCTTCAGTCCAAGTTCCTCGATCACCTTATCTGTAACTGGGCGACTCTTTAAGAGCGAAGCGCAGTCTCCGAGCAACTGATTGCTGAGGCTGATGTCTCCCGATGTCACCGCCGCATCCTCTGCCTTTGTCAATACATATGCCTGTGTGGTCGCCTGGTAGATTGGTGTAACCATAAATTTCGTATAGCCGAATGCAGCTCCGGCTGTCAGTACACCGACCAGAATAATGACCCACGCTTTATCTAACAGAACTGCCAGCATCTCCAGCAGATCGATCCCGTTTTCTTCTATCTGTTCTTCTCGTTGTCTCATTCATTTTCTCCTATATGTTCTCTTTTCTCTGTCACAGTTCCTCTATGAGTTTATTTTCGATCAATTTCCGTGGATTGTCATACAGCAGTTCTTTTGTACGCGCAAATCCATATGTTTTTTCCATATATTCGGCACATTCCTTCAGATTCGGTCTGCGCGATTCCATATGGTGCATGTCCGATGCCACAAAGTGCACCAGTTCCTTTTTCATCAGCTTCTGAGCAAAAAGCTTCATCCGCAGACCATTTTTCCCTACGATGCTATCGCCATTGAGTTGGATATAGGCTCCCAATTGGATCACTTCAGAAACTCTGCTGACATTTTGGTGGAAGACACGATACCGCTCGGCATGTGCGATGATCGGACAGTATCCTCTGTTGACCAGAACGTGCACTGCATTGCGGATATACGCATAATCTTCCAGCGGCGAGAATTCTACAAGCAGATATCTGCTCTTTGCCATCGGGAAAATATTCCCTGCGGTAATCTCCTCCGCAAAATCGATTGTATAATAAATCTCTGTCCCCAAAAGTACGATCATATCCGGCAGATGTTCTCGCAGCCATCCGCGGATCTTCTGCAAAGCTTCCACGGTCCGTTCCGGGTTGCGGTGAAAGTGATTCCGATGATAGTGGGGAGTTGCGATCACGCACCGTACCCCCTGCCGATATGCACTTTTTAACATCCGCACACTTTCCTGAAAATCCGAAGCTCCGTCATCCACCCCAGGAAGGATGTGTGCATGAATATCAATCAGCCCTTTCATCTATGTTCACCTCACCTTTTCTATCCTCTGCTGTTTTTGATCAGCCGTCTTCGCAAACTTGCGATCCGCAGTAGTAATAATGCGGCAATTCCAAAGAATCCTATCGCAAATCCCTCAAAGATCAACAGACCGTTCGTCACATAAGTCACCATAAACTGGTACAAATATTCCGGTTCGATCACAAGCCGCCGATAGTCCTGTGCAAGCAGCAAATACGCTGGAACAAGACCGATCATCATCCCCGATGCCAGTGTGCTGTACACAAGATAGCGCATCGCGTGATGTTTCCAGATGTACATCCGGAATAATACAAATCCTGCCAGCACCGCAAAGACTATGCAACCGAGAATGCCAACTGTAATTACTTTCTCTGCAAAATCGTGAATTCTTCCATAATATTCAATAAAAGGAATCTTCGTTGCCCTTACATATTGATCTGCTGCCTGTTCCAGATAAGTATTCAGTACCGTCTGCTGTGCTTCCCCCAGCTCAATTTCCCGGGACTTTGCATAGTTTTCTACATTCTCTTTTAACTTTGTTCGAAGCTTCCCGGTATCCGGCTGATAAGTCTGTCCGGTCAAAGATGCCTCCAGACTCGCCCGGATATCGTTGTACATACTGTTCGTATCTACAATTCCTTCCAGTGCACTTTTCGGAATCCCAAGAGGAATGGATAAGTCTTCCACTCGCTCGTAAAAATCATCACAGACTACTCCATAATAATCCTTCACATTCAAGCTGCGAACGATCATCTTCTCATTCAGGAACCCTAACCGGAGGCTTCCAAGAAGCGCTGCCATTGTCAATGCCACCGCGATCAAAAAAGATAGGATCATGCTTACGATCGTTCTTCCTTTTCTGTTGGAGGAAGACTGCTTCTTTGTTTTCTGATATTCCATCTTTCTTCCTCCTATTTTAATACTGGTCCACTCACTTTGTCTGCATAGACAAAGAAACGCTGATCCGTACTTGACAGCATGTCAAACGGATAACAAGTATACATGACCAGTTCTTCTTTCTTCTGAAGCAGGTCTACTGCCTGCGGATCAGATTCGTTTAAGATCTTCGTCTCTCGCACTTGGTAGCGGTAGATCCCATAACTTGTCTTAATCGTCACTTCGTCTCCCACTGCAATCTTTTGCAGCGGAGAAAAGTAGGTTGTATTGTGCCCGCTGAGTAAAATCGTCTTGCCATACCCTGGAATAAAGCTGCCCTGATACTGTCCGGCTCCCACACGCATGATTTCCATGCTGTCGCCGTAGTAGAGCGGTACATCCAGCCCAATCTGCTCACAAGTCACATTTGCATAATGCTCCCCAAACTTCGGCCAGGTTACATCCGCAAGCGGAATCTCTTCCGCCTCTGCATGTTTATCTGGTTCCGAAAAAATAGAGCCCAATTCCTCAGAAAATTCAGGAAGGCTCTCAGTCATAAACATGCTGCCTGCAGTCGTTACTATATTTATAAACGGGGATGCCGCAACATATACAACTCCGTAACCTATCATGGTAAAGAATAGTGGCACGATCACATATGCCACTATTCTGCTTTTACGCTGTTTCATCAATCTAGCATTCCTCTGCAGTCTCTCTATAGTTGTTCTTCTTTGCCACAGCAGCACATCCTACCAAAGCCATCACAAATCCGGCTGCTACCGCATATGTCGCTCCGGCGTTCATACCAGTCTTCTTGATCACCTTGTCAGAAGATCGATAGTTGACCGTCTTTTGCAAGCTTTACATTGATCACACCGTTGTCTCCTGCGAGCATGTCCGCTGTGATAATGATTCCGACTTCTTTCAGTCCCGGTGCAATCGCATCTACAATCTGCTGTGCGATCTGCATAATACCATCTTTTCCGATAATATTTAACAAATCTTTTGCACTTGCAGCGCCATTCGCATCAATTGCCTGCTGTAAAAGGCCAGCTGCCTGATCGATTGCCTTTAACACTGCATCTACCTGACTCGCTGTCAGATCCACTTCTCCGGAAGCGAGCCAGCTCTCTGCCTGACTGTAATAACTTGCATACAGAGAAACATCTGTCACTCCAAATCCAGCTGCAGAACTTTCCATCTTATTCAGAATCTTCTGCTCTTCTGCGCTGACTCCTGAGGCTGCCAATGCCGGCATGCACATAGAGGCACTAAGTACACCTGCGGCCAATACTGCAGCAAATTTCTTTTGGTTCCTCATATTCTTTCCCTCCAAACATCACACACATCTCATATTTACACGGATATTTCATTCGAAATATGAATTGCTTTATAATTTCTATATACGAAAACAGTATATCGCATCTGTTTCTGTTTGTAAATATCCTTTTACCCCACTTTTTTACTACATGTTGCCCTACACACGAAGTGCTCTATTTTGGGGATGCCTGATATCGGTATTCTGGAACAATCTTATGTACAAGTTCACGAATGTTCTTATCTTCTCTCCGGGATGCTTCATCCAATGCCTCGATATTTTTCTCAAAGGTCTCCTCATCCACGTCAATCTGTCTTCCGATGAAGATTCTCTTGTTCTCTGTCGTCTGCATTCCTTCTTCATCCATCAAAAGCTCTTCGTAAAGCTTCTCTCCGGGACGCAGTCCGGTAAATTCAATTTTAATATCTACATCCGGTTCATATCCCGACAGCTTGATCAGATTTCTGGCAAGATCAACGATCTTGACCGGCTCTCCCATATTGAGTACGAAGATCTCTCCGTTTTTAGCATAAGCTCCGGCCTGAAGTACAAGGCTGACCGCCTCCGGAATCGTCATGAAATACCGGATGATGTCTTTGTGCGTGACAGTGACCGGACCTCCGTTTTTAATCTGCTCTTTGAAAAGCGGAATCACACTTCCGTTGCTTCCAAGGACATTGCCAAAACGGACTGCCGCAAACTCTGTCTGACTCTTCTTTCCGATTGTCTGAATGACCATCTCGCAGAGTCTCTTGCTCGCCCCCATAATATTAGTCGGATTGACTGCTTTGTCTGTAGAAATCAAAATAAACTTTTCACCCCGTAATCGCTTGCCATCTTCGCAGTCTTATAAGTACCGATCACGTTATTCTTAATTGCCTCGTTCGGACTGTCCTCCATCAATGGGACATGCTTGTGTGCCGCTGCGTGAAATACGATTTCCGGGTGATACGTGGCAAATACATCGTTCATCCGGCTTGTATTTCTGACAGATCCGATCAGAACTTCCAGATCCAGATTTGGATATTTTCTCTTTAATTCCTGCTGGATCGCATAGGCATTGTTCTCATAGACATCAAAGATGATCAATTTTCCCACGCCGTGTCCCGCAAGCTGACGACAGATCTCACTTCCGATCGACCCGCCTCCTCCGGTGACAAGAACTGTCTTTCCCTGGATATATCCTAAGATTTCATCTAGATCCACCTTGACCGGTTCCCTTCCGAGCAGATCTTCAATCTCAACTTCTCTCAACTGTGAGATGCTGACTTCTCCGTCAATCAACTGGTAAATTCCAGGGAGAATCTTCAGCTCACATTTTGTCTCTTTACAGATTTCCACCAATTCCTTGATCTGCTGGCTTGTCGCCGAAGGAATTGCGATGACGATCTTCTGGATCTTATACTTTTCTACAGATTCCATAATCTTGTCCGCCCCACCGACAACCGGACATCCGAGAATATATCTTCCCCATTTCTTCGGATCTTTGTCAATCAGACAACAGACCTTTCTCGTAGCTGCTTTGCTCAGGCGATTCTCCTTGATGATCGCAGCCCCCGCATCACCGGCTCCGATGATCATAACATTCTCCCGCTTCTCCGCCATTCCACGGTTACACTTATTTCTTACAAACCGGAAAAACCGGTAAGAGACCGCAATCCCACGACCATGAATAAAAAAAGCAAAAAGTATAGCAACAGGTAACTTTTAAACATCTTAAGTCCCATCACTGCCATTCCCAGAACGTGCAGCAGACTGGAAATTGCCACAGCAGCAACGATACAGGATAATTCCGTGATGCTCGCATATTTCCAAAGGCTGGTGTATAGATGAAACATGGAGAATACAGCCAGTGTCACCAAAATATTCAGCGGCATATATCTCCACACAGTATGGATAAACGTCTCTTCTACAGCCTGAAAGTCAAACTCATGCCGAATCCACAGACTGGCAAAAGATGCCACCTGCATAAATAAAATGTCTAACATCACAAGCAGAGCTATCCGGACTGTCAATGCATGTTTTTCTGTTTTTTTCATGTTCCCACTCTTTTCTCATTTGTAATTTCCTATTATAATATATAACATTATATATAGCACATTATTTCACGAGATTCAAGCACCCCTACCCGGTTTTGATTTTGGCATGTAAAAAGTTTGTTTTAAATGATTATAATTTAAAAGTATTTTCCTGCTTTTATGGTAAATATTTCTATTCGCATAAACGGTGATTTATCCCCCAATCAAAAAAAGAGATGCCGGTCTTGTTTTTGTCCACCGGCATCTCTTTCTGATTTCGCAAATGCATTTCACGAATTCTGATCTATTTTTTGATTTTATTTAACTGAAGATTTAAGACTTTTACGCCCTGCTCCGGAATTTCCTGTCCCATCTGTCCTACCATCTGGATCATTTCTTCTAATGTCTTTCCGCCGAGCATCTTTAACATTCCTTTATTTAATTTCATGCCAGACATTGCAGATAAAGCTCCGCTGAGAATTGCAGCCGCCTCATCGTTTTCAATGATATCTGTAATCTTGTCGCGGATAGAGAAATATCCTTCCGGGAATACCATCTCGCCTGCGTTTGCTGCTTCTGCTGCCGCCTGATCAAACCAGTTGGCTGCTCCTTCCATTCCTTCCTCATCTTCATTCTTCGGAAGTGTGTAGATCTCCGGTTTTTCTTCTACTTTTTCAAGTGCGAGAGAATCTGTGCAGTCGTTGTATCTTGCAGTAATCTGTGTAAATCCTTCGTGAAGCGGAACTCCTTCAAATACAAAAATCTTCTCTCCGCTCTGCTCTGCAAATAATTCTCCATCTACATAAAGCTGTACTGCCGGCTGGTTCGAGTATACTTTTACCGTTGTAGTCTCCCCGGCTCTCTGTGCGTATCTGCGACCGCAAACGTATACAAATGGTTCGCTGCTCCAGTATGCTTTGTATAAGTAGAATGCTTCCTTTTTGATCTTTCTGTCGATCGTAACAAGACCTTTGTTATTTCTTCCTGCCACTCCACCTTCATCTCTGGCTGCACAACCGAAGTCGAACATGTTCCACACATGGCTGCTCCAGATATAGTCGCGCTCCATCAACATTTTCACCATGAACTCATGGTACTCTGCCTGATATGCCTCAGAGTAATCTCTGCACTTCGGCTCATCCGGCTGATAAGTAATGATTCCTTCTGCACCATACTCAGAAAGTCCGATGCAGCGATCCGGATATTTCTTATGATAATCGTCAAACCATACGGAATTCTGCTCATATTTTCCGCCGTACCACCCGAAATAGTGATTATAGCTTTCTACATCTGTCACACTGTGAAGATCGCTGTCCTGGGAGAGCAATGTCACATGTGCCATCGTTGTCAGTCTGGTCGGATCCAGCTCTTTGACAAGGGCATTGAGATCTCTGTGGTTGTCCACAAGCCCTGGTTTCTCACCGTGGATTGTAATCTCATTTGAGATTCCCCAGAAGCAGATACATGCATGATTGTAATTCTGGTAGATCAGATCTTTCATCTGCTGACGACAGTTTTCATGTGCCGCCGGATCATCGCTCTGGCTGCTGATGTACGGGATCTCTGCCCATACGACAAATCCATACTCATCGCATACATCATAGAAATCCTGACTGTGCTGATAGTGTGCAAGACGGATCGTATTTGCTCCAACTTCCCGGATCAGATCCGCATCAAGACGGTGATCTTCTTTTGTCAGTGCATTTCCCTGATACAGCTTATCCTGATGTCTGGAAACTCCACGCAGTTTCATCGGTTTTCCATTTAAGAAAAATCCTTTTTCTTTGTCGACATAAAATTCACGGATACCAAAACGTACAGTAACCTCATCGACCGTTTCATTGCGGCGTACCAGTTCTGCTGTACATGTGTAAAGATATGGATCTTCCACACCCTGCCACAGATGTGCATCCGGAAGGAACTGAACGACTGATGGCTGCTCTGCCGGTCTCCAGCTTTCTGCTACAACGTTTCCGTCTGCATCTTTGATCTGGTATCTGACAGTATAATTTTCGTCTGCATTTTTCACCCAGGATTCCAGCTTGATCTCTGCATCTTTTCCTTTGATAACCGGAGTTACTTTCAGTCCCGGAGCCCCATAAAAATCCAGATCAAAATGAACTTCCGGCACAAGGATGAGATTGACACCGCGGTACAATCCGCCATAGAATGTGAAGTCTGCAACCTGTGGATAGATGTGGCTCTTCTCGCCATTGTCCACTTCGATCACAAGAAGATTTTCTCCCTGCGCGTGCAATGCTTCTGTCACATCCGCACGGAAGGTAGAGAATCCGCCTTCGTGATATGCCACTTCCTGTCCATTTACATACACGCGTCCGGACAATGCTGCTGCCAGCACTTCTACATAGACACGGTATCCATCCATACACTCCGGTGTCTCAAAGCTTTTTGCATACCAGCACGCTCCGCGGTAGTATTCTCCTCTTCCGTCCTGGCCATCCACAGCGTTCCATGTGTGAGGCAGATCTACTTTTGCCCAGTCACAAGGAAGTTCCTGCGGAAGTCCGACATTTTCTTTTTGAAAATACCAGTTTTTATTTAATTCTATTACAGTTCTCATGATATCTTCTCCTTTTCCTATCAATTTGTTTTATCATAGCATATCTGATTTTTCCGTTCAATCAACAATCATGGACATTCCGTTTTGAAACCGACACTTTCCCTATATCTGTTGTTTTTCTTCTATTTTTCTTTGTCGTTTTCCTTTCTTTGTGTTATGATTTACAAATAAACCATTTTTGAATGTTTAGAAAGGTGTTTTTATGCAACAGGAAAAATTACATCGGAAGAGAGCTTACTCCCAAAAAGTACTAAAGGAAGCTCTGCTCAAATTACTGGTCGACCAGCCGCTCTCCAAGATTACCGTACAGAAGCTCTGTGAGACTGCCGACGTCAACCGCACTACATTTTATTCAAACTTTGAAGATATCTTTGCATTGTACCGGCAAGTCCAGAACGATTTTCTCGAACAGATGGCACTGTTTACCCAACAGCAGAAACCTTATGCGGACAACCGTGCACTGATCTGCGATATCTTTCGTTTTCTCTATGAAAACATGGACTCCTGCCGTGTACTGATCCTTCATTCGGAAGATGCATTTCTCGAGCGTCTGTTCGCACTGCAATACGATGTCAGTCGCACTTTGATGCAAGAAAGCTGCGATGCATTTGATCCGGACTCTTTTGATTATCTCTATACGTTCCGCGTCTGCGGAATCATTGGAATCATCCGGAAATGGTTCCACGATGGGCTAAAGATTCCTTATGAACAGATTGCTGACTATGCGATCCAATCTTCGGATGCACTCCTCTACTCATGGAAGGAGGCTCATAGAAGCAATGACTAACTTTCACAGACGAATATTTCAGACAGGAATTGCTCTTCTTGTTTTCTTGCTGCTCCTGTTTTTCTCTTTTGAGCAGCAGAAAAAGCAATCTTCGGGAACGGATGAAACTGCAAAAGCTCCTATTTCTGACACTGCTTTTAAACTGAATACCGTTGTCACTGTAACGCTCTATGACTCTACAGATGAGAACCTGCTTGCGGAAGCGATCGATCTCTGCGACAAATACGAAAATCTGTTCAGCCGCACACTCCCGACAAGCGAGCTCTACCAGCTCAATCATGGTCTTCTTCCACAGGAAGACGATTTTTTCTGTATCTCACCGGAGATGACAGAACTGCTCACTGCCGCACTCTCCTACTGTGAGAAATCTGGCGGAGCCTTCGACATCACCATTGGTCCGGTCTCTGCTCTGTGGGATTTTACTTCTGAAGAAAAGGTGGTGCCGTCGGATGCCGAGATCTCTGCTGCACTTCCGCTGGTAGATTATCGAAAGGTCATCGTAAAAGAAAACCGTGTCCGGTTTTTGCAGGAGGGAATGCAGCTTGACCTGGGAGCGATCGCCAAAGGCTACATCGCTGACAAAATAAAAGAATTTCTGCTAGAGCACGGGGTAACAAGCGCCGTGATCAACCTTGGCGGAAACGTCCTCTGTGTCGGAGAAAAGCCGGATGGAGATGCTTTCGGAATCGGAATCCAAAAGCCTTTTGCAAAACGAAGTGAGACCGTGTCGACAATCCAGGTGCGGGACAAATCCATTGTCTCCTCCGGGATCTACGAGCGTTCTTTTGAAAAAGACGGCAAGTTCTACCATCACTTGTTAAATCCAAAAACGGGATACCCTTATGACAACTCACTTGTGTCCGTCACAATCCTGTCCGAAAAATCCGTAGATGGAGATGGACTCAGCACTGCCTGCTTTTCCCTTGGTCTCGAAGAAGGTATGAAATTCATCGAAGATCTTCCGGATACGGAGGCCGTATTTATTACGGAAGATTACAAACTCCATTACAGCAGCGGTTTTCCACGATCGTAAAATCATAACAAAAGAGAATCTCCCATAGAAGATCCGTACATGATTGATCTTCTGTGGGAGATTCTCTTATTCTTTTTACATCTGTTCCAGCAAATTACAAATACGCTCCGCAGCATCTGCCGGTACAGTATTTTGTTGATTTTCGATCATCCTTCCTGCCGGTCTTGTATTTTTCATCAGTTTCCGCCCCGCAAGCAACTGATCTTCGATCATACGGGGAGCAAGACACATGCCATGTTTCCGGAAAAATATGCGGTTTCTTGTCTCACACCCCGGAATCGGTGTCAGATGGATCAACGGTATTCCGATCACAGCCGCTTCGGTGGAGGAAAGTCCTCCCGGCTTCGAATAAAGAACGTCACATGCCCGCATATAGGTTGCCATCTGGTCAGTACTTCCTATAATAGAAATATTTTTATAACCGGCATAGCGCTTGCGAAGCTTCTTCTCCAGCTTCTTGTTCCTTCCACAGATCACCACTGCCTGCTCCACCTCTTCCAGTGCTTCTCGCATCAGATCCAGCAACTGTTGGATTTTCCCGGCACCGATGCTTCCTCCTGCTACGAGATAGTAGATGCCGTCCTCGCTCATCCCAAGCTTCTCTCGCGCCTGCTGCTTCGTTTCCTTGGAACAAAATGTCTCATCTACCGGAATGCCAAATGCGCGAAGCTTCTGTTTCTTTATCCCTTTTCGGACAAATTCTAGTTCTAACTCCTCATGGGGGATCACATAATAATCACACTCTGTCTCCCCGGTAAAAGGAATACAGGTGTAGTCCGTCGCCACATAGACCGACTTCGGACAATTCCATCCTTTTCTTTTTAAGTAGGAGATCATCTCCGCAGGGTACAGATGCGGCATCACAATGGCATCGTAAGACTTCTGTTCCAGATACTTTGCCAAATGCCTTGCCACAAGGCTGTTTGCATAATAAACCGGAGATCTGCCGGGCAGTCTGCTTACAAATGCCCCGAGCTTATACAGCATCCCAAATGCCCGCGGATGCTTCTGGACCAATTTTACATAAGCTCCACCTACCGCTCCTGCAACGCGCTTTCCGGACAGTTCAAATGGATTTAAAAAGACCGCCTGATGTCCTCTCCGGATCAGTTCTTTCTGGATGGATCTGGCAGCAGAATTATGTCCTCCACCGGTATCACAAGACAAAATCAGTACATTCATAATAGTTTCACCTTAATTTCCTCTCTTTCTTCCCGGCAAAGCATCAGCTTGCCAAGTACCAGCGCAGAGATCAGAATCATTCCCAGGCTGACGTAAGAATTTTTTTCCAAAAAACAATACGAGAATCGTCGCAAAAAGATACGTCGCAAATGTTTTATGATAATTCGGCGTGATCACAATCACAAAGGAGAATAAGAGAAAACAGCATGCCAGCAGCAGCACTGGTTTCATATATGGATAGAGTCCAAGCAGCACCCCGAAAGAAACTGCAATCCCTTTTCCTCCACGAAAACGATGAAATACCGGGAAGATATGTCCGGCAACCGGTGCTGCCAGCACAAACGTAATCCAGATATCTGCCCCCGGCAGTCCATGCATGTAAGCATACACCGGCAAAATTCCTTTTAAAAGATCGCACAACAACGTGCAGATGCCACACCATATTCCTCCATTTAGAAATGCATTTGTCGTTCCGGGATTCCCGTCAATCGTATCTTCCGTCACATCTTTCTGGCAGAATAGCTTCCCAAATACTTTTGCATATAACACACTCCCGGAAACATACCCGATCATCGTATAAAATATTCCCCGTCCCATTGTCCACCTCGTTGTATAAATCTTTCCCATTTACTCCTTTGTATCTGTTTCCACATTCTTTTTACAGATCTGTATCTACGCCTCTTCGTCCAGTATCTTCTGAATCGTATTTTTCACCAGTTCAAAGGCGATCGGATTCATACCGCTGTTGATCACGATATCTGCAGTACTCCTTGTCGGTTCTACATAGAGATAATGCATCGGTTTGACAGTTGTAAGATACTGCTCCACAACGCCTTCCATATCGCGCCCACGCTCTTTGACATCACGAATAATCCTTCGGAGAATTCTCTCATCTGCATCGGCCTCTACATACACCTTGATATCCATCAGATCTCTCAGCCGTTCGTCTGCCAGGACAAGGATTCCTTCTAATAAAATTACTTTCTTTGGCTCTACAGTCACAACTTCGCTTGACCTTGTGTGAAGTGTGTAGTCATAGGTCGGACACTGTATCGTCTTTCCTTCTTTTAACTCCTGCAGCTGTCTGACAAGCAGCTCTGTCTCCATCGCATCCGGATGGTCATAATTCGTCTTACGGCGCTCTTCCAGCGGAATATCACTTTGATCCCGGTAATAGTTATCATGGTAGAGCACTGCCACATCGTCTTTAAATTCTTTTTTAACTTTCTTGTGAAGGTGGACTTTCCAGATCCGGTCCCACCTGCAATTCCAATAATGATCGTCTTCATCTCTTTTACCTATATCCTATTTTTCTTATTTGCAACCTTGGCGCTTTTATTATACAATTCACAGGAAATACCGTCAATCCTTTCCCCTCTGCTTTTTATTCCCGCTTCTCTGCAATCTCAGAATCAAACACTCCTCCAAGAAGCTCTGCAACCTCCTGCATCCGTTCTTCTTCCATGCCAGAATAGTTGAGTACCAGCACATGTTCGTACCGCTTCTGCTCTTCGATACAAAACTCCGACAGACAGCAAAGATGAATTCCCCTTTCTTGTGCCCGCCGCTTCACTTCCGCATCGGGAAGCTCTGTATGAAGTTTTACGAGCAGATGCGTGCCCGTCTCCATTCCGACAATTTCTTCCACCGGAATGGTCGGTGTGCATTCAATTGCATGCTTCAACTTTTCTCCCTGACTTAGATAATACTTACGCAGCCGGTTCAGATGGCGGTCAAAATACCCATCACGCAAAAATCTTGCCAGTGTATGCTGTTCCAGATTCGACGAAGTATTCGAAAAAAAGTTTGCCGAGTTCACATAACGTTCCAGAAGCTTTGGCGGCAGCACCATATAGCTGATCCGGATCCCGGGACTTAATGTCTTACTGAACGTATTCATATAAATAACACGCCCGCTTGTATCCAGACCAAAAAGCGCCGGAATCGAATGCCCGTTATAGCGGAACTCGCAGTCGTAATCATCTTCTATAATATAATGTTCTTCCGATTCCTCCAGCCACTTCAGCAATTCCTGCCTGCGTCTTGCAGACATCACCGTCCCAAGCGGATAATGGTGTTCGGGCGAGGTATGGACAACTGTTGCCTGGCTGCTTCGCAGACTTCCCATATGAATTCCGTTTTCCGCCATAGCCGTCCAAGTCCACTTCACTCCGAGTTCTTCATAGATCAGCCGGATTTTTTTGTATCCGGGATTTTCCACCGCATACACTGCATGTTCCGGAAGCAGCCCGATCAATTTTGAATACAAATATTCAATCCCGGTTCCGATCACAATACAGTCCGGGGATACTACCATGCTTCGGTTGTGATACAAATATTTTGCAATCTCATACCGAAGTTCCGGGCTTCCGAGAAATTCTCCACGCATGATCAGATGCAGATTGTAGTCCCCAAGCACCTGTCGCATGACTTTCGTCCACATCGAAAATGGAAATTTCTCGTATACTGTTGTATTTGAGGCAAAGTCTGCCACCCATTTTTCTTCTTTTTCCGGGGTCGGATCGGGGATTGTAATCTTCTGGTACCTTAAAGGTGAATCAAAATCAGATACCACATAATATCCACTCCGCTCCCTCGACTGCAGGTATCCTTCCATCTGCAGCTGTTCATACGCATTGATCACGGTCCGCACACTGATTCCATTTTCCTTTGCAAGTTGTCTTTTTGACGGCATTTTTTCACCCTCTGCAAGTTTTCCGTTCAAAATATCTTCCTTCAGACATTGATACAAATATTCATATTTCGACTTTCCGTCTCTCTGTTCCAAATCATAAATAAGCAAAATCTGGTCTCTAATAAAACACTTTTTTTGGTTATTTCAAGGTATCAGTTTCTATTGTAGACTAAGGGCAGACAAAAGTAAAGCGCTGGTGACAGCAATTGATTTTGAATTGAATTTTGGAGGTAATTTTTATGAACAATCAAAAACATACATTAAAAGAACATTATGGATTATTTATCGGAGGACAATGGAGAGACGCTTCAGACAAAGCAGTCTATACGAGTACCAATCCGGCAAACGGAGAAATTCTTGCACAGTGTGCACAGGCAACAAAAGAAGATGTGGATGCTGCTGTGGCGGCAGCATGGAAAGCTTTCCCAGAGTGGAAGACACAGACAAAAGAGGCTCGCGCACTTATCTTAGAAAAAATCGCAGACCGCATTGAAGAAAATAAAGAATGGCTGGCACAGGTGGAAACGATGGACAACGGAAAACCGATCCGCGAAACTTCCACGATCGATATTCCTTATTCCATCCGCCATTTCCGCTATTACGCAAGTTTGATCCGCACAGATGAAGGAACCGCCTCTGTTTTAGACGGCAATATGATGAGCCTTGTGCTCCGCGAGCCAATCGGCGTCGTCGGACAGATCGTGCCGTGGAATTTCCCATTCCTGATGGCAGCATGGAAGCTCGCTCCTGCAATCGCAGCCGGCGACTGTATCGTATTTAAACCTTCTTCTGAGACATCGTTAAGTATGCTTGTATTTACAGAATTGATCCAGGATCTGCTCCCGGCAGGTGTACTAAACCTTATCACTGGTTCTGGTTCAAAATCAGGTCAGTACCTTCTCGAGCATCCGGGACTTAGCAAGCTTGCTTTCACCGGATCCACAGAGATTGGAAGGGACATTGCTGTTGCCGCTGCCGAAAGACTCATCCCGGCTACACTGGAACTGGGCGGAAAAAGTGCTAACATCATCTTTGACGACTGTAACTGGGATGCAGCTATCGATGGCGTACAGCTTGGTATTCTCTTTAATCAGGGACAGGTATGCTGTGCCGGATCCCGCGTTTTCGTACACGAATCGATTTACGACCGGTTTGTTTCAGAACTTGTGACTGCATTCCAGAAAGTAACTATCGGCGATCCGCTGGATCCCGAGACACAGATGGGATCTCAGATCAGTAAGCGACAGGCGGAGAAAATCTTATCCTGCATCGAATCTGCGAAACAGGAAGGGGCAACCATCGCATGCGGCGGTCACTCTTATACTGAACATGGATGTGAGAAAGGAAACTTCATCCAGCCGACATTGATCACAGACGTTACCAATGATATGCGTGTTGCACAGGAAGAAATCTTCGGACCAGTAGCTGTCGTGATTAAATTTCAGACAGAAGAAGAAGTCATTGCCCTTGCAAATGATTCTGACTATGGTCTTGGCGGAGCTGTCTGGACAAAAGATATCCACCGTGCCCTGCGCGTCGCAAGAAGTATTGAGACTGGCCGTATGTGGATCAACACATACAATCAGATTCCGGAAGGCGCTCCATTTGGAGGCTACAAACAATCCGGCATCGGCCGCGAGAATGACAAGGCAATTCTCGATGCTTACAGCCAGCAAAAGAATATTATGATCAATCTAAACGACAGCCCAAGCGGATTTTATCCGGCATAATATGGGGATGATAGTTCCCTCCTGAAAATAATTGATAAAACTTCTCATTCCCAAAAAGCGACAGAAGGATACACCTGACCTGTGTATCCCCCTGCCGCTTTTTACTTTTTCTATGATGAGACTAATAGCTCAAACCAAATCCTGACCGATAGTAATTACCATCTTCATCGCAGTATGCGTAACTTCCGCCCTTCACGTTCGCCAAGATCTCCGGATCGATATATGCATCTTTGTCATATCCCGGAACATCATTTGGAGAAACACATACTTCCCGCATAACGCCATCCAGTTCCTTTTCTTCGATGCGAATCACCTCTGGAGAAGATACCATTGTCAGGCTCATCTTTCCAGTTGGATTGTACGCTCCGGAGAGAACATCCATCTGTGCTCCCAGCGCATTCTCCATCGCCACCGGACTGACCGTATACTGGAACGTGAGTCCGTCAACATATGGTTCTAACTTATCAAGGATCCACGGATTACATACTACGCAGGTCGCAATCACTTTTCCTCCATTTTGATGAACCATTTCTGCAAGCTTCGGAATCTCTGATACCCCTTTCAATGTCGTGATCGGAACCATCTTTCCAGTTTTCTTCTGGCTTTGGTTGACTTCTCTTTCCTCAAACAATTCTTCATCTACCATCTCGATCACCGGCATTGCATACTGGCGAAAGACCATTCCGTTGCTGATCGGCCACACGTGCAGATATGCGTAATCAGCTTCTTTTGGATTATCTATCACGCAGAATCCTCTCTCTGTGAACAACTCCTTCAGTCGCGCTGCAAATGCTTCTTCATCTCCCTTTCCTCCTACGGCAGCGCCCATGGCCTGCGCAAGAGCTGCTCCCGGATCCACTCCTTT
>ENA-OQCW01000443-OQCW01000443.1-human-gut-metagenome-genome-assembly--contig:-NODE-443-length-25089-cov-3.412106_pt1 | contig 25089 bp, 22 predicted proteins | sample MGYA00242767_ERZ504593 | MGnify/ENA primary metagenome ERZ504593 (study PRJEB26092, sample SAMD00036307) | human gut metagenome | host: Homo sapiens | study: EMG produced TPA metagenomics assembly of... | reverse complement strand
TCAACTACCGACCTGTCCGAGCACATCGGCGCGCTCATCGACCATGCCGTGCCGGTCGCGTCGAGAACGACGCCAACTGCGCCGGCTGGGGCGATACGTCACGGTGCGGGGCCAGGGCAGCTCGAACATGGTCGCGCTGACCGTAGGTACCGGACTGGGCGGAGCAATCGTCATCGACGGGCGGCTGTACCGCGGATCGTTCGGCATGGCCGCGGAGCTCGGACACCTGCCGATGGTGCCGGACGGCGACACCTGCGGATGCGGGCTTCGCGGCTGCGCGGAACGCTACACGTCCGGAAGCGCGCTGGAACGGTTCGCCAAGTCCGCCGTGCGCCGACGCCCGCAGGACGCCGAACGCCTGATGGAGTTGTGCGGCGGCGACGTCGACAAGCTCGAGGCCCGATGGTCTCCCAGGCCGCCCAGGAAGGCGACGTGCTCGGCCTGTACGCCTTCGGCAAAATCGGCGAATGGCTCGGCCGCGCGATGGCCGCCACCGCCGCGGTGCTCGACCCGGACGTCTTCGTGATCGGCGGTGGCGTAGTGGCGGTCGGCGACATCCTGCTGGAGCCGGCGCGATACAACTACCAGCGGTTCCTGGAGGGCAGCGCATACCGTGGCCACGCGAGCATCGTCGCCGCCACCGCCGGGCAGGACGCCGGCCTGATCGGCGCCGCCAACCTGGCACTGCGCTAAGACGCGCGATGAGAGATGACGATCAGACGCAATCGCGACGCGTGCAACATCCCAACATGAACCGCACGCGGGCTTACGGGTTCTGATACGTGCACAACTCCCGCGAAACGGCATAATGCACGCGTTGTCCAACGCCAGACGTGTACAACAGTGCATGGCAACGATTTCATCCACTGTTGTACACCGACCGCAATTCCAGAAACGTTGGAATTCCAACAAGACACACATCTACATGCATAGGTCTCCCAAGGCGCCTCGTGCACAACTGCCGCATTCGCCCGATATGCGCACGTTGTACACGAGGTCCCCTTCGAAACGACCTCCGAAACGACCTCCGGACCGAATCACGTCCCTTTCATCTCCACCTCTCGCATGAAGCCGAACGCGATGCCTGCCGTTATGCGAGATTTGCACCGGACACGGATCACAGATCCCGTTTACCTTGACCGACAACGGCCGACACCCTAAGACAATGCGCGTTCGCGGTGGGAAATGCCACGAAATGTCGAAAACGTGGGTTCTTGCCGGTTCGTGGCATGAAATATCCGACTTGTCTCATTGCTTGAAACAAAGGATACCGAATACTAGACAAGTCAGTAATTGGGCCTCCCATGCAGTTCTATTCGCGTCCCGGAAAAATCTTGCACGATACAACGAGAAAATTGCCGAATCACCAGCAGCGTTCGAGCATCGCCGTATCCTTCCTCGCCACACCCTCCGGCCCAGCCGCATCACAGCATGTGGTAGTCTTGATGTCGTTCATATTGGGCGGCATTCCGATATGCCAGGAAAGCCGCGTTGCAAAGGTAGTACCGTTTTGATTTCTCGATGAGCGTCGCCGAGTGGCTTCATGAGCGAAGCCGTGCCTCGGCGTACGCGATCGCAACTCACACCAATCACAGATCCGCAAACCGCATCGGCGAGATTGCGCCGATCCGGTTTCTGCATCCGCGCTTTATGTGAGTTTTTCCCCATTACATCGAGAACAAGGAACCCAATGATACCTGCACTGACCCTGACGAACATCGTTTTCACTTATCCGGGCACATCGGAGCCGCTGCTTGACGGCATCGACGTCACTTTCGCACGCGGATGGACCGCCGTGCTCGGCGACAACGGCATCGGCAAGACGACGCTGGCCAAGCTCGCGATCGGCCGGCTCTCGCCAGATGCCGGGCGCATATCGCCGACTCCGAACCGCCTGCATACCGGTTACTGCCCGCAGAACACCGACGAAACACCGGAGAATCTGGAGGACTTCGCCTGCGACTGGTCACCGCAAGCCATGGAGATACGCCGTGAACTGGGCATCGGCGACGACTGGCCTTGGCGGCCCGGCACCCTGTCGGACGGCGAGGCGAAACGCCTGCAGATCGCATGTGCGTTGGCGACCGATCCCGACGTGCTGGTGCTGGACGAGCCGACGAACCACGTAGACCGGCCGACCCGCGAGCGCATCATCGCGGCATTGCGCTCGTATGACGGCATCGGCATCCTCGTCTCGCACGACGTGGCCTTGATTGACGCGGCGGCGAGCAGCTGCGCGTTGTTCGAACGAGATCATGTGCGCGGTCGTAACATCACCGTGGTGCGCGTGCGGCCGGGAAACTACTCCGCGGCATCCATGGATGCGCAACGGGAGCGGGCGGCGGCGGCAGGCATGGCGCGCAACGCCCGGCGCGAATCCACGCGCATCGACGCGGTCAAGGAGCAGCGCCGACGGGCGGCGACGAGCGAGATAGCCGGCGCGGCCAAAGCGCACCGGCTCGTGAATCCGAAAGACCATGACGCGCGCAGTCGCATCAAGAAAAACCATAACCCCAGCCGGCTCGGCCCCGCGAGCGCCCGCATCGACGCACAGGCGACCGCCGCCCGGGAACGGGCCGCAGCCGTCGTCACCGCCACGAAGCGCTATGACGGAGACATCTGGATGGATGCCGAATCAAGCAACCGACGGGAGCTTGTGCGGCTGGAGCCCCAGATCATCCCGTACGCGCCGCAATCGCCGGATGGAGTCGGCGCGGCAGCGATATCGGAGACAGCGGGCCTGAAGATACCGATGCTGACCGTCGGACCGCATGACCGGATCGGCATCAGCGGGCCGAACGGCACCGGCAAGACCACGCTGGTTCGCACGCTGCTGCGCACGATCGCGATGCGGGAACAGTATTCCGGCGTCCCGCTCCCCCGGCTGACGATCACGCAGAACACGACGGATCAGGATGCCAGGGAGGCGATGCGCCGGCTCACGGCGTTGACGCCCATCGACCGCGGTGACGTATTGTCGGCATTCGCGCAGCTCAACGTCGACCCAAGCCGCCTCCTCGCCGGCGGCAACCCGTCGCCGGGCGAATTGCGCAAGCTGCTGCTGTGCTTGGGATTGCGAGATCACCCGCATCTGATCGTGATGGACGAGCCGACCAACCATCTGGATCTGCATTCGATTCAGGCGCTGGCCCACGCGCTGGCCGGATACCCCGGCGCACTGCTGCTCGTCTCTCACGACGAGGGATTCCTGGAGTGCGCCGCATCCATCCGCTGGACGCTGCATTCGGACGGCCTCGGCGGCGCGCAACTAACGGTCAGTTGACGCCACCATGACCAGCGTCTTGGCCTTGACCCATTTGAGCAGGAAGCCGACGTATGGCAGCGCCACGCCGATGGCCAGCATATAGCCGACGACCATCCATTGGGCGGTGCCGGATGACACGGAGAACTCGTCCACCAGATCGGGCAGCGCGATGTTCATCGACGTTTCCGACAGCATGCCCAGCATCACCTTGTGCGGATGCCTGAATTTCGGGGATTCGGCAGGAATATCATGTGCGGAGCCGTGTTCTGCGGCCGCATGTTCTTGCAGGGTTGTTTCTTTCGAAGTTGTCTGGATCGCGGACAACATGACCTCTCTTGTACTCTTCCCGTCACCGTCGAGCGAGCGGCGCGCACGGCCGGGCCCTGCGTACACGTCGAGAAGTCCCTAACGTCCGGACCTGCGACGGCAACGAAAAACCGCATGACTGGCATCGGGCGAGCCGATTCGACGAATGCCATGCGGTTTTGAAACAGCCGTCACCGTAGCACGATTTGCAAATCCGCATAAGTCGCATCCGCGTATCGTGCGCGTATCATGCTGGTAGAGGACGCGGCGAATCCTCGCTCGCGCCAGACCGAGCGACGACAGGAAAGGGAGACCATGCAGCATTTCACCCAGGTCATCGACGGCATCGACAGCTCGCAGGCCGAACTCGTCGGCTATGTGATCGACAACAGCCCGGAGATGGACCCGGACCGGCGCCGGCCGGCGATCCTGATCATTCCCGGCGGCGGGTACGCTATCGGATCCGACCGCGAATCCGAACCGGTCGCGCTGCAATTCCTCGCGGCCGGATATCAGGCGTTCGTACTGAAATACTCCTGCGTGCCAAGCCGGTACCCGGTGGCGTTGCTGGAGATGGCCGAGGCGATGTCGATGATTCGCGGGCATGCCGACGAATGGCATGTGGATGCCGGGCGCGTGGCGGCCATCGGGTTTTCGGCCGGTGGTCATCTCGCCGCGAACCTGACGACGGTTTCCAGCGATGCCGAGCTGCGCGACGCCGGATATGATCCGGCTGCCGTGCGCCCGGACGCGCTGCTGTTGTGCTATCCGGTAATCACGTCTGGCCGGTTCGCGCACCGCGGCAGTTTCGACAACCTGCTGGGTGACGGCAAAGACGATGCGTCGCTGCTGGAGCTGCTGTCGATCGAGAAGCATGTCGACGCGACCATGCCGCCGGTGTTCATCTGGCACACCATCACCGATCAGGCCGTTCCTGTGGAGAATTCACTGCTGATGATCCATGCCTGCCGTGACGCCGGCATCAGTATCGAGGCGCACCTGTTCCCGCAGGGCGGGCATGGACTGTCACTCGCCACCGTGGACACCGCACGTGCCGGCTCGCCGGGCGAGGGCGACCTCAACAACGTCGTGCCGGCCGTGCAGATCTGGCCGCGGCTCGCCTTCGACTGGCTCCGCCGCACGTTCGACGCGAGGTAAAGGCTGCTGTCGGAGGTTCACCGGCCCATTCGCGCATATCCCGCGCCTGTGCCTTGGCTGTGCGCCGTCACCGTGCGTGGGTTATTGCGTCACTGTGCGAGGGTACCGTCACCGTGCGCGCCCTCACGCACAGTGACACATCAAGAAAATCCCTGTTTTCCAATGCTTTCCGGGTACCGTCACGCTGCGTGTGCCCTCGCAGCGTGACGGTACCCGCGCACAGTGACGCCGCGGAACAGCCCATTGGCAGCAACCACGGCCGGCAACTTGGCAGTGTCACTCACCGGCAGCTTGACGCCGCGCGTTCCGCGGCTCAGGCTTGGCGTGGATCTTCGCGGTGAGATGGCGCACTTCGATCTTCCATACCGTGACGCTGCGCACCTGCTGATCGGTGAACTCTATATCCGGCATGCCCGCCTGCTGCCCCATCAGCAGCCGCAGCCCTTTGCGGCACTCGTCCAGGTCGTCGATCATGCTGGCCACGCCGTTGCCGATCACCGACTTGAACGCCTCGCCCCAGTTGCACGGGGTGCGGCCGGCGATGACCTCACAATCGGTCTCCATCGAGAACGCCACATCCAACGCGTTTCCCGCAGCCCGGATCGCGTCGAGTTTGCGGCCGATCGACGCCGAGTGGATGTACAGGGTCAATCCGGCCAGTTCGTCGCCGGTGCCGGCGTCCCCATCCTGCTGCCATTCGTATCCGAAATTCAGCGGCACGATCGTAAGTCCCTCGGCATCCGCATAGCCCACATGCACGATACGGCATGCGGCGACGATTCCCTCGATCTGTTCGCAATCGGTCACCTCGCGATCGGCGCGGCGCATCATGCGATGCCGCCCTGCGACCGTGCGCTCGTTATTGCGTCGCGTCGGATGCGCTTCATCCAGTCCCGTCATCGCCATCACTCCTTGTGCTGACCCGAGTTTGATTTGATGATACTCCCGTTCCATGACCCGTAATTGAAGATGGAATCAGCCGCAGTGCGGAGAAAAAAACTGAGCAGAAAAAGAAAAAGCGACCCCGGCCGGACTTGAACCGGTGACCTCCGCCGTGACAGGGCGGCGCTCTAACCAACTGAGCTACGGGGCCGTTCGTGCCGTCATCGGGCACAAGAGAATATAATACAGGACTACTCGACCATGGGCGTGTTGCGGCCAAGCGCCCGATAAAGACCGGTCGCACACGGCAACCGGTCAATGCCCGGCCGGGCGAGCGCACAGTACGGCCACAAATGCGCCTTGGTAACGGCTATGAACTCCCGGATGAACGCCGTGGGCCAGTAGTAGCCACGCGTATGGCTGCCGACCCCATCCGCCTTCAGCCCTGATGCGCGTATTCGCTGGCTCGGAACACATGGTAATCGCTGGTGACCAGCGCGCAACGGTAGGCGAGGCCACGGCGCCCGGGAACCGATTGCACGCCGCTGCGCGCATCCATGATCTCCTTCGAAAAACGAAGATTCTCCATGGTCGTGGTGGAACGGTCCTCCATGAGCACCGCGTCGGCGGGAACATGGCGGCTTTCCGTCAGGTACCGCCGCATCGATTCGGCTTCGGACACCACTTCGTCGCTCCCCTGTCCGCCGGCGGCAACGAACACGCCCGTCTTGCCCTGCTTCTCCCACAATGGCCGCCGCCAGCAGCGCCGCCAACGACGCCAACGTCATGCCGAAATTCATTCCGGCCTTCCCCACCAGTCATCGTCTTCTCGACGATGCGCTGAGACCCGTCACTATACCGCGGAACCTGCGGCCGTACCACTTACGCCGGCAGCCATCCACCACCGTCTCTTCCCCCGGCATGTGCGATGCCCTATAATCGTAGATTTGCCCTATTCACACGCCTCGGGCACACCGCCGCGACCTCATGCGTGTACAGTACAGGAAGGATTTCCATATGGAACCGAATTATCTCGTGTTGCTGGGAATCGTCATCGTGATCATAGAGTTCGCCCTCAAGCTCGATGCGATCCTGATCATCATCGTGTCCGCCGTGGCGACTGCGCTCGTCGGCGGCATCATTCCCAAGGGCAACGTCACGATCGGCATCATCGTGTTCGGCGTGGGCATGATGCTGTTCACGATGATCATGGGCAACGCGTTCGCCGCGATCACCGTGATGACCGTGGGCATCGGCGCGCCATTCGTGCTCGCCTATGGCGGCCAACTTCAACATCGTGCCCGTTGCGATGCTCGACATGAAGGACCGCATGGGCGTGATCAAGAAGCAGGTGCTGCCGGCGATGGTGATGATCGTCGTGCAGATCGTGTACATGCTCATCGCCCAGTGACACCGTATTCCATCCGTATATTTCAAGCAAAGGAGCCATTATGAGCAAGATCCTGGTCACCGGATTCGATCCGTTCGGCGGCGAGCCGGTCAATCCCGCATTCGAAGCGGTCAAGCTGCTGCCCGAGTCCATCGCGGGCGTGAGCGTCGTCAAATTGGAGATTCCGACCGTGTTCACGCGCAGCGCCATGGTAGTCGAGGAGGCCATCGAACGCGAGAAGCCCGATTACGTGCTGTGCATCGGTCAGGCCGGAGGCCGTTCGGCCGTGACCGTGGAGAAGGTCGCGATCAATCTGGCCGAAGCCCGCATCCCCGACAACGACGGCGAGCAGCCGTTCGACACCCCGCTGCGCGAGGACGGCGACACCGCGTATTTCGCCACGCTGCCGGTCAAGGCCATGGTCAAGCGCATCAACGCGAGCGGCATCCCGGCGCTCATGTCGTACACGGCTGGCACCTACGTGTGCAACAGCATCATGTACAACGTGCTGTACCTGCTCGACCGCAGGTTCCCCGGAGTCAAGGGCGGCTTCATCCACGTGCCGTACGCGACCGCGCAGGGCGTGGGCAAGCCGAGCGGCACGCCCACCATGGAAATCGCGACAATGGCCAAGGCCATCGAGGCCGCGATCGAAGCCGCAGTGAGCGTCGATGAGGATGCCACCGACATCATGGGCGAAACCCACTAATCACGCCCACCCGTCGAAAACCACTGACATATCAGCCCGCCGACGAGCCCGCTCATGGGTTCGTCGGCACACTGCAGACGGACCGAATCACTTATCGGGAAGCCGGCCGTCGGGATCGCACACGATCCATTCGCCGCTGGGATCCACGGCGACCGTCGGGTGAGGAAACACCTGGTCGAACAGGTTCGCATTTATTGTTCAGATGGGTCAGCCTTCGTGATCGTTGCTATTTCAACGTTTCCTTGGCGTGTCCGCTGACACAAAAGTGTGTCGGGAACCAACCCGGTGGTTCCCGAGCGTTTTGTGTCAAGACTGTGTCACCTGTTGTGTCATCAATCAGTCGGATTCCATTCAGATGATCATGCAATTCACTGCGTTCGGAACGGATGACACTAGACACATGTCCTGGCCCGCAGCTCCGCTGATTCACGTCAACACAGTAAGCATCAATGCATACCTATCCCATTCAGCCACGGGCACAGCCTACTCAACAGACCAATCCCCGAACCAACGGCGAAACCGAAACAAGCTTCAATCAAAATCAGAAACCTCATCGTTTCACCCCAGACCAGAAACCATCGTTGGCCCACCCGTGACCATCACCGCCTCCCTTGAATCCAGAGAACGGATTGACATCATCACACAAGACCAGTAAACTAGGCTTGCTTTCTCTTAGCAATAAGGAAGGCTCCAAGCCGCCGGGGGTATTCCCCCGGCACTTCTTTTTCATCCGGGGAGGCCGGCGATGCGCGAGTTGAGCATCATGGTCGACGAGTCCGGCGAATGGGGCAAACTCTCCAAGTACTATCTCATCACGCTCGTGTTCCATGACCAGTCAGAACCGGTCATGCCCCACATCGAACGCTATGAGCAACACCTCGCGGATGCCTCACTGCCAGACATTCCCTTCCACGCAGGACCATTGCTCAACGGGCACGCCGACTACGAGACCCTCAGCATGGCCGACCGCAAGCGCCTGTTCGTCGCGTTCTTCACCCTCGCACGGAATCTGCCCTTCACCTACGTGACGTTCGCACACCGCAAAAGCGAGTTCGACAACGACAAACGTCGTTTCGAGGCTCAGCTGCGGCGAGACCTGGCGAACTATCTGCTGACACACCTCGACAGATTCCAGTCGTACGACACCATCAAGATCTATTACGACAACGGACAGCAGGTCGTTACCAACGCGTTGAAGGCATCCATCGGCTATGCACTCTCCAAGGAAGCGGTCATCTACCGCAAAGCCGACCCTAAAGACTACCGCCTCGAACAAGCAGCCGATCTCATGTGCACCATCGAATTGACCGCGCTGAAATTCAAAGCCGGAGAAAACACCGAAACCGATCACAAAATGTTCGGAGACTGGCGCTCATTCAAACAGAACTACCTCAAAGCGTTACGCCGCAAACAAGCAAAATAACCGCCATATCCCGCATCGTTTCCAACAGACGCTTGCATAAAAACACTCAGCCCGCATACGACGAAAGGGTGGGCATGCCATGAAAGGACATGCCCACCCCTGATGTCAGTGGTTCGGCAAACCGGCTACGTGTTTAGCAGCGGATCCTCCTCACCGCTGTAAAACCGGCACCCAGCACGGCCAGGGCGACCAGCGCACCGGCCACGACCGCACGTCAACGCCGGTCTTGGCCAACCCCTGCTTCTTGCCATCGTTCTTGGAATCGGCCTTCTTGTCACTTGCAGACGGCCTGGTTGCAGCCGGTCTGTTGCTGTCGGACGGCTTGCCCTTCGCCTCATCCTTCAGGTTATCGATGTACACGCGGGCGGTTTTGCCCGGCTCGACCTTGCCACCGGCAACCGCAGCCTTCACGTCAGTCTTATCAGGCAACGTCTCAGCAGGCTTCGCAGCCGCGACGGACTTCGTCGTGAAATCAGGGACGAACTTCAACGCGTTCTCGTTGTCCTCCACCCAATGGCTCACCTTGGTATTGGAATCCTTGTAGATGGGCTGCGCGTACAGCGCGACTTGCCGGATATCCACCGGGGTCTTCACATGCACGCCATTACGCAGCAATTCGTTCGACGTGTCCTGAACGACTTCCTGATAGGGGTACGAAGGAAAATCAGAGCCCTTTGCGTTGTTCGTATACGCGGTGTTGGGAGTCAAGCCAATCAATGGGAAACCAAAACTGCCGGAAGCCTTGCCATTCCAGGAGTTCTTGTTGAAATACCTGGCGAACCATTGGCCAGAGGCCTTGAAAGCCACCTTGCTCCCATCAGTCGATAGGTCATTGTCGTTAAAGACGCCCTTGTACTCCTTATCGCCATGGAAGCCATAGATGCTGTCGTACGAGCCTGCGGTCAGCTCATCATCGGAAACGCCCGTGCTGCATATGGGAATCCAGTACCCCCGATGGTATTCGCACTTGAGTGCGCCTTCTCTATCGGGGTGATGTCGGTGATACGCTGCACCTCGATAGAGAAGCACACGTCCTTGATCTCGTCCACCTGCGCAGGGTCGATCTTGTAGTCGAACGACACGTTCGCCGTCTGCGCTCCCACATCCGACACCCTCACGTTGGACGACGTGATCGGATTGTCCTTATTCGTTACATCCGCCGCGTTCGCAGTGGCGACGCCCCCCGAACAATGTGCATGCGGCCACGGCCAACGCCGCCATGGCCTTTCCGAAACGCCTCATGACATTCCCTCCCCCCCGTGGACTCATTCTGGCGGCGTCGGGACACGCCGCATGCGCGCGTTCGCGCTGTTGCGCCATGACGATGGCGTATGGGATAATCCACAAGGTGCTTTTGCGTGGACCGGAACGGCCGTGGCGACACGGAAACGGCCGGGCGGATGACACGAATGACTGCCGTTCGGGACACCCCCCGAAACCGGTTGTGTCATTACCGGATCAGGGTCCCGCAAAACGTTGGAACTTCAACGTTTAGTGAATGGTTAGGTATTATATGGCAGAATTCGTATATCAGATGATCAAGGCTCGCAAGGCGTACGGCGACCGTGTGATCCTCGACGACGTGACCCTGAGCTTCCTGCCGGGCGCGAAGATCGGCGTGGTCGGCCCGAACGGCATGGGCAAGTCGACGCTGCTGAAGATCATGGCCGGACTGGAGACCGTCAGCAATGGCGAGGCCTACATCACACCGGGCTTCACGGTCGGCATCCTTCAGCAGGAGCCGCCGCTGGACGACACCAAGACCGTGGGCGAGAACATCAAGATGGCGTTCGGACCGATCGCCGAGAAGGTCGCGCGTTTCAACGCCATCGGCGAGGAGATGGCCAACCCGGACGCCGATTTCGACGCGCTGATGGACGAGATGGGCAAGCTGCAGACCGAGATCGACGCGGCCAACGGCTGGGATCTCGACTCACAGCTCGAACAGGCCATGGACGCGCTGCAGTGCCCCGACATGGACACCCCGGTCTCCGTGTGCTCTGGTGGCGAGCGTCGCCGTGTGGCATTGTGCAAGCTGCTGCTTGAAGCCCCCGACCTGCTGCTGCTCGACGAGCCCACCAACCACCTCGACGCTGAGTCGATTCTGTGGCTGGAGCAGTTCCTGCACCAGTACAAGGGCGCCGTCATCGCCGTCACCCACGACCGTTACTTCATGGACAACGTGGCCGAATGGATCTGCGAGGTCGACCGCGGCCACCTGTACCCGTACAAGGGGCCAACTACTCCCACGTACCTGGAGACGAAGGCGAAGCGTCTGGAGATCCAGGGCGCCAAGGACGCCAAGCTCGCAAGCGCCTCAAGAACGAGCTCGAATGGGTGCGCAGCTCGCCCAAGGCCCGTCAGGCCAAGAACAAGGCGCGTCTGGAGCGTTACGACCAGATGGAGAACGAGGCGCGCAACAACAAGAAGCTCGACTTCTCCGAGATCCAGATTCCGGCCGGCCCGCGTCTGGGCTCCGTGGTGCTGGAGGCCGAGCACCTGCACAAGGCTTTCGGCGACCGCGTGCTCATCGACGACCTGTCCTTCACGCTGCCGCGCAACGGCATCGTCGGCGTGATAGGTCCGAACGGCGTCGGCAAGTCCACGCTGTTCAAGACCATCGTCGGTCTGGAGCCGCTGACATCCGGCGAGCTGAAGATCGGCGACACCGTGAAGATCAGCTATGTCGACCAGAACCGTGAAGGCCTCGACCCGAACAAGAACCTGTGGGAGGCTGTCTCCGGCGGACTCGACTTCATCGAGGTGGCCGGCGTCGAAGTGCCGACCCGCGCCTATGTGGCGAGCTTCGGATTCAAGGGCTCCGACCAGCAGAAGCTGACCGGCGTGCTCTCCGGCGGTGAGCGCAACCGACTGAACCTGGCCCTGACCCTGAAGCAGGGCGGCAACCTGCTGCTGCTCGACGAGCCCACCAACGATCTGGACGTCGAGACGCTGGAATCCCTTGAAAACGCGCTGCTCGGCTTCCCCGGCTGCGCCGTGGTCATCTCCCACGATCGTTGGTTCCTCGACCGCATCGCCACGCACATCCTGGCGTGGGAGGGCGATGACGAGAACCCGGCCAAGTGGTACTGGTTCGAAGGCAACTTCCAGGCCTACCAGGAGAATCGTGTCGCCCGCCTCGGCGAGGACGCGGCACGCCCGCACCGCCTGCACAAGAAGCTGACCCGCGTGTGACACTTGATTAAGTCATGAAGAAGCCCCCGCAAGGGGGCTTCTCGCGTTTTCGGCCCCTCGCCAAATATCCTCCCGCTGGCGGGAGGTGACGCGCAGCGCCGGGGGGGGCGAGACCATGGCGCATAACATATACGAGGAGGCCCCTCACGGTTGGTGAGGGGCCTCCTGTGGCTATTGATCGGTCAGAACCGATCAGCGTCAGCGGACGCTGCGGCGACGAACCGCGACGACCGCACCGCCGGCCAGCGCGAACAGAGCCGCGATGGTGGCGAGCACCGCCGTGTCGGCGCCGGTGGCGCTGAGCTTGCCGTCGTTCGGCTTCGTGGTCGGCTTCGTGGTCGGCTTCTCCGTACCCGGTTTGGTCGGCTCGGTCGGGCCAGTCGGGCCGGGCACCTCAGAGTCCTCGGTGACGGTGACGGTCACAGAGGCGGACTTGCCGTTCGCCGTGGTCGCGGTCACCTTCGCCACGCCCTTCGCGACGGCGGTCACCTTGCCGGTCTTGTCGACCGTCACGACCTTGTCATCGCTGGAGGCCCACGTCACCGCCTGGTCCGCGTCATCCGGCGCGACCTTCGCGGTCAGCTGCGCGGTGGTGCCCTTCTTCAGCGACAGCGCGCCATTGGCAACACCATCGCCAGAAACGGTCACACCCGTAGCCTCCGGAGTCTCCGTCACCTCGGGGTTGTCCTTCGGCTGCTCGGGCTCGGTGAGCTCGACCGGAGTGGCCTTGGCCGTCGCAGCCAGCTCGGCGACAGCCGCCCAGGTGACGCCTGCGCTGGTTTCGGTGAGGCCCCATGCGTCGTTGATCTGGAACTTGACGTACACGTCACCGGACGGAATGGTATTCGGCAGCGCGATGGTCTGCAGTTCCTTGGTGTACGGGAACTCAGCCGTGGCGACGGGTTCACCCCAGTTGGTGACATCGGCAACGCTGTTGGCGTCGCTGGCCGCCACCACGTACACTGCGACGTTCTTGGCCGGGCCGTTCAGCTTGTCCTGACGGTACAGGTGGGTGATGGCCGCAATCTTGTTGCCCTCGCCGGGCGACGCCTTGAACGCCAGCCAGTGCGGAAGATTGGCGCTGGGGTTGGAGTACTTGCTGTGCCAGAACGTGTTTGCATTCTTGTCGAAGGCGTTGCCCACGGGAGCATGCTCGCCGGTGGTCTCCTGAGAGCTCGCCGCGTAGTCGCTTGCTTCCACGTCCTTGGTCAGGCTGCCGGTCAGCGCCACGCTGGTGGTGCCGAGCTCTTCACCGGTCTTGGTGTTGGTGAGCTTGAACTGCACGGTGGCGTCGCCCGTCCCAGTGGTGTTGACCACGTTGAAGTAGGCGATGGCGGCCTTGCCGGCCGGAATCGACTTGAGGCTGACGCTTCCGGGCTTGATCTCCCAGCCTTCCGGCACGACCGGGGTGACGGTGACGTCACCGGTGTTCGCGTTGGATGCGGCCCTCACCTTGACGGTGATCTTGGACGGGGAGGCCGGGTTCACGGTCTTGGAGTCCACGGTGGCGGACATGCCCATGTGGCCGGTGAGCGTGAACAGCGCGTTGTCGCTGACCAGGTCAGCCGGGAACTGAGCGACGGTGCCAGCGGCGGGACGATGGGTCTCCAGATCGATGTTCTGCTCGTTGCCGGTGGCGATGGCGAGACGCTGCTGCGTCAGCGCCGGGGAGATGGTGTACTTGCCATCCTTGTCGGCGCGGATCTGCCACTTCTGCGTGTTACGCTCATTGGCGGTGTCGCGCTGATCCTGACCGACGGACACGTCGGCGCAGTTGCGCAGTTCCGGCGTCGCGCCGACCTGGGTGACGACATCGAGATGCTTGCTTCCGGTGAAGAGCGCAAGACACTTTCCGGACACTGTATCCTTCATCTGGTAGTAGCCGTCAGGCGTGGTGATGAGCTCCCACGGACCTTTGGAGATCGACTTCAACTGGGGGATGTCGTAGATGCCGGCATCGACCGGGGTGTAGTCGTATTCGCGGATGTCCAGCGGGTAGCCGATCTTGTCGATGTCCGCCTTCATATCGTTCCACGTCGCCCACGGGCGGGAATCGGACCAGGTCATCTGTGAGATGAAGCGCATGCCGTCGAAGATCTCCTTCTCGACCTCGTTCTCGGTCTGGTAGATCGAGCTGTCGGGCCAGATGGACACCTTCGCACCGGTCAGTTTGTCGTAGTTCTTGTCGATCTGTCGTCCGCCGTCAAAGGTTCCGACGTTCCAGTTGTTGTTGTACAGTCTTGCGGCGTTGACCTTGTACACTTGCGCCGAACGGGACCAGTACAGGGGCCTGGGTCGCGTTCATCAACGTGTATCCGTCCTGGACGAGCTCCTGCGGCTTGCGGCCGGCACCATACCAGTATTCGATGACGATGTCCTTGTTCAGGGAGACGTTCTTGGTGTTGACGATGCCGTCGTTCCAGATGCGCAGCTGCTTGCCCTTGGCCTTGACGTATTTATCTATGTCGTTGATGAAGCCGGTGAACGCATCATTCGGTGTCGCGCCGGCTCCGTACTGCTTTTCGGCGAACGTCTTCAACTTGCTGTAGTTGTCGAAGCTGGTGCCGATCATGTACTCATCGGCGCCCATGTGCCAGTATTTCGTGGTGAATACGCCGTCGTATTCGTCAATCAGCGTCTTGTAGAACTTCACGGCCTCCGGGTTGGAGATGTCGAGCTTGTTGGGATCCTTCCGGCCCGAGTTGTCGGCAAGCTGGTACTCCGGGTAGTTCTCCAGCCAGATGTTCATGTGGCCCGGGGAGTTAATCTCCGGAATCACGTCGATGCCGTAGCTATTCGCCTTCTTGACGAACTTCTTGACGTCGTCGCGCGTGTAGTACGACCATGTGGCGGCCTTCTTGGTGTTGTCCTCTTCCGGCTTGAGCTTCATCTCCAGCAGCACGTAGTTGAGGCGCAGGTCGGCCATGTCCGACAGGAAACGGTCGATCCAGTCAGTGGAGATGTTGATCTGGCAGGCGCACAGCGTAGCGCCGCGCTCCTTGTACTTCGGCTTCGTGGCGACCGTGCCGGCGGGCAGGGTCAGCTGGCCCTGGCGAAGCATCTGCGAGACGGAACGGGTGCCGTAGAACACGCCGATGTCGGTCGCGCCGATGACCTCAAGGCCCTTCGAGCCGATGTTCAGCTTGAATCCCTCATCACCCAGTTCGGCCTTCTTCGATGCATCCAACGTGAGCGAGATGTCTTTGCCCGTCGCTGAACCGGTCGCGGCCTTGATGTCCACGTCGGTGAACTTGGTCAGCTCGGATGCCAGGCTCTGCGCACGCGCGGCCAGTGCATCGCTCGACACGACGCGGGTGCCTTCACCCAGCGTCCATGCGCCGGTGCCGTCGGTCCAGCCGTCCATGCTCGGGACGGTGGCCGGGCGGGTGAGATTCACGGGAGCCGTGGCACTGTACCCGGCTGCACTATCGTCGGCGGCGCTGGCCGTCATCGCGGTGCACATGCCACCGACCATCAGGCCGGCTACAATGGCCGCAACGGTACGCACACCGAAACGTCTATTGGAGCTTTTCTCCATTGAAACTTCCTTTATTCTCTTGTTGCGGTTATGACAGGAGAGCTTCATCGTCTCCAATGGATGCCGAGCCGGCAAAGCAAGACAAAGCCGTCACAACATCATCACCGATTAAACGTACACTGTGTTAACAAAATTAGCAAGATGCATGAATGTCGCCTTGCGTTCCAGCCTTTTCCACGCCCGGCACCCATATTCCACGTCACATCGCGTTCATCATCGGCTTACGCTCGTTACAAAACCGGCCGACCGAATTTACCTGGTCACGCTACACTGCTGTGAGTACCGAAACCGGCTGGGAGCCGAGCGAAAGCATGAACATATAAACGGACCGTATATATACCGCATGATATACGTCCCGGCACGTCACTGGAAGGGAGCGGCAATGACGCACGAAGACGGAACGACACCGTTGAATCATCTGGTAAAGGTATTGAGACTGGGCGACCCTTCCGAATACCGCGGACATACCTACATCAGCGGGGAGAGCCTGTACTTCCCCACCGGACGCGTGTACGGCGGGCAGGTGATCGCGCAGTCGCTGATCGCCGCGTCGAAGACGGTCTCGCCCAGCCGGCTCCCCCATTCGGTGCACGGGTATTTCATCGCGGCGGGCGATATACGCCAGGATTTGCTGTTCGACGTGGAGACCCTGCGGGACGGCCGGTCGTTCTCGGCGCGCAGGGTCAACGTGACGCAGTCCGAAGGGCCGATCCTGACCGCCATCGCAAGCTTCCAGGAACAGGGGCAGTCCGGAGTGGAGTTCTCCGATACGATGCCGCAGGACGTGCCGGCACCCGAAACGCTCACCAGTGCCAAGGAGCTGATGGAACCATATGCCGACAAATCGCCGTTCGCCAAGTTCTATGCAAAGAAGTCGCCGTTCGACATCCGCCACGTCACGCCGACCATCATGCTCGGCGCCGACAAGGACAGCGCGGCGCACGACTCAGGCAAGCAGCTGGTGTGGATGAAGGCCGACGGCGTGGTGGACGTGCCGCAGGTAATGCATCGGGCGATGCTGGCGCTCGGCTGCGATCAGGTGATGATGGAACCGGTGCTGCGCAGGGCGGGGCTGAGCATCTCGACGCCTGGCATCTCGTACGCGTCGATCGACCATTCGATGTGGTGGTATCGCGACGTGGACATCAACCAGTGGCACCTGTACGTGCAGGATACGCCGACCGCCGCGCACGGGCGTGGACTGGGCGTGGCCAAGGTGTACACGCAGGACGGCGAGCTCGTCGCCGCGATGGCGCAGGAGGCCATGATCCGCGTGCCACAGCAGTGAGGCCACGGACGATGAGTGCGGCGGGTATTGAGGCTGGGGCTGAGACTGGTTCGGTGCCGGGAATTGCGGCTGCGGCCGGTATCCCGGTTGCGGCTGGTACTGAGGCTGAGGCTGATAATGAGGCGTCATTGGTGTGCCATTTTGAACTGCCGGACCGGTCTGGGCAGCCGGGCCAGACACCGGTACGGCATTCTCGACCTTGGTTCCACATTTCGCGCAGAATTTAGCGCCTGCTTCAAGTGCACTGCCCACAGTGCATGCAGAACTTCATGCTTTTCCCTCTCGGATACGGCCCATCACAGAATGTGCGTTCCGATCAGCGGAACCGCGGATTCCATGCTCTCTCCATGGCGATCCTATTCCTGCACCTGCGAAACCCCCGTTTATCGCGGACGGGGGTGTTCACCTATTGAAGGGGCACGGAGATTGCCGGTGATCAGAGTGCGGGATCCGTGGTCCTGATTGGCACCGGACCACCCTCAGCCGCTACGCGGCACCTCCCGCCAGCGGGAAGGGGCTTAGTGGCGGGTTTTGGCGGTGGCGGAGGCGATGCCGCGGCGGCGTTTGGCGGCCTTCATCTTGGGGTTCTCCGGGCCCTCCATGGGCGGCAGCTGGCACAGCCATTCGCCGACGATACCGATCACCATGTCCGCCAGGCATATCACAGCGGCGACGGCGCATTGCGTCACGGCCGTCGCATAGTAATCCGCCTCGATATGATCGAGTACCAGCAGAATCTGCCCGACATACCAGCCGGCCAGCGCAGCGCCGGTCAGCCCCAGCGCCTTCGACAGCATAAGCGTGTACACGGCCTTGGTCGGGTCGAGCGGCTTGAGTCGGGCCCGCTTCTGCGGATCGGTGGTGGCGTACTGATGCACCTGCAGCGCCATCACCAGCACGACAATGCCCAGCAACAGGAGCACCACGGACACGAACCATGGCACCCCCAACAACGAAAGCCCCGAGGACTCACTGACCTGCACAAGCAGACAGCCCGCGATCAGACCGAGCAGCAGCGCGACGACATACTGCCACCATGGGGTGCGACGTATCTTCATTCCGTACTCCCTACGATCCAAGTGTCGGACAGCAGTCCCACACGGTCGGCGTCGGGTGCCATGGCCAGCAGATACGACACCGGGTCGCCGCCGAGCCGCGCCTGCGGGTCCATGTCCATCCACGGTGCGAGCACCGAAGCATGGGTGCGGGCTGACGGCCACGGCACCCGGCAGTCCGGCTCATCGCAGACCGTTCCCGGCATATCCACCAGATCGAGGTCGACATCCCCGTTCAACGACTCCTCGACGGAACCGAGCGTGGCAATCAGCGCCTTCGCGTCCATCCGGCACGTCATTTGCATGACAGCCGACATGGCATCCGACCCATGCAGATGGCTCACATGATACAGCGGTGAGATGCCCTCGACCTGATCACCGGGAATGCCCTCCAATGCGACAATCGCCGTGCGGAACAGGGTTTCGGCCTCGTTACTGCGGCTGTCCATCGAGATGACGGCCGTATGTATGGCCGGTTGAACGGTAGCGGTATCGCCGTCGCCCGGTTTCCGCGCCGAACCGTCGACGGTTCCATCGAATTGCGGTATGTCGGCTGCGCTGCCGGACGGCTGCACCGGGGCATCGTCGGCCATGCCGGTCATCCAACTGTCGTCGATGCGATGTACGTCCTCGCGGTCGCCGGCCTCGTGCAGCAAATCGGCAATCTCTCCCCCGTGCGGGCCCGCGAGCCGGCGGCGGATCAGAGCCAGCCACGGTGCCAAAACGAACGCCCGCTGCCACCGCCGCGGATGCGGCAAAGTCACATTCGGGTCCTCGCTGACGAGGCCATCGACATCGATGATGTCAAGATCCAGTGTGCGCGACGCCCAATGTTGTTCCCGCGTGCGTCCATGAGCAACTTCGATATGCTGCAGGCGGCCAAGCAGACTCGCCGCGTCCAGCTCGGTCGTGACCTCGATGACAGCGTTGAGAAAATCCGGGGTACCATCCGGCATGCCCCATGCGGCGGTGCGGTACAACGGCGATATCCCAGTCACCTGTGTGCCTTCAAGGCCGTCGATATCCGCGATCGCGGATCGCATCGACGCCGCGACGTCGCCCTTGTTGCCGCCGAGTGCGATCACGGCGTGGTGCATGGGCGTGACACGGCCTTCATCAGCTCGACCAGTTTTGCCGTCCGTATTCCGTCCGCTCCGCCATCGCTCGATGGTGACGCTCACGTCGGCGAACGGCACGGTGATCGGAGCTTTGGGCTTATGCACGGTGACGGTTACGCCTTGGACTGCGGGATGGTCGGCTATCACGGCGTCAGCGATGAGAGCCGCCAGCCGCTCAATCAAGTCGACATGCTCGCCTTCGATGACGGATACGATCCGTTTGGCGACGCGCCCGTAATCAACCGTGTCATGCAGGTCATCGCTGGAACCGGCACGTGACAGGTCGAGATGCAGCACGGCATCGACGATGAAGGGCTGCGCGCGCTGGTGCTCGTAGTCCAGCACGCCGTGCGTGCCCATGCCTTGAACGCCGGTGAGGCGAATCGTGTCCACGGTTGCATCCTTTCGTTTAGGTTGGTGGTGGGTGACCACCCCAGTCAGCTTCGCCGACGGCCCTCCGGCTGAGGGAGAAGGGTTAGTTTTGGTATTGTCGCCAGAGGGAGCCGATTGTCAGGGCGGCGCGGCTGCGGCGCACGTCATGCACGCGGACCGCCCAGGCGCCGTGTTCCGCGCACAGGGCCGACAATGCGGCGGTGGCATTGTCACGGTCGTCCATCGTCGGCTCGCCGATGCCGGCATCGTTCAACGCCGCCGAAACGAACCGCTTTCGGGAGGCTCCGATCAGCACCGGATATCCCGACCGCTTGAACAGATCCAGTCCGACGAGCAGCGGCAGATTATGCTCGATGCCGGGCTTGGAGAATCCCAGACCAGGGTCGATGATGACCCGCTCCGGGGCGACACCGGCCTTGAGCACCGCATCGACCTGAGACATCAGCTCGTCATACACGTCCTTGAGCACGTCGTGTTCGTAGTGCGAGGTGTCGGCGTCCGGCGCGGCGCCGCCTTTCGACCCGGCCAGCCAGCCACGCCAATGCTGTACGATGTACAGGCAGTCATGGTCGGCCACCACGTGCGGCAGATCTCGGTCCAGTCGTCCGCCGGACACGTCGTTGATGATCTGCGCACCCTCATTCAACGCGGCCTGCGCCACGGCAGAGCGTGTGGTGTCGATGGAGACGACCGCTCCGTGGGCGATCAACGCCTTCGCGGCACCGGTCACACGGTCGAGCTCGTCCTTCTCGCTGACGCGCTTGGCGCCGGGGCGCGTCGATTCCGCGCCGATGTCGATGATGTCGGCTCCCGCATGCAGCATGTCGTCGCCGTGGTCTCGGGCCTTGCCTGGATCCAGCCACAGGCCACCATCCGAAAACGAGTCCTCGGTGATGTTGAGCACACCCATCAGCAGTGTGCAGTCGGTATCATGCAACCGCTGCAGTTCAGTCATGAATTCTCCTCTTCGTCAATCGCCGAAACGGCGGCGATGCCGACCAGTCACGGCGATGAGCCGGATCAGTGCTTGGCCATGATCAGACTCATCGCCTCGGCACGGGTGGCCGGGGTGCGCATCACGCCGCGGACCGCCGATGTGATGGTTCGCGACGCGGGCTTGTTCACGCCCCGCATCGCCATGCACATGTGCTCGCATTCGGTCACGACGATGACGCCCTTGGCGTCCGCGTATTCCATCAGCGCGTCCGCGACCTGCTGGGTGATGCGTTCCTGCACCTGCGGGCGACGCGCGTACAGCTCCACCAGTCGGGCGAGCTTGCTCAATCCGACGACCTGCCCGTTGGACGGGATGTAGCCGACATGCGCGACGCCGTGGAACGGCAGCAGATGATGCTCGCACACCGAGAACAGCTCGATGTCGCGCACCAGCACCATTTCATCGGTCTCGACCGGGAAACGCTTGGACAGCACCTCCTGCGGGCTGCGTCCGAGCCCTGAGAAAATCTCCTCGCAGGCACGTGCGATACGGTCAGGCGTCTCCAGCAGACCCTCGCGATCGGGATTCTCGCCGATCGAAGTCAGGAACAGCCGTACGGCCTTGCGCACGCCCTCTTCGTCAATCGCCATATATCCTCCAGCTTCCCTCACCACTTATATAGTCGTCATGCCCGCCGAACCGGGGCAGGCACACCGTTTGCCGTCAACGGCAACGCCGTGCGCCCGACGACCTGCCCTTTGCGGGACCGTCGGGCGCACGGGCACGAAATCACCGCTCCCCCGGCTTCATGCCGACGGAACGTTTGAGCGACTCCGGAATCTCCACCGGAGGCTTGTCGGAATCGGGACGGCGCTGGTCGGACAGCCACACCGGACGTTCCGGAGCCTTCCTGATGTTCGCGAATATCGCGGCCAGTTCCTTCTCATTCAGCGTCTCCTTGACGAGCAGCTGGCGAACCAGCTCATCGAGCACATCGCGGTTGTCGTTGATGATGTTCCATGCCTCGGTGTGCGCGGTCTCGACAAGGCCGAGCACCTCCTCGTCGATGACCTCGGCGGTGCGTTCGGAGTACTTGTGCGGCGCAAGACCATCGAAATCGGCGCTCTGGTCGTCGGTGTCGGCCCACTTGATGGCGCCGAGCTTCGAGGAGAAGCCATATTCCACGACCATGGTGCGGGCGATCTTCGTCGCCTTCTCGATGTCGTTCGACGCGCCCGTGGTCGGATCGTGGAACACGACCTCCTCCGCAGTGCGTCCGCCCATCGCGTACGCCATCTGGTCGAGCAGCTCGTTGCGCGACTGCGAGTAACGGTCGGTGGTCGGCATGACCGCGGTGTAGCCGAGCGCACGGCCACGCGGCAGAATCGTCACCTTGGTCACCGGATCGGTGTTGTGCAGCGCGGCGGCGACCAGTGCATGGCCGCCCTCGTGGTATGCGGTGTTGCGCAGCTCATTGAGGGCCATGCCCTTCGACTGACGCTTCGGGCCGGCCTGGACGCGGTCGATGGCCTCGTCGATGGCACGGTTGTCGATCAGCTGGGCGCCGGCACGGGCGCACAGCAGCGCGGCCTCGTTGAGCACGTTGGCCAGATCGGCACCGGTGAAGCCCGGCGTGCGCACGGCGACCATGTGCAGATCGACGTCCGGCACGAACGGCTTGCCTTTGGCATGCACCTTGAGGATGGCCTCGCGGCCTTCGAGGTCCGGCGCCTCCACCGACACCTGACGGTCGAAGCGGCCGGGGCGCAGCAATGCCGGGTCGAGCACGTCGGGGCGATTGGTCGCGGCGATGATGATCAGGTTGGTGTCGCTGTCGAAGCCATCCATCTCGACGAGCAGCTGGTTCAGCGTCTGCTCGCGCTCGTCGTGACCACCACTCATGCCGGAACCACGCTTGCGTCCGACGGCGTCGATCTCGTCGATGAAGATGATGGCCGGGGCGTTTTTCTTCGCCTCATCGAATAGGTCACGGACGCGGGAGGCGCCAAGGCCGACGAACATCTCGACGAAGTCGGAGCCCGCCATCGCATAGAACGGCACACCCGCCTCGCCTGCGATCGCACGGGCGAGCAGCGTCTTACCGGTTCCGGGAGGACCGTACAGCAGCACGCCGCGCGGGATGCGGGCGCCCAGGGCCTTGTACTTCGACGGATCCTTGAGGAAGTCCTTGATCTCCTCGACCTCCTGCACGGCGGAGTCCTCGCCAGCCACGTCGGAGAACTTGGTGGACGGCGTCTGGCCTTCGAGCAGCTTGCCGTTGTTCTTCTTGCCGCCCATGCCGAACATGCCGGACGCGCCGCCCATGCGGCTCATCAGGAACCAGAACACGGCGATCATGATGATGAACGGCAATATCGAGCTGATCAGGTAGCTGACCATGCTGGTCTGCTGCATGTTAGAGGTCCACCCCTTGGAGGGGCTCGGCCTTCTCGACCGCCTGCACGACCTGCGCGCCCTGCGCGAACGTGTAGTAGAACTGCACCTTCTTGCCGTAGTTGTGCGGCTTGTTCGTGTCCGGATCGGTCTTCGTGAAGTTGCTCTTCAGCTCAAGCTGCACCAGCTGCTTGTTGTCGATGATCTTGGCGTACGCGACGTTCTCGGTCTTGAGCAGGGCGAAGCCGTCCTTGGTGTCGATGGTCTGCGTGCCGCGCCGGCGACAGCTGGAAGCCGGCGACCGCCATGACCACCAGCAGCACGCCCCACAGCCACGGGGACTTCCAGAACGGCTGCGGGCCGCCTGAGTTGTTTCCCTTCTGGTTGCCGTTGGGGTCGTTGGGCGAATTGCGTTTGAACGGGTTGCCGTTGCCTCGGTTGCCATTGCCACTCGGCGGCATCTGCTGAGGGCCTTGAGGATAGCTCATACCTGATTATTCTCCTTGATACACTTCGGGCTTCAACACGGCGATGGAGTCAAGATTGCGGAATCGCTCGTCATAGTCCAGGCCGAACCCGACCACGAACTCATCGGGAATCTCATAGCCGCGATACCGCACGTCGACGTCCACTTCGCGGCGCGACGGCTTCTCCAGCAGCGCGAATATCTCCACCGACGCCGCGCCGCGGCGCTTGAGTTCCTCGACGAGCCATGCCAAGGTACGCCCTGAATCAACGATATCCTCGACGATAAGAATGTGCCGACCGCGGACATCGCAGGACAGGTCCTGCCGTATGGCGATCGTCCCGCTCGATTCGGTGCCCGACCCGTAGCTCGAAAGACTCATGAAATCCATCTGCACGGGAATGCTCAGCGCCTGCGAGAACGCGGCGATGGTGTTCACGGCACCCTTGAGCACCGCGACTAGCAGCAGGTCACGCCCCTGATAGTCCTTGCTTACCTGCGCCGCCACCTCGTGTATCTTGCTTGCGATCTGAGCCTTGGTGATCAGCTCATGGTCGATCTCGTCTTGAACATCAGCGATTTGCATGGAGACCATCTTGGCACACGCGAATGACGTGTTTCCGACGAAATGCTGAATGACCGCTGGGAAGTGCCACGGCACCCTGACCGTGCCACTGCGAGATCAGCCGGTCGACGGCGTCGACGTGATGAAACCCGGCCTCGATGCCGACCGCCGCGAGCGCGTGCGCGATCACGCGCAATCTGATCGCCCGCGGCTCCCGCGCCAACGCTTTCGCGTCGATCCGCAACAGCTCGCAGTCTCCGTCGACGCTCCCGCACGAATCCCCGGCGAACGTCACCGCGTGCGCCGCAACCGATTCCGCGATACCGTCGAGATACGACTTCTCGATGGATGCGAGTTCGGCACCGTCACAGAACCTGCTCACGATATCGCCGCCGGCGAACGCGTTCAGATAGGGAATCAGCGTGTGGCGGACGCGCGAGCGCAGCGGGAAATCGTCCGGCAACGGTTCGTCCGCAGCCATATGGTCGCCGTTGGTCGGGTCATCCCACCATGTGATCCCGAGGTCCTCGCAGATGCCGGTCGTGTCCGCGCGGGTCAGACGCAGGAACGGGCGGGCGAACCGCACGCCGTCACGCTCGACGATCCGCGGCATCCCCGCGAGCGAATCCAGTCCGGAGGACCGCAGCACATCCATCAGCACGGTTTCGGCCTGGTCGTCGCCGGTGTGGGCGAGCAGCACGCATGCGGCCGATTCCCGTCGGGCCGTATCGGCCAGCGCACGGTATCGCGCGTCGCGGGCCGCGGCCTCAACGCCGTGACCGTCCCCCGACACTTCGACCGGCACCACCGTGACCGGGTCGAGCCCCAGCCCGCAGCATCGCCGTGCCGCCGACTGAGCCACCTCATCCGAATGCTCCTGCAGCCGATGATCGACCACGACGGCCCCGCATCTGATGCCCCCACGACGCACACACGATGCCGGCCACCGCCGCCAACGCCATCGAATCGCGACCGCCCGAGCAGGCCACCAGCCACCAGCGGGGCAT
>ENA-OQCW01000442-OQCW01000442.1-human-gut-metagenome-genome-assembly--contig:-NODE-442-length-25115-cov-4.701537_pt1 | contig 25115 bp, 28 predicted proteins | sample MGYA00242767_ERZ504593 | MGnify/ENA primary metagenome ERZ504593 (study PRJEB26092, sample SAMD00036307) | human gut metagenome | host: Homo sapiens | study: EMG produced TPA metagenomics assembly of... | reverse complement strand
CGGTAACCGCAGCGAAAGAGACGCCGTACTCTTCGCGCTCCTGGTTGCGTCAATAGGAGTTTTCTCCACCCTCTTTACTTATTTTGCAGGAACACTTTCCATTCGCATAACCACGAGACTTTCCTTTCCGAGCATATAAAAAAAGGCCATTAAAGATTATGAAAGCAATCAACAGGAGGTTTAATTTATGTCAAAGGCAGACGTTATTGAAGTAGAAGGAACAGTGTTAGAAAAATTACCTAACGCTATGTTTAAAGTAGAGTTAGAAAATAAACATGTGATTTTAGCTCATATTAGTGGAAAATTGAGAATGAATTTTATTCGTATTCTTCCGGGAGATAAAGTTACAATTGAAATGTCACCTTATGATTTAAGTAAGGGAAGAATTATCTGGAGAGATAAATAAAGAATTTAATTATAAAGTAACCGATACAGGAAAATCTGAGAAGAACCTGTATCGGTTCTTTTAGATTTTTGGCAGAAGTTTGAAAAATTTGAAAAAAAGTGCTTGCAATCTTGCTACATAGGTGCTATTATATAAAGCGTACTTTTATGCTCAGAAAGGAGGAAGAACAGTGAAAGTTAGATCATCTGTAAAACCAATTTGCGAAAAGTGCAAGGTTATTAAAAGAAAGGGAAGTATCAGAATTATCTGTGAAAACCCAAAACACAAACAGCGTCAGGGCTAATTTCAAATATAAGTGAAATATAAGACGATTAGTTTGTGAAAATTTTAGTGCGGCTGCAGTATGAACCGCTAGGGTGCGTTGTTCGTACTGATTAAATATAGTAATATTATCACGTTAACTGTTTTACCGAGAACAGGATAAAATATTGCTTAATACCGGTGTCCGCCAAATACCGGAAAGGCTGCGTAAAATCTATAATTATTTGCGGCTGGATGTATAGAACCCCGTCAGTTTTATATATCTCAATTAGGAACAATATTAACAGAAAAATGGAGGAACAAATACATGGCTCGTATAGCTGGTGTAGACTTACCAAGAGAAAAACGTGTTGAAATCGGATTGACTTATATCTACGGAATTGGTAGAGTAACTTCAAACCGTATTCTTGAAAAGGCAGGCGTAAATCCTGACACTCGTGTCAGAGACGTTACAGACGAAGAAGTAGGAAAAATCCGTGATGCTATCGAAGAATTACAGATTCCGGTAGAAGGTGATTTAAGAAGAGAAATCGCTTTAAACATCAAGAGACTTCAGGAAATCGGATGCTACAGAGGTATCCGTCATCGTAAAGGACTTCCTGTTCGTGGTCAGAAGACTAAAACAAATGCAAGAACAAGAAAAGGTCCTAAGAGAACTGTTGCTAACAAGAAAAAATAATAAGTAACAGCTTAAATAAGATTGAAAATTACTATTAAGTTTGAATATTAGAGAAAGTAGGTTAGTTTAAAAATGGCTAAAGTTACAAAAAAAGTGACAAAAAAGCGTGTTAAGAAAAACGTTGAACGCGGACAGGCACATATCCAGTCTTCTTTCAATAACACAATCGTTACATTGACAGATGCTGAAGGTAATGCTTTATCATGGGCAAGTGCCGGTGGTCTTGGATTTAGAGGTTCAAGGAAATCTACTCCGTATGCAGCTCAGATGGCTGCAGAAACAGCAGCAAAAGCAGCTGTTATTCATGGTCTGAAGACTGTTGACGTTTTTGTAAAAGGACCTGGTTCAGGTAGAGAAGCAGCAATCCGTGCATTGGCAGCTTGTGGTATTGAAGTTACAAGTATTAAAGATGTAACACCAGTTCCACACAACGGTTGTCGTCCACCAAAACGTAGAAGAGTCTAATTAGGAGGTCAAAGAATCATGGCAGTAAATAGAGTACCAGTTCTGAAAAGATGTAGATCATTAGGTCTTGATCCTGTATATTTAGGAATTGACAAAAAATCTACAAGACAGTTAAAAAGAGCAAATAAAAAAATGTCTGAATACGGACTTCAGTTAAGAGAAAAACAGAAAGCTAAATTTATCTACGGCGTTCTGGAAAAACCTTTCCGTAACTACTACAAAAAAGCAGACCAGAAACCAGGACAGACAGGTGAAAACCTGATGATCATGCTGGAAACACGTCTGGATAACGTAATTTTCCGTATGGGACTTGCTAGAACAAGAAAAGAAGCAAGACAGATCGTTGACCACAAACATGTAATGGTTAATGGAAAACAGGTTAACATTCCATCTTACTTAGTAAAAGCTGGAGATGTTATCGAAATCAAAGAAAAATGCAAAGGTTCTCAGAGATATAAAGATATCCTTGAAGTAACAGGCGGACGTTTAGTTCCAGCTTGGTTAGATATCGATCAGGAAGCATTAAAGGGTGAAGTAAAAGCACTTCCTACAAGAGAAGAAATCGACGTACCAGTTGATGAAATGTTAATCGTCGAGTTATATTCTAAATAATTAAAAAGTGAAATTGTGCACGTAGCAAGGAGGGCTTTGCATGTTCGATTTTAACAAACCCAAAATTCAAATCACAGAAATGTCTGATGATAAGAGATATGGGAAATTCGTGGTAGAACCTCTGGAAAGAGGATATGGTATTACTTTAGGTAACTCTTTGAGAAGAATTATGCTGTCTTCTTTACCGGGTGCTGCAGTAAGCCAAGTGAAAATTGACGGTGTTCTTCACGAATTCAGTTCTATTCCAGGTGTAAAGGAAGATGTTACAGAAATTATCATGAACCTGAAAAATCTGGCAATTAAGAACGTGAGTGACAGCAATGAACCAAAAACTGCATATATTGAGTTTGAAGGTGAAGGTGTTGTGACTGGTGCTGATATTCAGGTAGACCAGGATTTAGAAATCTTAAATCCTGACTTAGTAATTGCTACTTTAAATGGTGGTGCAGACTGCAAATTTAATGCAGAGCTGACAATTACAAAAGGACGTGGATATATAAGCGCAGACAAAGGAAAAACAGATGACATGCCAATTGGCATGATTGCAGTAGATTCAATCTATACACCGGTTGAACGTGTAAACATGGCCGTTGAAAATACCCGTGTAGGTCAGGTTACAGATTATGATAAACTGACATTGGATATTTACACAAACGGAACACTGGACGCAGATGAGGCAGTGAGCCTGGCTGCTAAGGTACTGAGCGAGCATTTAAGCCTCTTTATTGATCTTTCTGAAAGTGCAAAGACTGCAGAAGTCATGATTGAGAAAGAAGACAATGAAAAAGAAAAAGTTCTGGAAATGAATATTGATGAATTAGAATTATCTGTTCGTTCCTATAACTGCTTAAAACGTGCTGGTATCAATACAGTGGAAGAACTTTGCAACCGTACTTCTGAAGATATGATGAAAGTTCGTAATCTGGGACGTAAATCTTTAGAAGAAGTTTTAGCAAAATTAAAAGAATTAGGCTTACAGTTAAATCCAAGCGAGGAGTAAGCCTCTGATACAAATTTATGGAAGAAAAGCAATACGTCAGTAAGTCCGAAGAAGCGTGGCGTATTGTTCCACAAATGGAGGAAATCTAAAATGGCAAAATATAGAAAATTAGGCAGAACTGCTGACCAGAGAAAAGCTTTACTTAGAAATCAGGTAACAAACTTATTATATCATGGAAGAATTGTTACAACTGAAACAAAAGCAAAAGAAGTTCGTAAAATTGCTGATGGTTTAATCGCTATGGCAGTTCGTGAAAAAGACAACTTCGAAACAGTAACAATCACAGCAAAAGTTGCTCGTAAAGATGCTGAAGGCAAGAGAGTAAAAGAAGTTGTAGATGGTAAAAAAAGTTACTGTATACGATGAAGTACAGAAAGAAATCAAGAAGGATGCTCCTTCCAGATTACATGCCAGAAGACAGATGTTAAAAGTTCTTTACCCAGTAAAAGAAGTTCCAACAGCTGCAGCTGGTAAAAAGAAAAACACAAAAGAAGTTGATTTAACAGAAAAATTATTTACAGAAATCGCACCAAAATATGCAGATCGTAACGGTGGTTACACAAGAATTATCAAAATCGGACCACGTAAAGGTGACGCAGCGATGGAAGTAGTTCTGGAATTAGTATAATAATAACAGAAAAACAGGGCTGAGATGCAAATATTGTGTCTCAGCCACTTTTTATTTACCTTTTGCTTGTCTAATTTTTATAAAAGTAGTACAATAAAAAATCAAAGAAAAAAATAGGAGGACTGTCGTATGGGGAAAAAAATGCTTTTTATATTTAATCCAAGGTCTGGAAAAGGCAGCATTAAAAACCGCCTTATGGATATTCTGGATATTTTCGTGAAAGGTGGATATGAAATTACCGTTCACCCTACACAGGCCTATATGGACGGACTAAAGGTGACAAAAAGAAAAGCAGGAGATTATGATATTGTAGTTGCAAGTGGTGGTGACGGAACTCTTGATGAGGTCGTTACCGGTATGCTTATAGGAGGACATCAAGTTCCCATTGGTTATATTCCAGCGGGAAGTACCAATGATTTTGCCAATAGTCTGCATATATCTAAAAATATGCTGCAGGCAGCAACGGATATTGTGGAAGGGATACCTCACGCCTTTGATGTAGGTGGATTTAATGAGGATTATTTTGTATATATTGCGGCATTTGGATTGTTTACAGATGTATCTTATGAGACAAATCAGGATATGAAAAATATTCTGGGACATGCGGCATATATATTAGAAGGAACACAGAGACTTTTTAACATTAAATCTTATAATTTACATGTAAAAAGTGATAATGTAGAGCTTTCAGGCGAATTTATTTTCGGTATGATTAGTAATTCTACTTCTGTAGGTGGATTTAAACGTCTGACAGGTCCGGATGTCATGTTAGATGATGGTGTCTTTGAAGTTATGTTTATCAGAAGACCAAAGAATATTTTAGAATTAAATGAAATTATTGCATCTCTTGTAGGAACAAATGATACGAAGATGATAGAGGTGTTTAAGGCTACAGAACTATCCATTGAATGTGAAGAAGAAATTTCATGGACACTGGATGGGGAGTTTGGAGGACTTCATAAAAGTGTGATAATTAAAATCTGAAACATGTAGTTCACATTATGTTGGCGAAAAATGAAGAGGTGCCTTTAATTAACCCGCCTGAGTAAAAGAAACCTTGTTGCTGATTTTGTCATATAATATTTTAAACAGACAAAGCAGGTGGGCAACAGGAATGGCAATAATAATAAAAGAAATATTATTGATTTTTGTACTGACCACAGATTCTTTTGTGGTCAGTTTTGCTTATGGCATGAGAAAAGTAAAAATGCCTTTTAAAATTGTAGCAGGAATGAATGTAATTATGAGTGGACTGTTAGGTCTATCTCTTCTTACAGGTGGTTTTCTTTCTGGTTTTCTTTCGGAGGATGTAACAATGTATTTGGGGGCAATTCTTCTTATTAGCATTGGGTTATATCGAATTTTAAGTTTTTTCTTTCAAAAAGAAGAAAAACAGGAAATTTTATAAAGAACTTACTGCATCAGAAGGTTTTACGTTGGCATTTTTGCTTTCTCTTGACAGCCTTGCCGTAGGAGTGGGGACTGGATTGCTACAGTCAGGACAGTTTTTTTTGGCTGCGGGGACTTTTATATGTGGAATTGCGATGATGGAACTGGGATGGAAGCTGGGATGTGTATTTCGCAATACAACTCAGAAAGATTTATCGTGGGTAAGTGGCGTATGTCTTTTGCTTTTAGCAATGAGCTTTTTGTGGAAAAGATAAAAAATGCTTGCAATGTGACGGCTTTTGAGGTATCTTAAAAACAGTTTTACGACAGTGTAATAAGATTGCAATGAGAGGAAGGAACGAAAGAATGAGTGAGTATATCGATGTATCAAAAATTTTTGGTGAGGATGTTTTTAATGATGTAGTAATGCAGCAGCGTCTTCCTAAGAAAATATATAAAGATTTGAAGCAGACAATTCTTGAAGGAAAAGAATTATCTTTGGAAATGGCTGATGTAATTGCCCATGAAATGAAAGAATGGGCGATTGAAAAAGGTGCAACCCATTATACCCATTGGTTTCAGCCATTGACAGGAGTAACTGCTGAGAAACATGACTCATTTATTACCGCACCCCTTCCAAATGGAAAGGTATTAATGAGCTTTTCCGGAAAAGAGCTGATTAAGGGAGAACCGGATGCATCTTCTTTTCCATCAGGAGGACTGCGTGCTACTTTTGAAGCGCGAGGTTATACAGCTTGGGATTGTACTTCTCCGGCTTTTGTACGTCATGATGCAGCAGGAGCTACTTTATGTATTCCTACAGCATTTTGTTCTTATACAGGAGAAGCATTGGATCAGAAAACACCATTGCTGCGTTCCATGCAGGCAATCAATACACAGGCTCTTCGTTTAATTCGTTTATTTGGGGATACTACTTCGAAAAAAGTTACACCTTCTGTAGGCGCTGAGCAGGAGTACTTTTTAGTAAGTGATGAAAAATTCAGACAGAGAAAAGATTTAGTTTTCACAGGACGTACTTTGTTTGGTGCTATGCCACCAAAAGGACAGGAATTGGATGACCATTATCTGGGAGCAATCCGTCAGAAGGTTTCTGCATATATGAAGCATGTTAATGAAGAACTTTGGAGACTTGGGGTAACTTCTAAGACACAGCATAATGAAGCAGCTCCGGCACAGCATGAGTTGGCACCGATTTATGCAGAAGCAAATGTGGAAGTTGATCATAACCAGATTGTTATGCAAACTTTAAAGCGAGTTGCTTCTCAGCATGGTATGAAATGTCTGCTTCATGAAAAACCATTTGCAGGGGTAAATGGTTCTGGAAAGCATAATAACTGGTCTCTTACAACAGACACAGGACATAACCTTTTAGAGCCCGGAATTACACCTCATGATAATATTCAGTTTCTTCTTGTGTTGAGCTGTATTTTAAAGGCAGTGGATGAACACGCAGCTCTTTTAAGAGAGTCAGCAGCAGATGTGGGAAATGACCATCGTTTAGGTGCAAATGAGGCGCCACCGGCAATTATTTCTGTATTTTTGGGTGATCAGCTTACGGATGTTATGAATCAGTTGATTACTACCGGTATGGCAAATCATAGTATTGGAATGGAAAAACTGGAAACAGGTGTAAAGGCTATTCCTGAGTTTATGCGTGACACAACAGATAGAAACAGAACTTCACCTTTTGCCTTTACAGGAAATAAGTTTGAGTTCCGTATGGTTGGTTCCAGAGACTCTATCGCACCTGCCAACGTAGTGTTAAACACCATTGTGGCACAGGCATTTAAAGAAGTGTGTGATGTTCTGGAGAATGCAGAGGATTTTGATGTAGCAGTTCATGATTTAATGAAAAAGAACTTTACAGAGCATCAGCGTATAGTATTTAACGGAAACGGATATTCAAAGGAATGGATGGAGGAAGCCGAAAAGAGAGGACTTCCCAATCTTAGCTGCATGGTAGAGACAATAGAAACTCTTACCAGTGAAAAGACGGTGAAGCTTTTTAAAGAATTTGGTGTCTTTACAAAAAGCGGAATTAGAGTCCAGAAAATGAAATTAAATATGAAGCTTATGCAAAGCAATTAACATTGAAGCGAGAACTATGCTGGATGTTGCAGGAAAGCAGATTATTCCTGCAGTAATTAAATATACAAGGCAGCTTGCAGATTCTATTAATGCAGTAGTTGCAGCCGGTATTTTTAGATGTGGAGGTACAGACAGATTTATTAAATGAAACATCTGTACTTTTAAAAGAAACAAAAAATGCTTTAAATCATCTGAAAGAGGTAACAGAAATAGCGGCAGCTATGGAAGATGGAAAAGATAAAGCTTTTTATTATCGCCAGCAGGTAATTCCGGCAATGGAAGCGTTGAGAAAACCGGTAGATGAATTGGAAATGATTGTGGATAAGGAAATCTGGCCAATGCCGTCTTATGGAGATTTATTGTTTGAAGTGTAAAGGATAAGGGAGTTATTCTACTAAGTGCGTATCGAGAATATTGATATATTTTATGCTCAGTCTGCGTACGCTTTGAGCCTATGGTCTCAAAGCGTACTCGACAAATTCGCTGAAAATATATCAATATCTCTAATACGCTTAGTGTAATAACTTCTTTTTGTATGTAATCAAGATGGAGAAGTTGGTTGTTCTGAAAGGAATTGCAGGGAATGGTTGAGAGTAAAAATGCTTGTGGAATAATGAGAAGATGGAAAGAGGATTGTGTATATGAAGGAATTGGAATTTTTAAGGGAACAGCAGGTTGATAAGGGGCTGATTGAAGGAGTGGAGGAGTTTCGGCGCAGATATCCTGTGGAAGAAAGGGAACAGAGCAGAGTAAGTTGTCCTGATATGTATTTTTACGGCAGAGAAGTACTGGAAATGGGAATTGCGGCGCTTCTTCAAGGTGAAAATCTTCTGCTTACAGGAGCAAAGGCAACGGGAAAGAATGTTTTAGCAGAAAATCTGGCTTGGATTTTCGGACGTCCTGTGTATAATGTATCTTTTCATGTGAACACAGACAGCGGTGATTTAATTGGGACAGATACGTTTGTAAATAATGAAGTACAGCTTCGAAAAGGAAGTATTTACCGATGTGCTCAGTATGGTGGGTTCGGAATTTTAGACGAAATTAATATGGCAAAGAATGATGCTGTTTCCGTGCTTCATGCTTCGTTAGATTATAGAAGAAGTATTGATGTTCCGGGATATGATAAAATTGATATTCATGAGGCTGCCAGATTTATTGGAACTATGAACTACGGTTATGCGGGAACAAAAGAGTTAAATGAAGCTCTTGTATCTCGTTTTATGGTTATTGATATGCCGTCTCAGGATGAAGAAACTCTGGATTATATTTTATCTTCTAAGTTTCCTACATTGAAAGAGAATGCAAAGAAACAGTGGATTGGGCTTTTTATGGACTTACAGTTGAAAGCGCAAAATAGTGAAATCAGTACAAAGGCTCTGGATCTTCGAGGAATTTTAGGAGCATTAAAAACGATAAAGCAAGGATTGAAGCCAAGGCTGGCTGTACAGATTGGCGTAGTAAATAAGTGCTTTGATATTTTTGAGAAAGAAATTGTACAGGATGTAGTGCTTACCAGAATTCCTGATACATGGACTCCACAGGATGTATTTGAGAAATAGAGGTTATTATGGAAGAATTTGAACTGGAACTGGAAAATAGAATAAAAAATCTTATGTGGACGGTCAGTGGTGATTATTCTCTGGAATTTAAGCCGGATTTAGCCGCTTTTGCAAAATCAAAATATGTAGCGTTGTATGATGGAATTAAACAGGGGGCCTTTGCACGATATTTTGACAGAGAGGAATATTCTCTGTATCTGGTAAAAAAGATTTATCTTCATGCAATGGAGGCTCCGCTCATGGATTTGGCGCAGCTTTGCATTGAATTTGCAGTTTCGGGGAAGATTATAGCAGAGAGGGAAGGAGTTTCCAACATCAGAAGACGTGCCTGTGAGGACATTCTGGATATGGATTTTCACAAATTATCGGGAAACCCTGCAGGTAAATTAAAAGTAGCTCTTTTTCGCGAAATTTTAAATGGGAAAGGAGCTGTAGAGGCGAGACAGAGGTACTTTATGGATATGGTGCAGGAACTTTCTCATGCACAGGATACGATGAAACTTATTCAAACAACAGATAAACTGTATAATGAATTGATTGATCCGTATTTTGAAAGAAATCAGGGAGATTTAACGAAAGTGCTGTCTGTAACTTTGGAGGAACTGGCAGAGTTTTCATGGGAAGATTTTTTAGAAGAAGAAGCTTTGGAAAATACATTGGAAACTTATTTGGATAAAGTTACAGAAAATATGACAAATCTGGACACCAGAGAAGCTGAGAAGAAAGAAGAACAGGAAAAAAACACAGAGGAAGCCACAAAGCGTATTTTAGTAGTGGATGAAAAGGCTTTGGAAAAGATGTATTCCTATGTGGAGCGAAATTATGGAAAGACTTATCTCACTGAGAGTGAGGAAAAGAAAATTAATGCTCTTGTGTGTCGGGGAATACACAGCGACTGCAGTCTTTATTTTACAAAGGGGATTTTAAAAGAGCCTGTGCTTCGTAATTATCAGTACGAGTATGCCAGAAAACAAAAGGGGAAGAATCTTTATGAATACCATGACAATCATAGAGCAGTAAAAAATAATATTCGTCTTCTCACAGATATGCTCAAAAAAACCCTTACTATGAGAGATGAAAAAGAGGAAACCTTGTCAGACAGAGGAACATTATTGCCTCGCAGACTTTGGCGTATTGGACGAACAGGAAATGCACAGGTTTTCAAAAAAGAGCTTTATGAAGACAGCAGCAGTTTTGTGGTAGATGTTTTAATTGACGCCAGCGGCTCTCAGCGTTCCAGACAGGGGCAGGTTGCTATTCAGGCATATATTTTAAGTGAGGCATTAAGTAATGTAGGAATTCCTCACAGAGTGAATAGTTTTTGTACCTTTTGGGATTATACAGTATTGCATAATTTTCGGGATTATGATGCAGACAGAATAGAAAACAGTAATATTTTTGAATATGTAACATCTTCAAATAATAGAGATGGGCTTGCAATTAAAGCTGTAGAATATGATTTGCTGCAAAGAGAAGAAGAGCATAAAATCTTAATTGTTTTAAGTGACGGAAAGCCCTATGATGTGATTTTAAATCGTCCGAATGCCAGAAATCCAAAACCTTATTATGGGGATTATGCTATAAAAGATACAGGATTTGCAGTGAGAAGACTTCGTAATCAAGGAGTTTGTGTATTAGGTGTTTTTGCAGGAGAAGAAAAGGATTTACAGGCAGAGAAGAAAATTTTCGGAAAGGATTTTGCCTATATACGAAATATTTCCGGATTTTCCCCTGTTGTAGGCAGATATTTAATGAAGCAATTGGAAAAAAATACTTGATAATTAAAAAAAATTCTGTTATATTAGTAGAATATGTTTAAAAATACTGACATTCGGGATAAATTCCCAAGAGGATAGTAATGAGCGAGAAAATAGAAATAATGGGAATTTCTGTTGAGAAATGCTATGCAGAGGATGTTATAGAAAGTATTAACCAGCAGTGGTATCAGGAAACGTTAGCTACTTATGGGGTGCTGACTATGAATCTTTTGTTGGCAGCTCAGCAGGATGAAGAATTAAAAGAGTATATAGAAACACTGGATAAGGCAGTAGTAGATGAGCCGGAAATTGTAAAGGCAGCAGGACTTGAGGATCAGGAATGGGAAAATGATATTTCTGAACACGGTTTTTTTGGAACAGTCTTTTGGTTGTTAAATCATTATAAGAACGAAATTTTTCTTTTAGGAGAAAATGAGGAAGATACAGAGAAATTATATGGATATCTGCAGGAGAAATATCCGGATATAGTCATACTTGGAAAAGATTTTCTGATGGGCGAGGAAGATGATCAGGTGGACAAGGCGATTAATGAGATTAATATGTGGAATCCTCAGGCAGTTCTAAGCTGTTCCAGAGTATATGATCTGGAGCGTTTTGTAAAAAGACATCGAAAAAAAATTAATACAAAGTTGTGGTTTAGTCTGGGAAGCTGCCTTGATATTTTTCGTGAAGGAGGCAAAAAACCAAGCTGGTTTAACCGCTTTATAGAAAAGAATAATTTCAAAAAAATGGTATCAAAGTATAATGAAGATATGGAGAAAATGTGAACAAATTGTTACATTTTGAAAAAAAGATGTAATAAATTGCATTTTCTCTTTCTTTTTTTGGGATTTTGTATTAGTATATATAGTAGGGTTTTTATGGGAGATGTAACAACAAAATAACTATATGATGAAAGAAGGAGAAAATATGATATCAAATCAGATACTGCAAAATACACTGGATGGTTTAAAAGGGATATCCAGAAGCGATTTTTGTGTAACAGATATGGAAGGAAAAGTTTTAGCATCTACTTTTTCCGGTAGTGTATGTGGACAGGAGGAAGTAACTGCATTTGCTAATTCTCAGGCAGACAGTCAGGTGGTAAAAGGAAATCAGTATTTTAAAATATATGATGACCATCAGCTGGAATATGTTTTAGTTGTAAGCAGTGCAGGGGATGACGTTTATACATTAGGAAAGCTGGTAGTATTTCAAATTCAGGGACTGCTTACAGCATATAAGGAGAGATTTAATAAGGATAACTTTATTAAAAATCTTTTATTGGATAATCTGCTGTTGGTAGATATTCATAATCGTGCCAAGAAACTGCATGTTGAAGTAGACGTACGCAGAGTTGTGTATATATTAGAAAGTAATCAAGATAAGGATTACGGTTCTCTGGAAAATATTAAAAACCTTTTAGGAGGAAAACCTGGAGATTTTGTCACTGCAGTAGACGAAAAAAATATTATTATTGTTAAGGAATTAGCTCCATCTGACGGATATCCTCAGTTAGAGAAAGAAGCTAATCATATTTTGGCTGCTCTGGGTGTGGAAAAAGATGGTACGACACATATTGCTTACGGAACCATTGTAAAAGAATTGAAGGAAGTGTCACGTTCTTATAAAGAAGCAAAAATGGCTCTGGATGTAGGCAAAATTTTCTTTGGGGATAGAGATGTCATTGCATACAGTTCTCTGGGAATTGGAAGACTTATTTATCAGCTGCCCATTCCTCTTTGTAAAATGTTTATTCGGGAAATTTTTGATGCACATTCTCCTGATGATTTTGATGAGGAGACGCTTACTACAATTAACAAATTCTTTGAAAACAGCTTAAATGTTTCAGAAACTTCCAGACAGCTTTATATTCATAGAAATACACTGGTATATCGTTTGGATAAGCTTCAGAAAAGCACAGGGCTTGATTTGAGAGTTTTTGAAGATGCGATTACCTTTAAAATTGCGTTGATGGTAGTAAAGTATATGAAGTACATGGAGACACTTGATTACTAAGGAACAGAATTTATCCATCTGTTCCCACAGGAAAACAGGAGGTTATTATGATTGATTTAAAAAACGTGAGTAAATCATACAGCAAGGGTCAGCCGGCCATTGACAACATGACACTTCACGTAGATAAGGGTGAATTCGTATTTATCGTAGGAAATAGCGGTTCTGGAAAATCAACTCTTATCAAACTGCTGTTAAAGGAATTGGACCCCACAAGCGGAACGATTACAGTAAATGGACAGGTGCTCAATAAATTGAGACGCAGAAAAGTAGCCAAATACCGTAGAGGAGTTGGCGTTGTATTTCAGGATTTCCGTCTTTTAAAAGATAGAAATGTATATGAAAATGTAGCCTTTGCTCAACGAGTTATTCAGCGCCCTACCCGTATTATTAAAAAGCGAGTACCGGAAATGCTCACATTAGTGGGCTTAGCAGAAAAATATAAATCAAAGCCTGACCAGCTTTCAGGTGGAGAACAGCAGAGAGTTGCCCTTGCAAGAGCGCTGGTAAACAGACCAAGTATTTTGCTGGCAGATGAGCCTACAGGAAACTTAGATCCTAAGAATTCCTTTGAAATTATGAAACTTTTAGAGGAAATTAACGAAAGAGGTACAACAGTTCTGGTAGTTACACATAACAGAGAAATTGTAAATGCGTTTAAAAAACGTGTAATTACTATGAAGAAAGGCGTCATTGTAAGTGATGAACAAGAAGGTGAATATCTGAATGAGAATTAGTACGATTGCTTATGTATTAAAACAGGGATTTAAAAATATCTGGAGAAATCTGAGATTTTCTCTGGCATCCATTGCAACTATGTCAGCATGTATCTTTTTATTCGGATTGTTCCTTGCTATTATTATGAACTTCCGCTATATTGTAGATACTGCGGAGGAAGGTGTAGCAGTTGTTGTATATTTTGATAAAGGAATTAAACAGGAAGAAATTGATCAGATAGGAGCAGATATCGAGAAACAACCGGAAGTTGCTAAAGTAGACTATATTTCTGCAGATGTGGCATGGGATGAATTTAGTAAAATATACTTAGGCGGTGACGAAGATATGGCAGAAGGATTTAAAGATCAGGATAATCCTCTTGCAAACTCCGCACGTTTTGATGTATATCTGAAAGAAGTAGAGAGTCAGGCAGACTTGGTAGAACATATTGAAAGCCTGGAGGGCGTTCGAGAAGTAAAACAGTCAAAAGAAGCAGCAGATATGTTGTCAACTTTTAACAAACTGGTAGGATACGTATCCCTGGTTATTATTTTAATTCTTTTGGCAGTAGCATTTTTCTTAATTAATAACACTATTACCATGGGTATTTCTATTCGTCAGGAAGAAATTGGTATTATGAAGCTTATTGGAGCTACAGACTTTTTTGTCAGAGTGCCATTTGTGATTGAAGGTATTCTTTTAGGAACGATTGGTGCAGCTCTTCCAATGGGTATTATATATATGATTTATGAGAAAGCTGTGGAATATGTGATTACCAGATTTAACATTCTGGGTGGATTTCTTCAGTTTTTAGATGTTTGGGAAGTATTCCGTTACTTATTGCCAATCGGTGTAGGTTTAGGTGTTGGTATTGGTTTAATCGGAAGTATTGTTTCTCTTAGAAAACACTTGAAAGTATAAGATTGGAGGGCACATGAAGATAAAAAACAGGAAAACAGCTGTATTGCTGGCAGGCTGTTTGGCTATTTCCAATGTGCTTTCTGTGTCAGCAACAAATGAGACGGAAGTAAATAAGAAGAAAACAGAGTTGGAAAGTCAGATAGAAGACAAAGAAGAGCAGGTAAGCTCTTTGCAGCAACAGAAAACAGAGGTACTGTCTGCTATTAAGGAATTGGATAAAAAGTATGGCAATGCTCAGAAAAATCTGGATACTTTAACTGGTCAGATAGAAGAGAAAAATGCTGAAATTGAAAAGAACAGTGAAAAACTGGAAAAAGCAAAAGAAAAAGAAGAAATCCAGTATGAAGATATGAAAAAGAGAATACAATATCTTTATGAGTCAGGAAATATCTCTATGATTTCCATTATTCTGGGTGCGAATGATTTTGCTGAAGCTTTGAGCCGAACAGAAAATTTCAGGCAACTTACTTCTTATGACCGAAAACAATTAGAAGAGTATAAAAAGACCTGTAAGAAAATTGAAAATCTGGAAAAAGATTTAAAGAAAGAAAAATCAGATTTAGAAGGTTATAAACAATCAGCTGAAAAAGAAAAAAGCAATATAGAAACTTCTATTAGTAAAAAACAGGAAGAAATCAAGAAGTTTGAGGCTGGAATTGATGCTGCAGTGATGGAACAGTCAGACTTAGAAGGTGAGCTGGCAATTCAAAATGAGATTTTGAAACAAATGAAACAGGAAGTACAAAGTGCAGGAGGACAGGAAAATTCTTCTCCTTCAAATGAAGACACAACTTCCAGTACAGATAAGCCAGAACAGCAACAGACAGAGTCAAAACCAGAAACAAAGCCGGAATCAAAACCAGAATCAAAACCGGAGTCAAAACCGGAAACAAAGCCAAGAGCCAGAAGAGAAACCGGATAACAGTCAGTCAGAAAACAGTGGTTCACCACAATTTACATGGCCTTGTCCATCTTCTCATAATGTAACAAGTCCTTTTGGAGACAGGAATTCACCTACTGCAGGTGCTTCCAGTAATCATAAGGGAATTGATATTGGGGCAGGCAGCGGTTCATCTATTGTAGCAGCTGCATCAGGTACTGTAACTGTTTCTACATATTCAGCATCAGCAGGAAATTATGTGACTATAGATCATGGAAATGGTTTCCACACAGTATATATGCATGCATCTGCACTCTATGTAAAGGCAGGGCAGAAAGTAAGTGCCGGTCAGCAGATAGCAGCAGTAGGTTCAACAGGGTATTCAACAGGACCGCATCTTCATTTCGGTATTATGAAAAATGGGGTATATGTAAATCCTATGAATTATTTTTGAGATAAAGGGGGCTGCCAATGCAGTCCTCTTTATCTATCTAAAACGACATTTAAGGAGCAGAAAAATGGAACGAAAAAAGTTTATGAAAGGATTTCTTTTGGGTATTGTACTGACACTTCTTGTAGGCGGTGCAGGTTTAAAAATTTATAATTATGCACAGGAAAAAAGTGGAGAAGATAATGCAGTAAATCAGAATTTTGTGGAAAAAGCAAGGGTATTAGAAGAAATCATTGAGGATGAATTTACCGGCGAAATCGATAAGGAGCTTATGGAAACCGGTATGTATAAAGGCATGATGGCAAGTCTTGGAGATCCATATTCTGCATATTATACGAAGGAAGAATATGAAGAATTAAATACAGAGACTACAGGTCTGTATAAAGGAATTGGTGTTGTCATGCAAATGGATATAGAAACCGGTATGGTAAAGCTGGTGAGATGCTATGAAGAAGCTCCCGGAGCAAAGGCAGGGCTTTTGCCGGACGATATTCTTATTAAAGTAAATAATGAAGATATTATGGGGATGGAGCTTTCGGAAGTCGTAGAAAAGGTAAAGACTTCAGAAGGTGAAATTGCACATTTGACAGTAGCAAGAGAGGGTGAAAATGACTATCTGGAATTTGACGTTCCTTTAGAGGAAGTGAATATTCCTGTTGTAGAACATAAGATGCTGGAGGACAATGTAGGTTATATTTTGTTGTATGAATTTACAGAACAGACAGAACCTCAGTATTTGAAAGCTTTTGAAGATTTAAAAAGTCAGGGCATGGAACGTCTTATTGTAGATGTCAGAAACAATCCGGGAGGACTTTTAACATCGGTATACAATATTTTAAATGATATGTTACCGGAAGGTTTAATTGTATATACGGAAGATAAAGATGGAAAAAGAGAAGAACTCCATTCGGATGGGAAAAGTGAATTAGATATGCCTCTGGTAGTTCTTGTGAATGGAAATAGTGCCAGTGCGTCAGAAATCTTTGCAGGAGCAATACAGGATTATGGTGTTGGAACTATTGTTGGAACTACAACTTTTGGAAAAGGAATTGTACAGAGTGTTATTCCTCTTACAGATGGAAGTGCGGTAAAGACCACTACAGCAAAATATTATACACCAAAAGGAAGATGTATTCACGGAACAGGAATTCAACCGGATATTAAAGTGGAACTATCAGAAGATTTACAAAAGAAAACAGTTGTCACTTATGAAGAAGATAATCAGTTGCAAGAAGCAGTAGAAGCAGTAAAACAAATAGAAAAATAGGGGTGGAAAAGATTTTATGACAGAGAGAGAACGTATGGAAAAAGGGATTTTATATAATCCCGGAGATGAAGAAATTTTAGCGGAACAGTTCCCGTACTTGGATGCGTTAAAAGAGTTTAATGAACTTCCTTCCAGTGAGGTAGAAAAGAGGGAAGAGCTGATGAAAAAAATGTTTGCTAAATGTGGAGAGAATTGTTACATTCAGCCGCCTTTTTATGCAAATTGGAGCGGACACCATCTTTCAATGGGGAAAAACGTGTATGCTAATTTTAATCTGACAGTGGTGGATGATGGAGATGTTTTCATTGGGGATTATGTTATGATTGGGCCAAATGTTACCATTGTCACTGCTGCGCATCCCATAAAGCCGGATTTAAGGCGCAGAGGCATACAGTTTAATCGTCCGGTTCACATTGAAGATAATGTATGGATTGGAGCAGGAGCAATTATTTTGCCCGGAGTTACCATTGGAGAAAACTCTGTTATAGGAGCAGGAAGTATTGTTACAAAAGATATTCCTGCTAATGTAGTAGCTGTGGGAAATCCATGCAGGGTTTTGAGAGAAATCGGGGAAAGAGATAACGAATATTTTTATAAAGATTTAAAAATAGATATAGAATAAAAAATTTTAAAAACAATATAGCCTGAATTTACAATGTATGAAACTTGTAAATTCAGGCTATATTATTTTTAAGATACCAAGGTCAGAATTGTGAGAGTGCGAAGCACGAAACAATTCGTCAGGCATCTTTTGACCTTAATATTTTTTAAGATACTAAATAAAATAAGGAGCAGAATAATGGAACGAACGGGAACAGAAAATAATGCATTTGGAATAAAAGATAAAATCGGATATATGTTTGGCGATTTTGGAAATGATTTTACTTTTCTTTTTGCTAGCGTATTTTTAATGGTGTTTTATACAAAAGTATTGGGCATCAGTGCAGGTATGGTAGGAACTTTATTTTTGGTTGCCCGGTGTGTGGATGCTTTTACAGATATTACTATGGGAAGAATTGTAGACCGAAGTAAACCTTCAAAAGAAGGTAGATTTCGTCCATGGATTTTAAGAATGTGTGGCCCGGTAGCTCTTGCCAGTTTTTTAATGTACCAAAGTGGAATGAAAGACGCTTCTATGGGATTAAAAGTCGTGTATATGTTTTTGGCGTATATCCTGTGGGGAAGTATTTTTTATACGGCAATCAATATTCCCTATGGTTCTATGGCATCTGTATTAAGTCCTGATGCAGATGACAGAGCGTCCTTGTCTACTTTCCGAAGCGTAGGAGCAGTGTTGGCACAGTTAATCGTGGGAGTAGGTGCGCCTCTATTGGTATATACTACAGATGCAGCGGGAAATCAGTTGGTAAATGAAGGCAGGTTTACTCTTGTTGCAGGAGTATTTTCTGTTGCTGCAATTATTTGTTACTTGTTGTGTTATTCTATGACTACGGAACGTGTAAAAGTGGAAACAAAGGAAACGCAGAGAAAAGCAGGCTTTTCACAGACTGTAAAAAGTCTTCTTTCAAACAGAGCACTTCTGGGCATTATTCTGGCTGCATTGCTTTTGCTGGTGGCACAGATTATGACACAGTCCATTAATCAATATCTTTTTATTGATTATTTTAAAAACAAAGAAGCACTTTCTATTATGACTTTAGCAGGTGTTCTGCCATCCCTTGCTTTAGCGCCTTTAGCAGTACCTGTTTCAAAAAGGTTTGGGAAAAAGGAAATTGGAATTTTTGGATGTTTATGCAGCTCTGTTTCCTGTTTTTGTGTTTTTTCTTCATACAAAGTCAGCAGCACTTTATATCGGAATTAATGTTCTTGGGTTTTTGGGATTTGGAATTTTTAACTTGATTTTATGGGCGTTTATTACAGACGTCATTGATGATCAGGAAGTGCGGACAGGTAAGCGAGAGGACGGTACTATTTATGCAACTTACTCTTTTGCAAGGAAAATCGGACAAGCGTTTGCGGGAGGGCTAGGTGGCTATGCTCTGGGAATTATTGGGTTTAATTCGGCTAAGCTCGTACAGAGTCAGGAAGTTCTGGATGGAATTTATAATGTTGCAACGTTGCTTCCGGGAATTCTTTATTTGGGAGTTGCCTTTAGCCTGTTGTTTCTTTATCCTTTGAACAAAAAAGCGGGTAGAAGAAAATATAACAGCATTAAAACAAAGAAGAGAACAGGAGAGTGCAGGATGAGACAGGTAATCAATATTAACGAAAAATGGGCGTTTACAAAAGACGCAGATGAAATTCCAAAAGAAATGCCAAAAAGATGGTGCTGGGTACATTTACCACATACATGGAATAATATAGACGGGCAGGATGGAAACAATGATTATTATCGCGGAACAGGATATTATGCTAAGACAATTAAGAAAGCAGAGCTGCCACAGGCAGATAAATATTTTCTGGAAATTTTAGGGGCAAATTCTTCTGCTGATATATATGTAGACGGAGAAAAACTGGCACACCATGATGGCGGTTATTCTACTTGGCGTGTGGATATTACCAATGCATTAAAAGAAGAAAGTCTTTTCGTGATTACCGTAGACAACAGCAAAAATGACAGCGTTTATCCTCAGCAGGCTGATTTTACCTTTTATGGTGGTCTGTATCGTGATGTGAATATTTTGGCAGTTTCTGCTTCCCATTTTGATTTGGAGTATTATGGGGGAGAGGGACTTCAGGTAACTCCTGTTCTTCAGGGGGATGATGCGGAGATTACCATAGAAACATGGATTACAGAAAAAAAAGAAGGACAAAACCTTGTATATAAAATCCGTGACCGAAAAGGGCAGATTGTGGCACAGAAGATTTGCTCTGCAAAGGAACGAAAAGTTCAGATGAAAATCGAAAATGTTCATCGCTGGAAGGGACGAAAAGATCCTTATCTTTATTACGCAGAAGTGGAATTAACAGAAAATGGTGAGGTTTTGGACAACGTATATACCAGATTTGGATGTCGTACTTTTGAAATTCATCCGGAAAAAGGATTTCTGCTAAATGGGGAAAGTTATCCTTTAAGAGGGGTATCAAGACATCAGGATAGATGGGGAATTGGAAATGCCCTTTTGCCCAAACATCACAAAGAAGATATGGATTTAATCTGTGAGCTGGGGGCAACGACTATAAGATTGGCACATTACCAGCATGATCAGTATTTTTATGATTTGTGTGATGAAAGAGGAATGGTAGTGTGGGCTGAAATTCCTTATATATCTGCTCATTTAACAAATGGGCGAGAAAATACCATTTCCCAGATGAAAGAATTAATCATACAGAATTATCATCACCCAAGTATTGTTGTATGGGGACTTTCCAATGAAATTACCATGCAGGATACAGATGAAGAAGACTTATTGGAAAATCATAAAATTTTAAATGATTTGTGCCATGAAATGGACAATACAAGATTGACTACTATAGCGGTGGTATCTATGTGCGATATTCACCATCCTTATATTCAAATTCCAGATGTGGTTTCTTATAATCATTATTTTGGCTGGTATGGAGGAGATGTATCTATGAATGGTCCGTGGCTGGATAACTTTCATAAAGAATTTCCTGAAATACCTATTGGTGTCAGCGAGTATGGATGTGAAGCATTAAACTGGCATACATCAGAACCACAGCAGGGAGATTATACGGAAGAATATCAGGCATATTATCATGAAGAATTGATTAAACAATTATTTACAAGACCGTATCTGTGGGCGACTCATGTGTGGAATATGTTTGATTTTGGGGCTGATGCAAGAAATGAAGGGGGAGAAAACGGACAAAATCATAAAGGGCTTGTTACTTTTGACAGAAAATATAAAAAAGATGCCTTTTATGCATATAAGGCATGGCTTTCTCAAGAACCTTTTGTGCATATCTGTGGAAAACGTTATATAAACAGGGTAGAAGAGAAAACAAAAATAACGGTATATTCTAATTTTCCGGAAGTAACCTTATATCTGAACGGACAGGAATACGAAAAGCAGGTAAGCGATGAACATTTCTTTTATTTTACTGTTCCCAATAAAGGGGAAACCGTTATCACTGCAAAAGCAGGAGTTTGTAAAGATCAAAGCTTTATTCGAAAGACAGAGAAATTTTATGAAGAATATCGTTTAAAAGAAAAGGGCGCTGTATTAAACTGGTTTGACATTGAAGAAATTCCAGGACATTATTCTTTAAATGATAAAGTCTCTGAAGTTTTAAAATCTAAACAGGGGAAAGCTTTGTTTGACCATATTTTTGGAAAATTTTTAAACAGGAACACAGAAGTGCAAGATGAAAAAGCAAAGAAAAAAACAGAGGGCATGATGCAAATGTTGGGTAGTTTTACTGTGCTTAGAATGATCAATACTATGGGGGCAATTGGCGAAAAAATGACAAAAGAACAGCTTTTAGAGCTGAACACTCAATTAAATCAAATAAAAAAAGAAAATTAAATAAAACGAAATTATAGGGAAATCACTTGACAGTTGCAAGGACTATGTGCACAATGAGAATAGTAGCTTGAAGAATTAGTTTCAATCAGGAGTGTACATAGGATGATGTTACGAAAAAAGGAAAGAGATGAGGAACTCTTAGATTTTGAAAGCAGGAGGCAGCAGCGCAGGAAGAAAAGGATAAGGCAGCGCAGACGTAGAATTTTTCTGTTTTTGTTTTCTATCTTCATGGTTCTGTTGTTCTTTTTCCTTGTAAATAAAGTAAAAGATAAAATTGAAGAACACAGACTTTTAAAAGCCAGAAATGAGTCGTTTGTAGGAGCCCCACCTTTTGATGTGGACTTGATAGAACCAAATGAATATTCCAGACCGGGAACGCCTTTAGGAAAAATAAAGGGAGTTGTTGTACATTACACAGCAAATCCGGGAAGTACGGCAAAGAATAACAGAGATTATTTTGATGGATTAAAAGAAAGCCATGAAACAAAAGTAAGCAGTCACTTTGTTGTGGGGATTGACGGAGAAATTGTTCAGTGTATTCCAAGCTCAGAGGTGGCTTATGCTTCAAATTCCAGAAATGATGATACTTTGTCAATTGAGTGCTGTCATGTAGATGAAACCGGAGAGTTTACCGATGCTACTTACCTGTCCCTTGTTCGGCTGACCGGCTGGTTGTGTTATCGTTTTAACCTTACAGAAGAAGATGTAATTCGCCATTATGATGTAACAGGAAAGATATGCCCAAAATATTATGTGGAAAACCCAGAACAGTGGGAGAAATTTAAAAAAGATGTGAAAGCACAGATAAAAGAAGTAGAAAAAGAAGTAAAAGAAAGCGAAAAATAGGGAACTGAAGCTGCCACGATAAGTGCAGTCACAGTTCCCTTTTTTGCCAGTATAGACCGAGCATAGAAGTGTAAATATTCCTATTTAGTCCAGATTTAATTTCTTTGTAAGAATATATTGGCTTCCTACAAAGAAGATGATGGAAAAAAGAACATTCCATACAAGGGTGAAAATCATCAGTCTGCTGCTGTAAACAGAGAGATTATCCTGTGTAAGATTAGTCTGCATAAAGGGGCTTAATCCAGGAATAAAAAAAGTTATCATGGTATTAAGAAAGCCCAGTATAATATTTAAGCCAAAGAAAGAGAGAATAGTTCCCATGACTTTATGGCTCTTAAACAGATTTCCCAAACACATAGCAAATAGAAGAAGCATAGGATAAAAACCGAAATACTGTGTTAATCCTGCTAAAAGAGTCATAACTTCTTCTAACCAGTTTGTAAAACCAAAGCTTCCGAATAAAGTTCCAAATAAAGTGGAAACTCCTTTTAAAATTTCCGGCAGAGTATCTTTGTAGGTAATTAAAGTAAAGATAGAAATCGCAACACAGATAAAATCAATTACGCTCCATGTCCAGATAACAAAAATCTTTGACCAAAGAAGTTGAGCTGGTGTAACCGGCAGTGTGTGTGTTAAATAACCTTCATCAGAAAATAGATTTTTTTGGATACGGATACCTAAAAATACAATCGTTGCAATTGCAATGGCGAAAATAAATAAAACAAATCCCAGAATATAAAAAGCACCAGCAATTCCCCAAAGCCTTGAAGCTTCTAAAGAAGAGAAGGCTTGCGCTTTTTCAGCAACAAAAATTCCAATACGTCCTATCACAGTATAAACAATGAGTACAGCATGTAAAATGAAAAGTAATAAGGAGACGGATTTTAAGTCATATTTATATAATTTTTTTAACATTTGAATACCTCCCTAAATAAAGAATCTACGGATTTTCCCTGATTAAAACGAATATTATCTACACTGTCAGACAGACGGATTTGACCATTTTGGATAAATACTACGTCATCTAAAATATTTTCCACATCGGAGATTAAATGAGTAGAAATAATAATGGTTGCATTTTCATCATAATTATTCAGTATAGTAGAAAGAATATAATCTCTGGCAGCAGGATCTACGCCGGCGATTGGCTCATCCAGACAATATAAGCTTGCTCTGCGGCTCATAACGAGGATAAGCTGGATTTTTTCTTTTGTTCCCTTGGACATCGTGTGTAAACGGTCAGAAGGGTTAATGTTTAAATGCTTTAACATATCGTAAGCGCGGCTTCTGTCAAAATCGCTGTAAAAGTCAGCAAAATAGTTAATAATTTCAGAAACCCGCATGTGCATGGAAAGATAAGTTCGCTCAGGAAGATAAGAAACAATTTTTTTCGTTTCTAATCCGGGTGTATGTCCATCTACGAAAATAGATCCTTCTGTAGGAACCAGAAGTCCGTTTAATAATTTAATCAGTGTGGTTTTTCCACTTCCGTTTGGACCTAAAAGTCCGATAATCTTACCTCGTTCTAAGGAAAGATTTATTTTATTCAGGGCAATTTTATTATCATAATATTTTGTAAGATTGCGACATTCTAAAATAGGGTTCATCATTCTTCCTCCTTAACTTGAATTTTTTCAATGAACTGGATAATGGTTTGCTTACTGTAACCCAGATGTTCCATTTTCTGAAGAAATTCTTTTACTTGCTGGGATGCGATTTGTGTTTTAACTTGTTCAATCATAGATAAATCCTCCGTAATAAATCGACCGCTGGTTCTCTGACTATATAAAAGTCCTGTATGCTCCAATTCAGAAAGGGCTTTCTGCATAGTATTGGGATTAACTCCGGCAGTTTGCGCCAATTCGCGAACAGAGGGGAGTTTTGAACCGGGAGTATAAACTCCCGATATAATATCAGAAGTGATATGCTCCATAATCTGAGTGTAAATAGGATACTCAGGATTTAAGTTCCAAGACATCTGTAAACACCTCCTGTAAGTGATAAATTGTATTACTGTATTATTTGATTAGTACAATAATACAAATCTTGTAAGAATTTGTCAATAGAAATTTTAGGAAAAAAATTATTGCATTTCAAAATCTATATGTTACAATATTGTTACATATAGATTAAAGGTGATAATATGAATTTATACGAAGCTATTTTTTTAAGAAAGTCAGTACGAAATTATGAGATGGAAGCAATATCTCCTGAAATACTACAGGAGATACAGGAGTTTTATACACAGATTGAAGGATTAAATCCGGGTATTCGTACAGAAATTTCTATTATAGATAATACAAAAGGACAAAATAAAAGAATGCACTTTTTGGGCGTAAAAGCACCCTATTATATTGTATTTTACTCAGAAGAGAAAGATTTGGCTCAGATGAATGCCGGATATATTATGGAGCAAATTGCCTTGTTTTTGTGCACCAAAGGTCTGGGAACCTGTTTTTTAGGAAGTGTAAAACCCAAATTTGGAAATCCTCATAAGGGTGATTTGAAATTTATGATTACCATGGCATTTGGAAAAAGTAAGGGCAGTTACACCAGAAAACCGGTAGAGGCAAAACGAATGGAGTTAAAAGAACTTTGTGTATATAAGGAAGTTCCAAGGCAGTGGATGAAACAACTTTTAGAAGCAGCGCGTCTTGCACCTTCCAGTTATAACAGCCAGCCGTGGCGGTTTGTGGTG
>ENA-OQCW01000439-OQCW01000439.1-human-gut-metagenome-genome-assembly--contig:-NODE-439-length-25306-cov-6.188212_pt1 | contig 25306 bp, 20 predicted proteins | sample MGYA00242767_ERZ504593 | MGnify/ENA primary metagenome ERZ504593 (study PRJEB26092, sample SAMD00036307) | human gut metagenome | host: Homo sapiens | study: EMG produced TPA metagenomics assembly of... | reverse complement strand
CAGCTCCTGGACCTGGGAGACCTTGCCTTCCGGGTAGAAGACGGTGATCGCGGTGCCCGGGGCGTCCGCGAAGCCGGCCAGCGCGGCCTTGCCGGTGTCGCCGGAGGTGGCGGTGAGGATCATGATCTTCTCGTCCGCGTCGCCATCGGCCGGCGTGGTGTGCGCCATGAAGCGCGGCAGGATCTGCAGCGCCACGTCCTTGAACGCGGAAGTCGGGCCGTTGAACAGTTCGAGCACGTAATCGTCGCCCAGGGGCTTGAGCGGGGTGATGCGCTCGTCGGACCACTGTTCGCCGTAGGCGTCGGCGATGCACTGGCCCAGCTCCTCGGCCGTGAAGTCCGGCAGCAGCGCGCCCAGCACCTCGGCGGCGATTTGCTGGTACGACTTGCCCGGCAGGGAGGCCACGTCCACCTTGGTCTTGCCCAACGCGTCCGAAACGAACAGGCCGCCGTCATCGGCGATGCCCTTACGAATCGCCTGCTTGGCGGTCAGCGAATCGGTGGTGCTACGGGTGGAATGGAAGGTGGTTGTCACGATGAATCCTTCTGCCTGAAAGGGATGATGAATCCACATCAGTCTAGCGTGGGCCGTGGGCAGAAGGGCCGTCCGTCTCGCATAACCGACCGGTCGCACCGGCGAAAATCACCATTGCCATCGAACGGGGACCGGCCATATCATGGAACAGGCCGGCTGCAAACGGGCCATACGGTAAGGCGACAACGGCGAATCAATTGTCGCTTATACCAAAGAGCACCCATGACCGCTTCACCCCTTGCGCAGAAGGCAACCGATGCTTTCAACGCGCCGATCTGCGAAACCGATCCTGAGATCGCCGAACTGCTGGACTCCGAACTGGGCCGCCAGCGCAGTGGCCTTGAGATGATCGCCTCTGAGAACTTCGTGCCGCGAGCGGTACTGCAATGCCAGGGCTCCGTGCTGACCAACAAATACGCCGAAGGCTACCCCGGCCGTTTCTACCACGCCGAGGCGTACGGCGTGAACCCCGAGACCTTCCGCATCGACCCGGAGATCATCCGCCAGCGCACGTTCGACGGTGCCAAGATCCTTGCCGAACGACTACTGGCCGACGACGTCAAGGCCAACGGCATCTTCGTGCTGACCGGCGGCACCGATGTGCATCTGGTGATGGTCGACCTACGCAACAGCGAGATGGACGGCCAGCAGGGCGAGGATCTGCTCGCCGCCTGCGGCATCACCATCAACCGCAACACCGTGCCCTTCGACCCGCGCCCGGCCTCGGTGGCCTCGGGCCTGAGAATCGGCACGTCCGCCCTGGCCACCTGCGGCTTCGGACCGAAGGAATACGAGGAGGTGGCCGACATCATCGGCACCGCGCTCGCCGCCGGCCCGTCCGCCGACGTGACCGCGCTGAAGGCCCGCGTCGACAAGCTCGCCGAAGACTTCCCGCTCTACCCCGACCTGGACCAGATTCACTGATTTTTTGCGGATGTACGCAGCTCCCTCATCAGAGGGAGCCGCGCTTATATCCCCGGCTATCTTCGGTGCAATATGGGTCGAAACGGGCAATGCGGCCCATTGTGGGTTACTCTTGTTTTTTATGAGCGATGAATTGAGTCCTGAGGTGTTCGACGCGGTGTGCCGCCAGGCCGATCAGGCCGCACGCGCACAGGAGCGTCTTGCACAGGCAAATACCGAAGCCAAAAACGAACTGTTGCTTGCCATTGCGGACGCGTTGGACGAGCATGCTGCGGACATCGAAGCCGCCAACGCGCTGGACATGCTCGAATCCAAGGAAAACGGCATGGATGCGGGCAAGCTCGACCGCCTGCTGTTCGACGTGCCGCGCGTGGCCGCCGCCGCCCAAGGCGTGCGCCATGTGGCCACCCTGCCCGATCCGGTCGGCGAGATCGTGCGCGGATACAACCTGCCCAACGGTCTGCGCCTTACCCAGACGCGCGTGCCGATGGGCGTCATCGGCATGATCTACGAGGCCCGGCCGAACGTCACTGTGGACGTGGCCAGCCTGTGCCTCAAGTCCGGCAATGCCGCGTTGCTGCGAGGCGGCCACGCCGCCGAACGCACTAACGCCGCCACGTTGGGCGTCATCGCCCCGGTGCTTGAAGCCCACGGTTTCGAATCCGCACTGGTGCAATCCGTCGACCAGTACGGGCGCGCCGGCGCCACCGCCATGATGGAGGCGCGAGGCCATATCGACGTGCTCGTGCCGCGAGGAGGAGCGGGTCTGATCCAAGCCGTCGTGCGCAACTCCAAAGTGCCGGTCATCGAAACCGGTGCCGGCAACGTGCATATCTATATCGACAAGTCCGGTGATCTCGCCAAGGCCATCCCGATCATCATCAACGCCAAAACCCAGCGCGTGGGCGTGTGCAACGCCGCCGAAAAGCTATTGGTTCATAAGGATGTCGCCGCCGAATTCCTGCCGCAGATCGCCGCCGCTCTGGCCGAGGCGAACGTCGTGCTGCAGACCGACACCACGTCGTACGGCATCATCTCCGGCGCGGCAATCGAGGGCCTTGACCTCAACCACGCCGCCGAAGAGGATTGGGACACCGAATACCTGGCCCTCAAAATGGGCATCAAGGTGGTGTCGGACCTGGACGCGGCCATCGACCACATCAACACGCATTCCACAGGCCACACCGAATCCATCATCGCCGAGGATTATGCGGCCATCGAGGAATTCACCAAGCGCATCGACTCGGCCGTGGTCATGGTCAACGCCTCCACCCGCTTCACCGACGGCGGCGTGTTCGGCTTTGGTGCCGAGCTTGGCATCTCCACGCAGAAGATGCACGCACGCGGTCCCATGGGATTGCGGGAGATGACCACCACCAAGTGGATCGGTTACGGAACAGGACAGGTGCGCGCATGAACGAGGACGGCAACATGAACATTACGGCTGACACGGCAAACAAGGCAAGCGAACTGCGGCCCGACATCGACCTCAACGATCCCAAGCTCGGCCTGAAGATCGCGGCCGAACGGCTCAGCATCGTCCGCTACGTGTTCCTTGTGCAGATCGAGGACGGCATCGCCTCCGCCGCCCAGCGTGCGTCGCTCGAATACGCGGACGCCGTGCTCATCGGTTGGCCCGAGACCGATTCGCCCGAAGTCGCGGACCTCGACGATGCCCAGCTCAAGATCGTGCGCGAACACATGGAGCTCATGGAAGGCTACATCGGCAAATACAGCCAGATGGAGCACGACGGTGACCTTGACGGCATGACCGACACGCTCATCCGCATCACCGAGCGTGTGGCCGAGGTCCGCCGCCTCTACCAGCCGGACTTCCCGCTGCCCACCTTCGCCGAAATTCGTCGCGTGGTCCAGGACGAATGGGATGAAGACATGGGCAAGATCGATCCCAGGGAAGACAATCCCACCGCCGGCGAAATCGAAGAGGAAACCGAATCAGCCGATGACGCCGCCGGCGAGGGCGACCAGGCATGAGTGGTGTTACCGACAGCCACAAAACGGCTGCGTCAGTTCAGTCCGAAAAATCAGTGGAATCCGCCGAGCCCGCCGAAATCGTTGCCGTCACCCAAGGCGAAACCGAACGGCGCATGTCTGACCTGTCCGCGCCGGCCGGGGCCAGCAGCCATGGCAAAGGCAGGCTTTCCGCACGCGGCAACTGGCATACGCGCCTGCGCGTCGGCATCATGGGCGGCACGTTCGACCCGATTCACAACGGCCACTTGGTCGCCGCCTCCGAAGTAGCTTGGGTATACGACCTCGATGAGGTGATTTTCGTACCCACCGGCCGACCTGTGTTCAAGCTGGACAAGCACGTCACCAACGCCGAAGATCGGTATCTGATGACTGTGATCGCCACCGCATCCAACCCCAAATTCACCGTCTCGCGTGTCGACATCGACCGTCCGGGCGTCACCTACACCATCGACACCCTGCGCGATATCCGCGCCCAACATCCCGACGCCGAGCTGTTCTTCATCACCGGCGCAGACGCCGTGGCCGAAATTATGCAGTGGAAGGACGCCGACCTCATGTGGGACCTCGCCCACTTCGTGGCCGTCACGCGCCCCGGCTACTCCAGTCCGGACGGCGTGACCTTGCCCGAAGGAAAGGTCGATACGCTTGAGATCCCGGCCTTGGCCATCTCTTCGACCGATGTACGCCGCCGCGCCGAACACGACGAGCCGGTCTGGTATCTGGTGCCTGACGGCGTGGTGCAATACATCGGCAAGCATGGTCTGTATTCATACGAGGACTGACGATTCGTACGAGGACTAGTGTGCATTTGTACGAGGGCTGGTGAGGATTAGCGCGAATCAGTGCGCATCAATCCTCACCAGTGCAAAGGATAAGCAGTCAGGCCAGTCCCATCTTGATTTTCAATGCCATTACGCGAGTCGCCGCCGCCGTCACTTTCGAAGCGAAAGCCGGATCGGACTTCGCCCGTTCGTTGAGGCCGTCCACAATTGGCTTTACGTAATCCGTCTGACCGATGCAGGACATGTCGCCGCCCGCCTCGACAAGCTTTACTCCCAATTGGCTTACATCGTAGCTGCTTAACGCTTCGGCAGACATCGAATCCGAAATCACCACGCCCGTGTACTTCAGGGCGTTGCGAATATGACCGTCGATAATCGTAGAAGAAAACACCGCCGGATTATTCGGGTCGATGGATTGATACGTGGCCAACGACATCATCACCATCGCAGGATCGGTCTTGGTGATCGCCTGGTCAAAGGCACCTGCCTCGGCCCCGCCCAACGTGGTGGTCGTATCCAGAATGCCTTCGGTGGTGAAGTCGGTATTGCCGCTTACCGCGCCCAACCCAGGATAATGTTTGACCGCCGCGCCGACCTGAGCGTCTCGCAAACCTTCAATAACGGCGATGCCATGTTCGGCGTTGCCGGCCGCATCCAATCCGAAATCACGATCCAGCGCGCCAATCGGAGCATTTGAGGCACGATCGCCCACCACCGTGCCGAGCACCGGTGCCAAATCGACATTTATGCCAGCAGCAGCTAATTGCGAACCCCACGTGCCTGCCGATTGACGCAATGCGTCAGCGGACATTGTGCCCTGCTCAACGGCACTGGGCATTGTGTCGAAACCGGTACCAGTCAGATGCTGCACCTGACCACCCTCCTGATCGGTGGCGATGATGAGACGATTGCCGGCCGGCGCATATCCTTGGAGTTGCGCGGTCGCGGTCTTGACCGTATCGGCGCCGGTATTCCAATTGCCAATGAGAATGGCCGAGCCAATGTGCTCATCGGCGATTGTTGAAGCCAACGAGGAGGGATCGGAACCGGCAAGCAACGGCACCATCACTAACTGTCCCACACGTTCCTCAAGTGTCATGGCGGATACCGCACGTTGGGCTTGTGCGGCCGGTTCGTTCTTCTTCGGGGAAGGAACGTCGGCGCGTGGTAACGCACTTGTCTGGGAGGTCTGGGGAGTGGTGGTGTTGCCGTTTGATGTGGATTTGGCGAACCATCCGACATGCCATCCGTAGGCTGCCACGCCGGCCAACACCACTGCCAAAGCACATATTGTCGCCACGATTGGAGTGCTCCTGTGCCGAAGTTGGCGTGTGGCGTGTGCTGAGGGACGCATATGTTGTGGCCGTTGGCTGTTCATACCGGCAAGCGTAGAACGGAGCGTAGAACAGAACGCTGCCTCATTCTGTGCTCAGGGCATAACCTACCTCCCGCCCTTTCGATAGGCTTGAGTTATGTCTTTTAACGATCCTTTCTCAATACTGTTCGGCAATGGCGGCGATTCACGACGCAACAATGCGAACAATGACGATCCGATCATCCTCGATGTCGAGGCCGATGGGGACGGTCCGGCCCGCAACACCAACGCCGGCCCCTCCGGGTCATCCCGCCCTCCACGTGGCCCGGCCAATCCGCGTATCACCCGTAAGCCAGCGTCCGGTGGCTCAGGAGGCAGCCGTGGCAGCAAGATTCTGATCGGCGTGGTGCTGGCCTTGGCCATCATCGTCGGTCTGTTCTTCGGCCTGTCCCGATTCATCACCGATCTGATGTGGTACGGCCAGCTCGGCTTCCAGTCCGTGGTCTGGACCCAGCTCGGGGTGAAAATCGGTCTGTGGGTGGCCTACGCGCTGCTCATGGCCTTGACCGGCTTCGTTTCCGCCTGGCTGGCCATTCGAGCACGCCCTGATTCGGCCGACGGTTCCACCATTCGCATTAACGGCGATGTGGTCGAGGTCGGCAAATCCGTCAGCTCGAAAACCGCTCGCCGCGTGGCCGTGGTGATTTCGCTGATCGTCGGCGTCATCTTCGGCTCTCAGTTCAACGCGAACTGGAGCGAGATTCTGCTCATGTTCAACGCGCAGTCGTTCGGCACCACCGATCCGCAGTTCGGTCTGGACAACGGCTTCTACGTGTTCGTGCTGCCGGGCCTGAAGCTCGTGCTCGCCGCCGTGGCCATGCTGCTGGGCGTGGGCCTTGTGTTTTCCGTGGTCACTCATGTGCTGATGGGTGGTATCCGCATTACTATGCCGGTTAACGGACGCGGCCTGTTCTCCATCACCAAGCGTTGCCGTCGCCAGCTTGGCATCTGGCTGATGCTCAACATGTTCGCTTGGGCAGTGCGCCAGATGATCGGCGTCTTCGACCAGCTCACCGTGCAGGGTTCACGCATCACCGGTGCCTCCTACACCGCCGTGCATGCCAACATCCCCGTCACCTTCATCATGGCCGCGCTGACCGCCATCCTCGGCGTGGTGCTGGGCATCTGGCTCATGCGTTCCCACACGCTCGAAGGCCAGGCGTCCATCGGCGTGCGCGCCTCCGCCGCGCTCAGGGCCTGGCGTGTGCCGGTGACCTCCATTGCCGTCGTGGTCGTGGTGGGTCTTGTGCTCACCGTGGCATGGCCGGTGCTGTTGCAGCGCTTCCGCGTCAACCCGAACGCACAGGAGATGGAATCCACCTACATTCAGCGCAATATCGACGCCACCCGCGCCGCCTACGGTCTTGACAAGCTCAAGACCGAGCAATACAAGGTAACCGACAAGGGCGAGCAGGGCGCTCTGGCCAAGGAGGGCGACACCACCGCGCAGATTCGTCTGCTCGACCCGCAGGTCGTCAGCCCCACATTCAAACAGCTGCAGCAGTCCAAGCAGTACTACACCTTCGCCGACACTTTGGCAGTCGACAAGTACGAGATCGACGGCGTTTCCCAAGACACCGTGATTGCCGCCCGCGAGCTTGACCTGGCCGGCAACGACAACCGCAATTGGGTCAATGACCACACCGTGTACACCCACGGTTACGGCGTGGTGGCCGCTTACGGTAACAAGGTGACCGCCGACGGCCAGCCTGAATTCTTCGAATCCGGCATCCCCACTCAGGGCAAGCTCACTGAATCCGAAAAGTATGAGCCTCGCATCTACTTCTCGCCGAACACCACCGAATACTCGATCGTCGGCGCACCGGAGGGCACGCAGGCTTGGGAGTTCGACTACCCGACCGGTTCGGAAGGCGCCCTGACCACGTTCAAGGGCGACGGCGGCCCCTCGGTTGGCAACCTGTTCTCCCGTATTCTCTACGCAATCCGCTTCGGCTCCGATCAGATTCTCTTCTCCGACCGTGTGACCAGCGAATCGCAGATTCTTTACGATCGTTCCCCCAAGGAGCGCGTGGCCAAGGTGGCGCCGTACCTGACGCTTGACGGCCGTGTGTATCCGGCCGTGGTCGATGGCCGCGTCAAGTGGATCGTCGACGGCTACACCACCTCTGATGCCTACCCATACTCGCAGATGACCGACCTCGGCTCCGCCACCAAGGATTCCACCACCGTCTCTTCCGCAACGGTCTCATCCTTGGGCTCGCAGAAGGCCAACTACATCCGCAACTCGGTCAAGGCCACCGTGGACGCCTACGACGGTTCCGTGGATCTGTACGTATGGGATCAATCCGACCCGGTAATCAAGGCATGGGAGAAGATCTTCCCCGGCCAGTACCACCAGCTCTCCGATATCTCCGGCGACCTGATGAGCCACATGCGCTACCCGGAAAGCCTGTTCAAGGTGCAGCGCGAGCTGCTCTCCAAGTACCACGTGACCTCCGCCAACCAGTACTACTCCGGCGAGGACTTCTGGCAGACGCCGGTCGACCCGACCGAATCCCAGTCCCAGCAGGACCAGGACATCCTGCAGCCGCCGTACTACCTGACCTTGCAGACCGGTGGCACCAAGGAACCGGTGTTCTCGCTGAGCTCCACCTACATTCCGGCTGGCCAGTCCACCCGTGAGATCCTCACCGGCTTCCTGTCGGTCGACTCGGATGCCGGCAATGAGAAGGGCAAGATAGGCTCAAACTACGGCACCATCCGATTGCAGGAGCTGCCCAAGGATTCGAACGTACCGGGCCCCGGCCAGGCGCAGAACAACTTCAACGCCAACGCCGACGTGTCCAAGGAACTGAACCTGCTGCAATCCGGCGACACGCAAGTGGTGCGCGGCAACCTGCTCACCCTGCCGCTCGGTGGCGGACTGGTGTACGTGCAGCCCGTGTACGTCAAGTCTTCGGGTGCGACTTCATTCCCGCTGCTCAAGAAGACGCTGGTCGCGTTCGGTGATCAGGTAGGATTTGCGGATACGTTGGATGAGGCCTTGGATCAGGTGTTCGGTGGTGATTCCGGCGCGGCCGCAGGCGATGCCGAGAACGTGTCCGGTGACGGATCGTCTGGTGACCAGTCGTCCGGCATATCCGGTGACCAATCTGGTTCCGATACCAATGGTGGCCAGTCCGGCACCACGGACGGCAAGTCGGATTCCGGCTCGTCTTCCGACCGTAGCCCCGAACTCCAGCAGGCGCTGAACGATGCCGCCCAAGCCATGAAGGACAGCCAGTCCGCCATGAAGAACGGCGACTGGACCGCCTACGGCAAGGCGCAGAAGGAGCTTGAAGACGCCCTCAACAAGGCCATCGAGCTCGACAAGTAGTTCCGACAGGAATTGGCTCCCCTCAGGGTGAGGGGAGCCATCGCCGAAGGCGACTGAAGGGAGTCGGTTACCTCAACTGACATAGCCCGTCCTTATCATAAGGACGGGCTATTTGCGTATTCAAAGGAACCTCATGCCATACACCTTCCGTCCGGCCGTCGAATCCGACGTCCAAGCCATCGCCGACATCTACAACGCCTCAGTGATGGCCGGCGGTGCGACCGCCGACCTCACCCCGCGCACCTTCGACCAACGCCGCGCCTGGGTCGAATCCCCATACGCCGCCCTACGGCGTTTTTGTTGTGGAATCGGAAGACGGTTCAATCATTGGCTTCGGTGCGCTCTCCGTGTTCTATGACCGCGCAGGATATGACGGTGTCACCGATTTGGCCTATTACATCGATCCGGCATGGCAAGGCAGGGGAGTAGGCACGTTCATGCTTGACAGGCTGCTCACCGAGGCGCTGGCCCGCCACATGCGCAAGGCCTGCGGCATCATTTTCGCCGATAACGCCGGCTCCATTGCCCTCATGCACCGCTTCGGCTTCACCCAATTCGGACTCATGCCCGCCGCTGCCACCGACTCCACCGGCACCATGCGGGACATGTCCTACTGGTATTTGGACCTGTAGCCTTGCAGTAAGTCATTTCAGTCAAGAAAAGTGTGAGGATGCCGGAGCAAACGAGCTTGACGGCGGCGTTGAGTACAATCTTGACGGTTGGATCCGGCCGGGCATGGGCCAGTGCGCGAGGCGAACGCGCGCATGACGTACGGAACGTACAGAACGTGCATACGGGAATAAAGGAAGACGGACGAGGAGCGGATTATGGCATCGGATTTCTGGCTGATTGCGGGACTGGGCAACCCCGGCAAAAAATATGAGGACACGCGGCACAACATGGGCTTCATGACCGCCGACGTGCTCGCCGAACGTTGGACGGTGAACTTCGCCGATCACAAGGGCTTGGCCATGCTCGGTAAAAGCGTGATGAACCTGGACGGCCGCACCGTCAAGTTCTTTCTGGCCAAGCCGCTGACTTATATGAATGATTCCGGCAATGCGGTGGCTTCCATTAGCGCCTATTACCAGATCGAGCCCGACCATATTGTGGTGATTCACGATGACATGGACTTGGAATTCGGCCGTATCAAGGTCAAGGCAGGCGGCTCCGCAGGCGGCCACAACGGCATCAAGTCGATTGACCGTTCCCTCGGCACGCCGAAATACGCGCGTGTGCGCATGGGCGTCGGTCACTCCAAGCGCGGTGCGAACGCGCATGACAACACGGTGAACTGGGTGCTGGGCGGATTCGGTCCGGACCAGCGCAAGCAGCTGCCCGAATTCCTGGCTGACGGCGCCGACGCCGCCGAGGACATCATCTTCCACGGTCTTGCCAAGACCCAGGAGAAGTTCAATGGCCGGTGAGGCGACGCACCCGGACCTGATCAACGGCTCACTGGTAGGCATCCTGTCTGAGCTGGAACAGGACAAGACCTTCCTGAAGCTCGCCGCCGGCGACATCGAGGCTTCGGACGACGTCGACAACTCCGTCCTGGCCGGCATCCCCGAAGGTTTGCGCCCGGCTTTGGCCGCCGCCATCGGGCAGGGTGTGGCCGGCAAACCCGGCAAGCCGGTCGTGCTGGTCGTGGCCTCCGGCCGCGAAGCCGAAGAGACCGTGGGCTCGCTGCGCTCCTGGTATGATGGCGACCCGAACGACATCGCCCAGCTCGAAGCCTGGGAAACCCTGCCGCACGAGCGTCTGAGCCCGCGCGCGGACACCGTGGCCAGCCGCATGGCCGTGTTCCGCAGACTCAAGCATCCGAGCGATACCGATTCGATGTTCGGCCCGATTCGCATTCTCGTCATGCCGATCCGCTCGCTCATCCAGCCAGTCGTCCAAGGACTGGGCGATGTCGAGCCGCTCGTGTTCACCGTGGGGGAGGACCTGCCCCTCGACGAAGCCGCCAAACGTCTGATCGAAAACGCCTACACGCGCGTGGACCTGGTCATGGACCGTGGCGAGTTCGCGGTGCGCGGAGGCATTCTTGACGTATTCCCGCCCACCGCACCGCACCCGGTGCGTATCGAATTCTTCGGCGACGAAATTGACACCATCAAGGAATTCCACGCCTCCGACCAGCGTACCTACGGCGACGGCCTCAAGACCATCTGGGCCACCGCATGCCGTGAACTGCAGCTGACCGACGCCGTGCGCACCCGCGCCAAAGCCTTGGTCGGTTCGATTCCCAATGCTGAGGACATGCTCGAATCCATCGCCAACGCCATTCCGGTCGAAGGCATGGAATCCCTGATGCCCGCACTCGTGGACCATCTGGAACCGGTGGGCTCCATGCTTCCCAAGCACGCCGTGATCCTCCTGAGCGACCCGGAGAAACTGCGCCGCTCCGCCGAAGACTTGGCAAAAACCGCGAACGAGTTCCTGGCCGCAAGCTGGCATGTGGCCGCCTCCGGCCACGGCGCCGGCGCGCCCATCAGCTTCGACGAAGCCAGCTTCCTCGACTATGCGGAAACCATCAGCTCCCTCGAATACTCCGAACATCCGGTGATTCGCCTCACCAGTTTCGGCGTGGACACCACGTTGACCGGCCATGTGCAGCTCGACGCCCAGAACCCGGCCGAATTCCGAGGGGATGAGGCCAAGGCCTCCCAAGGCATCGAAGGCCTGCTCGATGCCGGCTTCCACGTCACCATCACCGCCGCTGCGGCCGGCACCTTGGCCAGGCTCAAGCGTGCGATCAACACTACCGGCATCGCCAATTTCGACGTCATCCGCTCTCAGGCCATCGACGGCTTCGTGGACAAAGCCGCCAAAATCGCCCTGCTCACCGAACGCGACCTGACCGGCCGCACTTCAGCCGTGGCCGTGGCCAAAACGCCGAAACGCCGGCGCAAGGCCATCGACTTGGTGGAGCTCAAAAAAGGCGATTACGTGGTGCACGAGCAGCACGGCATTGGCCGGTTCATCGAAATGCGTCAGCGCATCATCGGCACCGGCGCCAACAAAACCACTCGCGAATACCTGGTCATCGAATATGCGCCTTCCAAGCGCGGCGCCCCGGCGGACAAACTGTTCATCCCCACCGACCAGCTCGACCAGGTCAGCAAATACATCGGCGCCGAAGCCCCCAAGCTCAACAAGCTCGGCGGCTCCGACTGGGCGGCCACCAAGGCCAAGGCCCGCAAGCACGTCCACGAGATCGCCGACGACCTGATCAAGCTGTACTCCGCCCGCCAGCGCGCCAAGGGCTTCGCGTTCAGCCCGGACACCCCATGGCAGAAAGAGCTGGAAGACGCCTTCCCCTATCAGGAAACCGCCGACCAGCTCACCACCATCGACGAAGTTAAATCCGACATGGAAAAGCCCGTGCCGATGGACCGCCTCATCTGCGGCGACGTGGGCTTCGGCAAAACCGAAATCGCACTGCGTGCCGCCTTCAAGGCCGTGCAGGACGGCAAGCAGGTGGCCGTGCTCGTGCCCACCACGCTGCTTGTCCAGCAGCATTACGAGACGTTCAGCGAACGATTCGAGGGTTTCCCGGTCAATGTGGCGGCCATGAGCCGATTCCAGACCACCAAAGAGATCAACGAGACCATCGAGGGGCTGGAAACCGGCACGGTGGACGTGGTCATCGGCACGCACAAGCTGCTGAACCCGAAAATCAAGTTCAAGGATCTGGGACTCGTCATCATCGATGAGGAGCAGCGTTTCGGCGTGGAACACAAGGAGACGCTGAAAGCCCTGCGCACCAACGTGGACGTGCTGTCCCTGTCTGCCACGCCTATCCCGCGCACGCTGGAAATGGCCGTGACCGGCATTCGCGAGATGTCCACGCTCGCCACCCCGCCCGAAGACCGGTTGCCGGTGCTGACCTATGTGGGCGCCTACGAGGATGCGCAGGTCACCGCAGCCGTACGCCGCGAACTGCTGCGAGGCGGCCAGGTGTTCTATGTCCACAATCGTGTGCAGGACATCTCGTCCATCGCCGACAAGATCCACACGCTGGTGCCCGAGGCGCACGTCGGCATCGCCCACGGCAAGATGGGGGAGAAGCAGCTCGACCAGATCATCCGCGACTTCTGGCATCGCGACATCGACGTGCTCGTGTGTACCACAATCATCGAGACCGGTCTTGATATCTCCAATGCGAACACGCTGATCGTCGACCATGCCGACCGTTTCGGCTTGAGCCAGCTCCATCAGCTGCGTGGCCGCGTCGGTCGCGGCCGCGAGCGCGCGTACGCCTACTTCCTGTACGACCCGTCCAAGCCGATGACCGAGCAGTCCCATGACCGGCTCGCCACCATCGCGCAGAACACGGCGCTCGGCTCCGGTTTCGATGTGGCCATGAAGGACTTGGAATTGCGCGGCACCGGTAACCTTCTGGGCGACGAGCAGTCCGGCCATATCGAGGGCGTGGGCTTCGACCTGTACGTACGCATGGTGTCCGAAGCCGTGGAAAAGTACAAGGAGCCCGAAGAGAACGTCGAGCCGGTGGCCGTGTCCATCGACCTGCCCATCGAAGCGTCGATTCCGATCGAGTACATCGATTTCGGACAAGCTGCGTCTGGAAGCGTACCGCAAGCTCGCCTCCGCCCGCAACGAGGCCGATCTGAAGGATTTGGAAGAGGAACTTACCGACCGTTACGGCAAGTCGCCGGTCGAATTCGAGACCCTGTTCGACGTGGCCCGTCTGAAGTTCAAGGCCCGCAAGCTCGGCATTTCGGAGATTCTCGCGCAATCCAACCGCGTGCGCATCGGTCGCATCGACCCGCCCGAATCCATCCAGATGCGTATGGGCCGTATTTACAAAGGCACCCAATACCGCCCGGTCACTCACCAGCTCATCGTCCCCACCCCGTTCACCGGCTCCCTGGGCCAAGGTCCCATGAGCTCCGACCAGGTAGTCCTCTGGACCAACCAGTTACTTGATGATTTGGCATGGACCCCGTCGTCAAGCAAACGGCAGAGCCGTTTGTAGACGGGGTGCGAGGCGACAGTCGAGCCAGCTATGGCTCACCGGGCAACCTCCGGTGAGCCATATTCATATTCATGCCGTCGTTTGTGACGATGATTCACCCCAGACGGAATCGTTCCGACTGTCCAGCGAGCGAGATTAAGTGACTGCTATGAGCGAAACGACTACGAACCGCACGAACCAGAGCGCGACCACGGCAACACTTGCCGGCTATGAGATTCCCCGCCTCGGCATGGGCACGATGGCGCTCGCCATCGAGGGGCGCCCCTCCAACCGTGATCAGGCGATCGAGACCATCCATGCCGCGCTCGATGCCGGAGTCCGTTATTTGGACACGGCTTGGTCTTATTATCTGCCCAGCGCACCCGGAACCGGCGAGCCGGAGGATATGGGCTATGGCGAATATCTGGTCCGCGATGCTCTGCACTCGTGGCATGGGCCGAGAGAACAGGTGCTCGTGGCCACCAAAACCGGTTGGCTGCGTACGCTTGACGGCAGCGGCAACTACGGCTGGCAGGCCGATGCCCGACCCGAAACCATGATCGCCAATGCCAAGGAATCCGCCAGCCGCCTCGGTGTCGACACGCTCGATTTGCTCTACTCGCACTGCAATGATCCGCAGGTGCCGTACGAAGACCAGATGGGCGCACTCAAGCAGCTCGTGGACGAAGGTGTGGCCAAAGCTGTCGGCATCTCCAGAATCGACAACGCGGACATCGAAACCGCCCGCAATATTTTGGGCGATCGTCTCGTGGCCGTCCAGAACCAGTTCTCCCCGGTCCACCGCGACCCTGAACACACGTTGGAAACCTGCGAAAAGCTCGGTTTGGCTTTTGTCTGCTGGTCGCCACTCGGCGGATTCCTCGACCCGTTCAACGAGCATCTGTTCGACCGGTTCCGCGAAGTCGCCAAGATTCACGACTGCTCCTACCAGCGCGTCACGCTCGCGTGGGAACTTGCGCAATACCAATATCTGTTCACGATTCCCTCGGCCAGAAACCCGCAGGAGATTCAGGACTCGTTCAAAGCCAGCGAACTGAAATTGTCCGACAGTGAGATCGGCTACCTCAATGGCAAGGACGTTGACTGAGCGATTTCGTCCGTACTGCCTTGCAATCAGGCGGCACACTGGCATTGTGAGCGCTAACGCTAAATTTTGGGCGTGTTGTTCACAACGTCCACAAATCGCACTACTCTTAAGAATGTCATTCAAGATACACAACCGTTTTAAGGAGTAGTTGTGGCAGTAATTGAAAGCGTGTACGCGCGTCAGATTCTCGATTCCCGCGGCAACCCGACCGTTCAGGTCGTTCTGGACACCGAAGACGGCGCCCAGGGCCTGGGCCTGGTCCCGTCCGGCGCCTCCACCGGTGAGGCCGAGGCTTGGGAGCGTCGCGATGGCGACAAGTCCGTCTACGGCGGCAAGGGTGTTCTTAACGCGGTCAAGGCCGTGAACGAGGTCATCGCTCCGAAGGTCATCGGCATGGACGCTGCTGACCAGCGCGCTCTGGACGACCTGATGATCGAGCTCGACGGCACCCCGAACAAGGGCAAGCTGGGCGCCAACGCCATCCTGGGCGTCTCCCTGGCTGCTCTGTACGCTTCCGCCGAGTCCGCCGGCCTGCCGCTGTACCGCTACATCGGCGGCACCAACGGCCACATCCTGCCGGTCCCGAACATGAACATCATGAACGGTGGCGCTCACGCTGACTTCGCCACCGACATTCAGGAGTACATGATCTCCCCGTACGGCTTCGACACCTACTCCGAGGCTCTGCGCGCTGGCGTTGAGGTCTACCACACCCTGAAGAACGTCCTGAAGAAGGAAGGCCTGAACACCGGCCTCGGCGACGAGGGCGGCTTCGCCCCGAAGATGAAGTCCAACGAGGACTCCCTCAAGTACATCATGGACGCCATCTCCGCCGCCGGCTACGAGCCTGGCAAGCAGATCGGCATCTGCCTGGATGTCGCCTCCTCCGAGTTCTACAACAAGGAGACCGGCAAGTACCGCTTCGACGGTGAAGAGCGTGACTCCGCCTACATGCTCGACTACTACGAGAACCTCATCAACGAGTACCCGATCGTCTCCATCGAGGACCCGTTCAACGAGGAAGGCTGGGAAGACTGGGCTGCCATCACCGCTCGCCTCGGCGATCGTCTGCAGTTCGTCGGCGACGACCTGCTGGTCACCAACCCGGCTCGTCTGCAGAAGGCCATCGACCTCGGCGCCGCCAACTCCCTGCTGGTCAAGCTGAACCAGATCGGTTCCGTCACTGAGACCCTCGACGCCATCGAGCTGGCCACCGCCAACGGCTACACCTCCATGGTTTCCCACCGCTCCGGCGAGACCCCGGACACCACCATCTCCGACCTGGCTGTTGCTAAGAACACCCGCCAGATCAAGACCGGTGCCCCGGCCCGTGGCGAGCGCGTTGCCAAGTACAACCGCCTGCTCGAGATCGAGGAGGAGCTCGGCTCCACCGCTCAGTACGCCGGCTACAGCGCCTTCAAGGCCTGCAAGAAGTACCTGGCCAAGTGAGCTGAAACGCCCGTAAAGGCGTGAGTTTCCACTGAAGCTCGATACCCGTCGTATTCGTCAAGTCGAATGCGGCGGGTATTTTCGTGTGACATGAGCAAGTCGTCCCGTACCGGCAAACCTGGCAAAACCGGCAAAGCACGAGTTAGGAAAAAAGGGTCGGCGGGGCCTATAGCGTTCTTCGTCTCCCTGTTCATTATCGCCCTTGGCACCATCCAGCTGGTCTCCACCTTCCACACCTATGCCCTGAACCTGGCCGAACTCAATGGTCTCAAGCGTGAGGAGGCTTCGCTGATTGCCGAAAAGCAGGAGTTGGAAAACGACATCAAGCGTTGGGATGACAAGGCCTACATCACCGCCCAGGCCCGTGAACGCCTCGGCTTCGTATTCCCCGGCGAACAGGCCGTGCGTGTGCTTCATCCCGAAGCCGTGACCGGCTCCGATAGCGAATCCCAGAAAACGGAAGATTCCAGTAGCAGCAACAAAAAAGTCCTGCCATGGTACAGCGAACTGTCTTACTCGCTCAAAAAGGCCGATGAGCCTGTGACCGATAGCGAGTCCGGCAAATCCGATATTTCCGGTTCCTCTGACTCGTCATCCAACGACTCATCCAAGCGGTCCGATAAGTCAGACCAGAACACCCAATCCGATCAGAACACCCAACAGAATACCCAACAGAACACAGGGGAGGGAACCCAACAGTGACCATCGATATCGCCGCCAAGGCCAAGGCCCTTGTCGATACCGTGCTTGCCGAGCCCGCCAACGATCATGACATCGACCTGGTGCAGCGTCAGCTCGGCCGATACCCGCGCGGCATGGTCGCCGTGGGGGCGCGATGCGTCTGCGGTAGGCCACTTGCCGTAATCACCCGTCCGGTGTTGCCCGGCGGAATCCCTTTCCCCACCACGTGCTATCTGACCGGTCCGGAAGCCGTCAAGGCCGCCTCCCATGTCGAGGCCGCCGGCGTGATGCAGCAATACAACGACATGTTGGCCTTGGACGAGGAGCTCAAGGCCGCATATGAGCAGGCCCATAACCTGTATCTGGCATTCCGCCACGAACTGGCAGGACGTCTTGGCGACAGTGAGGAGCATATTGAAGGCACTTCGGCCGGCGGCATGCCGGTGCGCGTCAAGTGCCTGCATGCCCTGCTGGCCCAGTCCTTGGTTATGGGGCCGGGCGTCAACCCCATTGGCGATTTGGTACTGGAACGCGTCAAAGACGAATTCGATCCGACCGTCTGCCGCTGCACGCTGGACGATTGATCAACAGATGAGCCAGCGCGAACAGTCCATTCATACGCACTAAGGGATACGAGGAGAAGGCAATGAGCAAGGAATCCGTAACCGTCGCCGGCATTGATTGCGGCACGAACTCCATTCGACTGAAAATCGCACGTGTCGATGCCGATGGCATGCATGAGGTGGTGCCGCGCATCCTGCGTGTGATCCGTCTCGGCCAGGATGTGGACAAGACCCATCGTTTTGCCGACGAAGCGTTGGAACGCGCCTATGTGGCCGCTCGGGAATTCGCCGGTGTGATTGCCGAACATCCCATCGACGGCCTGCGTTTCGTTGCCACCTCTGCAACTCGTGACGCGGAAAACCGTGAGGAGTTCGAGGATGAGATCGAACGTATCCTCGGCGTGCGCCCCGAAGTCATTCCCGGCACCGAAGAAGCCGACCTGAGCTTCCTTGGTGCCACTTCCGTGGTCAATCGCGACGATCTGCCCGCCCCCTATCTGGTGGTTGATCTCGGCGGCGGGTCCACCGAGCTGGTCATCGGTGGCGACGGCGTCAGTGCGCCCACTACCCAGGTTCAGGGCGCGTTTTCCATGAACATCGGTTCCGTGCGCATGACCGAACGTCATCTGACCAATGATCCGCCGACCCAGACACAGATCGATGAGGCCGTTGTGGACGTCGATGAACATATCGATGAGGCCTTCCGCACCGTGGACGCAGGCAAGGCCCGTACCATCATTGGCGTGTCCGGCACGGTGACCACGATGACCGCCTTGGCCATGGGATTGAAGGAATACGATCACACCGTGGTCGACGGGCATCGGCTGAGCCTTGAAGACGCCTATGCCGTGGACGACAAGTTCCTTAGGATGACGCGCGCCGAGCGCCGCGAATACAAGACCATCCACCCCGGCCGTATCGATGTGGTCGGCGGCGGCGCTGTGGTCTGGAGCCGTGTGCTGGCGCGTGTCAGCGAAGCCGCCAAGGCCGATCATGGTGAAGCCATCGATTCGTTCGTTGCCAGCGAACACGGTCTGCTGGACGGCATTGTGCTCGATTATGGTCGCCGGTTGCTGGCTCAATAGCGTAAGTGGTAAGTGCCTCCAGCGGGCTGAGCCGTTAAGCAAACAGCCCGGTGGGCTGTTTGTAGGCGAGGGGAGCGGCTATGCCGCGACGGCTGCACGAAGTGCAGCAACCCGCAAGCGATGCTCAGGGCAGGAGATAGCTTATACTAGAAAAGTTGGCCTCCGTGGCGAAATGGTATACGCAGTCGACTTAAAATCGATCGCTTCGGCTTGTGGGTTCGAGTCCCACCGGAGGCACCTTGAAATCGGCCTGTGGCCGATGCCGTTTTTGCGGCTGTGCCGTGGTCTCTCCCCAGTCGGCTTCGCCGACAGCCCCCCTCGTCAGAGGGGGCTCGCAGCTCACTATGTGGAGAGCTTATAAGGCCGAAACAAAAGGCCGTTAGGCTATGTGGCGTTGTGACGATGTACCTGATGAAACGAGGAATCCACATGGCTTCACGCTGGACCGATGTCGAACGAGTCGAACAAGGCGCACTGCCCACCATGCTTGCCCAAGCCGTCATTGCGGGCACTGCACTCACCGTTGGTGCCATCGCCTGCTCGGGATTCTATCTGTCCATGATCGGCAATGTGGCCGCACTCCTGCCATGGGCGACTATCGTGATACTGATCGCCGTGGCGTTCACCTACATCGTCGGCTTCGCCCTGTTGTGGTGTGCCGAAGCCCTGACCCTGCGTGCCAACGACAAACTCAAGCCATGGCTGTACGGCGTCGTCGGATTAATCGGCTACGGCGTGTGGGGCATGTTCGTGATGAGCGCGATGATGAACACGCTGAACCAGCCGCTGAACGGCGTGGTGTTGTCGAACGGCGATGTGATGGCCCTGACCGTCAACTACGCGGTGTTCGGCTTCATCGCCTTCCTGTTGGCACAGGCGTACGCGCCCAAAATCGCCACCAAGAAGGGACTGACCATCGGGCTGATGGTGGTGCAGATCGTATTGGCCATCATCGGTATCATCGTACTGGTCATGATGTTCTCCGCACTGTCTCACTGACTGACTTATCGCTCGCCGGCATGACGCGCGCGGCCATCATCGCACAAGGCGAAAGCGATTCCGGGCGCTGGGCTGGGATACGATATCGTGATGGTATGACGCCTGGTAACACCGGCATGCCGAACCAGCAGGGGAGAAGGAGCCAAATGTTCAGTGTGCTTGACATGTTCACCATCGGCGTCGGACCTTCATCCTCGCACACCGTAGGCCCGATGGTCGCGGCACATGCTTTCGCCTCCTCGTTGCAGGCCGACCATTTGGTCGATCGCACCGCACGTGTCAAAATCACGCTTTATGGTTCTCTGGCGCTGACCGGTCTCGGCCACGGCACCGATCGTGCTGCGATGGCTGGGCTCGAAGGCAATCTGCCGGCCACCGTGGATACCGACCACATGATGCACATCCGCGAGATCTGCGCGTTGGATGATACTCTGAACCTCGCCGGCCTCAAACGCATCCATTTCGACTACGACCGTGACGTGGTGTTCGAACAATGGAAGCGCATGGCCGCGCACCCCAATGGCATGCGATTCCAGGCGTTCGACGCCGCCGCAAGCTTGGTCGACGAACAGGTCTGGTATTCCATCGGCGGCGGATTCGTGCGCAAAGGCGCTCCCGAAGACCCGATGATCGGCATTCATGAACGCCCTCCGGAAGGCGCCTCCTTTGCCGATGCGGACGAGTCATCATCCACTGATTTCGGCGTCGAGGCACCCTACCCGTTCTCATCATGCACTGAACTGGTGTCGTTATGCCGGGAACATCATCTCAGCATCGCCGAACTTGTATGGGCCAACGAAACCGCTTCACGCTCGGGCATCCAGGTCCGATCCGATATTGATGCCATCTGGCGTGTTATGCGCGCCTGTGTGGACCACGGATGCACCTCGGCGGAACCCACATTGCCCGGTGGCCTTGACGTACCCCGCCGCGCGCCGAAAATGTATCGGCGTCTCGCCTCGAATTCCGATGTGCTGCGCCGCGACAGCCGGCGCAAAGACGCCGTGCTCGAGTCTTCCGACGCCGCATGGGTGGATCTCTTTGCCTTGGCCGTCTCTGAGGAGAATGCCGGAGGCGGGCGCATCGTAACCGCTCCGACCAACGGTTCCGCCGGCATCATTCCCGCCGTGCTTCACTATTACTGGCATTTCGTGGACAACGCCAATGAACAGGGCGTGGTCACGTTTCTGCTGACCGCCGGTGCCATCGGATACCTGTTCAAACGCAACGCCTCAATTTCCGGTGCGGAAGTCGGTTGCCAGGGCGAAGTCGGCTCGGCCTGTTCGATGGCGGCGGCCGGACTTGCCGCAGTCGTAGGCGGCACGCCGGAACAGGTGGAGAATGCTGCTGAGATCGGCATCGAACACAACTTGGGTCTGACTTGCGATCCGGTGGGCGGATTGGTGCAGATTCCATGCATCGAGCGCAATGCCATGGCCGCCAACACCGCCATCAACGCCGTGCGTATGGCCATGCTCGGCGACGGCTCACACATCGTGACCCTTGATCAGGCCATCGAAACCATGAAGCAGACCGGTGAAGACATGATGGCCAAATACAAGGAGACCTCCAAGGGCGGGCTTGCCGTCAATGTCGTCGAATGCTGATTGACATGTCCGGTATTCACCAGCATGATGACCGGAATTGACGTATACGGCCAGCGTGTCGTATCGCACAGGGATGAAGGACTACCGCCGATTCGCCGATGGTGCTAAGGTAGGGCGCATTGTGTCTTTGAAGGAGGACTAATGACAGATCAGATGCCTCAGGTGAACGCCGAATTTGGCACCACGCCCGTTATCGAGTTCCCGACGCCCGAAGCCCCGAAGGGCCTCAAGGTTGTGGAGCTGACCGAGGGAGACGGCCCGATCGTGCGTCGCGGCGACACCGTCACCGTGAACTACCACGGCGTGGTGTGGGGTAAGGACACCCCATTCGACTCCAGCTTCGACCGTCATCAGCCCGCCAGTTTCGGCATCGGCGTGGGACAGGTCATCAAGGGCTGGGACCAGACTGTGCCGGGCCATAACGTGGGTTCGCGTCTGGTGGTTTCCATTCCGCCGGAATACGGCTACGGTTCCCGCGGCATCCCGCAGGCCGGCATCGGCGGCGAGGACACGCTGGTGTTCGTCATCGACATCATTTCCACCCGCTGACCATAGGTCAGCACATGACGAACGCCGGGGTCATAGCCGGCGTTTTGTCATAAATAACGAAGATTGTTTCAGCATCGACAACGGTTCAGGAGGACGATATGGCTGAGGACAAGGTCTACCTGCTGACGCAGGAAGCATACAACAAGATGAAGGAAGAGCTCGCCCATCGTGAAGGTGAGCTGCGTGAGGAAATCGCGCACAAGATCGCCGTGGCGCGTGCCGAGGGCGACTTGTCCGAGAACGGCGGCTACCAGGCCGCCCGTGAGGCGCAGAGCAAGAACGAGGGCCGCATCACCGAGCTCACCGTCAAGCTGCGCGATTCCAAGATCATCGAGAATGCTCCGGAAGGCACCGTGGGCGAGGGCTCTGTGGTGACCATCGAGCTCAACGGCAACGAGATGACCTACGTGCTCGGCAGCCGTGACATCGTGGCCGGCACCGACTACGACATCATGACCCCGGATTCCCCGATTGGCAAGGCCATCGAGGGTGCCAAAGTGGGCGACGTCGTTTCCTACACCGCACCGAATGGCCGCGAGCTGTCCGTGACGGTCAAGGCCGCCAAGCCGCTGGCCTGAGTTAAGTGACTGGTATGCCCCCGTAGGCGGGGGCATACTTATATGTCGTAGCGCTTATTGCCACAGCGAGACGATCACCATGTAGATGGCCACCATATGGCAGGCATATCCGGCCACCGTTCCGCAGTGGAAAATCTCATGGAATCCGAAGACGCGAGGCCAAGGGTCGGGCTTGCGCAAGGCGTAGACGATGGCGCCGAGGATGTAGCAGGCACCGCCGGCGCACAGCAGCACCACCACGGCTGGCCCCGCATACGGCGAATTCCAGAACATCACCATATAAGCCAGGCCGTAGATGCCGAAGATGATGTACACCACCGTATACAGCCAGCGTGGTGCATTGATCCAGATCACATGAATCACGATGGCGATGGCCGTGCACGCCCACATCGATATAATGATCACATTGCGCCAGAATGGTTCCAGCGCAAACGAAACCGGGGTATACGTGCCGGCAATGAGCAGGAAGATGTTGACATGATCGATACGCCGCAGCACATCGGTGACGCGCGGGCTCCAATCGCCCAGATGGTAGCAGGCCGAATTGGTGAACAGAATCAGCGACGCTGTCATGAACACGGCACACGCCCACTTCAGACTCGCGCCATGTGCCAAGCATATAAGCACGATGCCTGCCGCCAATGACAGGGGAGCGGCAATCGCGTGAATCCAGCCGCGCATCAACGGCTTTGGCCGTCCGTGCACGTCGAGACGAATCTTGCGTTCCACTTCCGCAGGGGCCAATGCCCTCGATTTTCAGCGCACGGTTCTCCGCTTTGGCGAGCTTGTGCCGGGCCTTCTCCTCGGCTTTGGCTCGAATGGCCTCGGCCTTGAACTGGGCCTTGGCCCGTACGGCATCAGCCTTGGCCTGCAACGCCTGTTCGCGCGCCTCGATAGCCGCCTGACGCTTGGATGCGATGGTGGCATCCTCTGCAATCGTCGCGCTGTTATGAGCGTCGTGATGCATCGTCTTTTCCGAGTCGCCGGTTGTTGATGCCATGGTGATGCCCCCGTTTCACGAGTTGACGATACGCTTCTTACGCTGCCGTAACCTACGTTAGCGTAACTTTTATGCTTGTCAATACCGACTCGCACGAACACTATCACCCAATGGCGGCGATACTATGGAATCCGAAGATGAGAACGTCGCAGCAATAAAGGGCTCGGCGATGGTGTATTGCACGGAGTGTGGGTTTGCCAACGAGCAAGGAAATGCCTTCTGTTCGCAGTGCGGAAGCCCATTGGAGCAGCCCGAGGCCAATCCGGCGGCCCCTGCTTCTCCTGAACCTCCCGCCGGGCGTCCTGGCGTCGATCACACCAAAGCGGTGGTGATTGTGCTCATCGCGCTGATTTGTGTCGTGGCGTTAGTCATCGGCTTGTTCATCACCCATAGCATGGGATTGTGGGGAGCTCAGCCGCAGACGCAAACATCGGCACAGTCGACCGGGGCCGATGCGTTGGATTCCGCCGATGATGGCACGACGGATTCTTCTGACGCCAAGTCCAAGGCCAAGAAGAACACGTCTGATAGCGCCAAAGACAAGAACAGCGACGATTCGTCCAAGAAAAGCTCGACGGAGAAGTCGAAGCCTTCCACTCCGGTGATCACATCCAGCCAGTTGTCTGACATCGCGGATTCATACTCGTCCTCCGATGTGGCCGTCTCCGCCATGGTCATCGATGGAACATCCGCCGACTCCTCAGAGGACGCCACCATCGCGACCACGTCGCAGTCCGGCAAGCAATTCGTGGCTGCCGATTTCTATCTGCCGGTCTATCTTGCGGCCCAGGACAATGGCGATGACAACGCCAAAGCGCAGGCAAACGCGATGATGGGTTCCATGGACACAGCAATGCCGGCAATATGGTGGCGGCTTCGGATATCAAACTGTACGTGATGCTTGCCGTGTACGATAAGCAACATGCCGGCACCTTGGCCACGGGCGGGAAGCCGTGCAACGCGATTGGCGCGGTATTGAAGATGCGATGTCGTCATAGTCGTCGTACTTGCCCGTGTGGCTTGCCGCGACGGCGGCGGTGCGTCTGCGTATGATAGGGATATGGCTGATTTTTCACATATCCTTGCAACGCGCCCCGACTTCGACGACGAGGACCGCGAGTGGCTGCATCATCTTGTCGCCGATTGGCAGGTGATCGCCGATTTGAGCTTTGCCGATCTGCTGCTGCTGGTACAGGATGGCGATGGCAAATACGTGGTGGCCGAGCAATGCCGTCCATCCACCGTTATGACGCTGCGGGCGGAAGACGTGGTGGGAAACGTCATGCCGGACGACATGGTCGGCGAATTGGACGCCGCCATGCTCTCCAGCGTGGTGTTCCGCTCCACGGTATTGAGAACCGTGGGCAAGGCGACCGTCTGCAACGTGTACGCGCCGGTTCGGCACAATGGCAAGACCTTGGGCTTGGTCGTGCGTGAGACCAATATGGCCACACGAGAATCCAACGGCCGATATGAGTCGGAAAGCATCAACGCCGGCAAGCATCTGTACGAGATGATTCCGCGAGGCCAATTCCCCTACAAGGATTCGGTGATGAGCCAACGCCATATCGCTCGCGTGGCGGACGGCTTCATCATCCTGACCATGGACGGCGTGGTTCGATACGCAGCCCCGAACGCCATCAGCTGCTTTAGGCGTCTCGGTCTGCTGACCACCAGCCGTGGCCATTACCTCAGCGAACTCGGCACACAGCTATTGAAGGAGAACGACCCTGTTCCGGAAAAGCCCTGCCCGTTGGTG
>ENA-OQCW01000438-OQCW01000438.1-human-gut-metagenome-genome-assembly--contig:-NODE-438-length-25379-cov-4.394583_pt1 | contig 25379 bp, 22 predicted proteins | sample MGYA00242767_ERZ504593 | MGnify/ENA primary metagenome ERZ504593 (study PRJEB26092, sample SAMD00036307) | human gut metagenome | host: Homo sapiens | study: EMG produced TPA metagenomics assembly of... | reverse complement strand
ACTCCCCTATAACTTTTTGCCAGCTTTTTTCGTATCTTCTCTTACTTTTCCCTGCTGTCCGAAATCCCAATAAATCACCTCTCCTGACGAATGATAACTAATGGTTGCCTGAAAATTTTTCTTTCCTTGTAAGCTTAGTAAGAAATTTTGTTTCCACTTCTGACTCCGGACATTCTCCCTTATATTGTTCTGAGGAAGGTTCTTGTTTTTCACATTGATACTCCTCCCAAAAAGCAGCAAAATTCCGATTTAAATCCACACCTCTTGCATTGGATTTCCACTTCATAAAATCTTCTTCTTTCATTTCTAAAAGTTTTTCTTTCAATTTTTTATTTCTAATCCCATTTATACCTCTGTGACACAGCGCCGCTCCATCAGGATTTACCATAGGGATTATATGTATCGCCACATCATAATTTTCTATTCCGTTTTTACAAATATTTTGAAGAAAATATTCTGTCTGTTTCACTAAAAGCTTTGCTGTCATATATTCTCTCCCATGAATGGTTCCTGTAAATAACAGCTTTCTTCCTGCGTTTTTATTTCCCACGATTATCCTGTAAATTTCTCTGTCATCAAAACTCTTTCCCAGACTGTCAATCCAAAGTTTTTCCTGATATTGATACAGCAGATTTCTCAATTCTTTTTCCATGGTTTCATACTCATATAGTAAAATTCTGTCATTATACATTGACGATACCCTCGAAAATTATTATAATAGTACAATAGATATTCTAAAAAAGGGAGATTAAGAAGTGAAAAACATGAAACGACTTCTTGCAATCATTGGAGTCGGTCTTTTAGTAGGTATGTACGTGTTGACTTTTATTCTATCTCTAACAGACCATTCTAAGACAGGCAGTATGCTCATGGCATCTCTTTATGCTACTGTGGTGATACCTGTTCTCTTGTATGCCTTTATGCTGGTATACAAATGGACACATCCCAAAAATGAAGAAATACCAAAAATCTCTGCGGAAACTTCCGAAATCGATACGCTGATTTTTGATATTGGCAATGTGCTTGCAAAATATGACTGGAAGAAACTCTTAAAAGAATTAGGATATGATGAAAAAACGGGAACTGCTGTAGCCAAAGCCGTTTTTCTCAGTAAGGAATGGGCTGAAGCTGACCGTGGAACTCTGTCAGAAGAAGAACTTTTACAGACCTTTATTTCCAATGCACCCAGCTACGAAAAAGAAATTCGTGAAACCTTTGATGCTGTTGGAAAAACGATTTCCACCTATCCTTACACCAAAGACTGGCTTAGTTATTTGAAAAAACGAGGCTATAAGATTTATATTTTATCCAACTTTGCAAAACCCGTCTATGACCGGTGCATAAACGAGCTGGACTTTCTAAATCTTGTAGATGGAGGATATATGTCCTGGCAAATACACTACATAAAGCCTGAACCGGAAATTTATCAAAAACTGATTACAGATTTTAAAATCATTCCACAGAAAGCTGTATTTATTGATGATTTAATGGACAATGTCGCTGAAGCACGTGCACTTGGCTTCCATGCAGTTCATTTTACAGGCAAGAAAAATGCAGTTCGACAATTATTGGATTTCGGAGTAAAATAAAAAGCAGCAATAGGTCACATAACCTATTGCTACATTTTTTTATTTTGTAGTTCTTCTTCTAAACAGAATAAATAAAATCGCACTGACACCCATTAAAATTGGATAAAACAAATATGGCATAATCTGTACCGGAGACAGTGCAGAAAGTCCTGCTGCTGTTAAAAGCTGCGCTCCGTAAGGGATAATACCCTGTCCTACCGATGCAAAAATATCCAGCAAAGAAGCACTTCTTCTTGGAGATACATCAAATTCCTCACTGATTTCTTTTGCAATAGGCCCTGACATAACAATCGCTACTGTATTATTCGCAGTACAGCAATCTACTAACAATGCCAAAATAGAAATACCAAACTCTCCGCCTCTTGGTCCGTTAATTCTTTTCTTAATTAAATTTAAAATAAATTCAATTCCACCGTATTCCTTTACTAAAGCTACAATAGCAGCCACAATAATAGAGATAACGGTAATATCATACATACTGGTAATTCCTTCGCCCATTTTCTGGAAAACTTCTCCAATGGCAAAAGCTCCGGTTCCCACACCAACAATAGCGGATAAAATTGTTCCTGCAATCAAAACTATGAATACATTAATTCCAATCAAAGCACCAATCAGCACAACCAAATATGGAACTACTTTCACAATCTGATAATTCAGTTCCTCATCAATATTTCCTGCGTTTCCACTGGCAATAAAGAAGAAAATAACAGCTGTTATAATTGCTGCCGGCAATACAATAAGGAAATTTTCCTTGAATTTATCCTTCATTTCACATCCCTGTGTTCGAACAGCTGCAATTGTTGTATCAGAAATCATGGATAAATTATCACCAAACATAGCGCCGCATACAATGGCACCCATACAAATCGGCACAGCAATTCCTGTTTTTTTCTGCAATCCCCACACCAATAGGAGCCATTGCCGTAATTGTTCCCACAGATGTTCCCATAGACACGGAAATAAAGCATCCGATAATAAATAATCCTACTACTGCAATAGATGACGGCATAATAGAAAGCCCTAAATTTACAGTACTTTCTACTCCCCCAGCTGCCTTAATCGTACCGGAAAAAGCACCGGCAGCAAGGAAAATCAGACACATTGTCACGATATTTTCTTCTCCGATACCTTTAGAAATAATGGAAATCTTATCGTGAAAACGCACTCTGGGGTTCTGTAAAAACGCCACAACCAAAGCGATTAAAAATCCCACAATGGCAGGCATTGTATAAAAATCATTGGAAATAATTCCCGCACCGATAAAGATGACAAGGAATATTCCAATGGGTAAAAGCGCCGAAGCTCTCCCCTTCTTTTCCTGTTTCATATCATGTCCTCTCATTTCTGTTGTATTTTACACGTTGATTTCTGCTGTCATACCCAGAAGCTCTTTATTTGCCTCCAAAACAGGATGAACTACTTTCTTTAAGAAGTTATCTACCTGAACTGCCGCACGTCCTGTATATTTTGCAGGCTCCATAGTTTTCTGCAACTCTTCCAGTGTCATGTTAAACGCCGGATCAGCAGCAATCAGTTCCAGAAGATTGTTATCTTTACCTTCTACTTTTACATTTCTTCCTGCTTCCATAGAAAGCTCGCGAATTCTTTCATGTAATTCCTGACGGTCTCCCCCTGCTTTTACAGCATCCATCATAATATTTTCTGTAGCCATAAATGGAAGTTCACTTCTTAAACGTTTTTCGATAACTTTTGGATATACAACCAAACCGTCTACCACATTTAAGCAAAGGTCTAAAATACCGTCAATGGCAAGGAAGCCTTCCGGAACAGAAAGACGTTTATTTGCAGAGTCATCCAATGTTCTTTCAAACCACTGTGTTGCAGATGTAATGGCAGGATTTAACGCATCTACCATAACAAATCTGGACAGAGAAGCAATTCTTTCACTTCTCATCGGGTTTCTCTTATATGCCATAGCAGAGGAACCGATCTGGCTCTTTTCAAAAGGCTCTTCTACTTCTTTTAAGTGCTGAAGCAGACGGATATCATTGGAGAATTTATGAGCGCTTGCAGCAATTCCTGCCAGCACATTTAAAACTCTTGTATCTACTTTACGGGAATAAGTCTGACCGGAAACAGGATAGCATTCCTTAAAGCCCATTTTCTGTGCAATCATTGGATCAATTTTATCAATGGTTTCCTGATCGCCATCAAATAATTCTAAAAAGCTTGCCTGTGTTCCTGTTGTTCCTTTAGATCCTAACAGTTTCATTGTACTAAGTACAAAATCTAAATCTTCTAAATCTAATAAGAATTCCTGCATCCAAAGAGTTGCTCTCTTTCCTACTGTTGTAGGCTGTGCAGGCTGAAAATGAGTAAATGCAAGTGTTGGCAGAGCTTTATGTTCCTCTGCGAATTTTGCCAATTCTGCAATAACATTCACCAGTTTTTTACGAACCAGTTTTAACGCCTCTGTCATAACAATAATATCTGTATTGTCACCTACATAACAGCTTGTTGCACCTAAATGAATAATTCCCTTTGCTTTCGGACACTGTACCCCATAAGCATACACATGGGACATAACATCATGACGAACCTGTTTTTCTCTTTCCTTTGCCACATCGTAATTGATGTTATCTGCGTTGGCTTTTAATTCATCAATCTGTTCCTGGGTAATATTCAAACCTAATTCCTTTTCAGTTTCAGCCAAAGCAATCCACAATTTTCTCCATGTGCGGAATTTCATATCCGGAGAAAAAATATACTGCATTTCTCTGCTTGCATAACGCTCGGATAGTGGGCTTACATATCTGTCTGTACTCATATTCTTCTTACCTCTGCTTTCTTATACTTACTCAGTGTAATACATCTGGATTATATCTCATTAACTTTAAAAACACAAGACGAAAATGCTCCTGCAAAGCCATTCTCTAAAATCCTGTACTTCTGTGATATTCTTTAATAAATCCTTCTAAATATTTTCCCGGCTCTTGATTTTGCAGTTCATCCACACTCTCACCGGCATTTTTCAAATTTTCTTTTATTTCTTCCTGCACCTGGGGAGAAACTCCCATACGGTTGCATATTCCCGGAAATTCCTCCGGTTTCCCCATACAACACGCCATAAGATAATGAGAAAGGACCTGCTTTGTATGTAAAAACTGGTATGCTTTCAAAAAACATTCTGCCGCTTCTTCAAACTGAAACAAATGCAGATAAGAACATCCCATATTGTGATAAATCCCGCCACGAAACTGCTCTCCCAGCCCTTCCTTATCTTCTTTCAAAAGTGCATTTTCATAAATCTTAATAGCATTCACATACATCTTATTTTCTACCAGATAATCTCCCTTTTTCTTCTCACGAAGAACTTTTGGCTGCTGCTCCAACAAAGAAATCTGCTCATTTAATTTCTTAAATTCCTGATGTGTCAGATAATTAATTTCCTTAAATACAGCAAGAATAAATTCGCCTGTTCCCATATTTTCTTCCAATACCTTATAAAGACGGCGATATAATTTCTCCAGACCAAATTCTTTACGAATCCAATCACAGAGATGCTCATTTAATATACTTTCATCCAAAAGATAAATGTTATGGTAAAAATAATAGCACAGCTCCTCAATACTATAAATATTGGTGCTGATATTCTCGATATAATAGGGAATTTCTGCTCTTTTTAACTGACATAAAATATATCCGCTCATTCATATCCTCCTTTACCATGACACTTTTTCTGTCCATACGTTTCCATTGGAAGGAAACATCTCTCCAAATCCCATATCTTCCACAACAATCACACAGGTTTCGCTACTTTCATAAGATATACAGATTTTTAGCCTTGTAGTTTTATTCGGTCTTTTCGGAAGCCCCGGAAGTTTCATACTAAATCTGGTTTTACTTCCACCTTCCATAGGGGTTACTACAAATTCCAAATCCTCTTTTTCATCTAATATCAGTTCCAATTCCCTATGAATTTCATACCAGTTCTTACCTGCTTCTACCAAAGGATACGTCTTTGGAGAACCGTTTACCAGCATTTCCATTGCCACATTATTCTGCACAAGAGAAGGACTTAAATACAAATATCCTTTTAAAATTCCTTCATCACATTTCTCTCTGGCTCCATAGCAAGCCCCTTTTACATAGAGATTATTTCCATAAAAAACGTGTCTCTGATTTCTGCACAAAAACGGAACAGAACGCACTGCCCACTCCTGATCAAATCCTTCTCCCACCATATAAATACTGGAATAAGGATCTTTTCCACAGGAACGGTCAATTAAACGGTAGAAATCCTCATCTCTCTTTACCGGATCTGTGGATAATTCCGCTGTAATTCCATGCTCAATATACGCCATTGCCGGTCTTTTCTGGTTGTCCATCACCAATCTTGCAAAGGACACCTGATTATTGTCAAATAAGAACCAGCCGATTTTTCTTGTACAATTATCCTTCCTGTGGTTCATAACATAATAATAAAAGCTCTCATCATAATCCTGCAAAAAAATCTGATTTCTGGAAAATCCCATGCCTGCGGCTGCCTCATAAACCACCTGTACCATAGCGGAAGACAGCTTTGGAACGGTAATCATCAGCCCCTTTATCTGTCTTACAGGCTCTCCCACTCCCAAAAGAGATAATACGCCTTTTAAATAAGCTTCCATAAGCTTGGCAGCCTCAAAAACCTTTTCTCCTACACGGACAGGTTCTGCCTCTCCCCATATACCTAACAGCCCGTTTACTGCAATTTCCCCTTCATTGGCTGAAAAATATTCTGCCTCCAGCCCGTAGTGCCAGATTTCCTTTTCCAGATTTACGGATAACAGGGTGGGAAAAAGATACTGATTGCTCCCTGCCTTTACAGAAACAGAAATCGGCTCTTTCTCTTTTCTGTCGTAATAACAAAGCTGTGATTGAAGCTTTCCGATTTCCAGCCCTACTATAATGTTTCTCGTTTCGTTCATTTCTTTCACCCCTTAATCCAGCAATTCAAATAATTGTGCCACCTGTCTTTCCTGTTTCAAATAAGATTGCTCCAGCTTTGAAAGCTCTTCTGTCTTTCCTTCCTCTAACAGCTTTAACATTCGATTTAACAACTGATATTTACTGTGTCCATATGCTTCCGCAGCCTCTACCTGTAAAATCTGCTGTGGAATTTCCCATGTCTGTCCGTTTCGCTCGATTACAAAACGATACAAAAGCTTTTCTCCGTAAAACAAGATAAATTCTTTGTTATAAATACCCTGATACCGTTCTTTTAAAGGCTCTGTTTTTTCTTCGGAAATCACATGTTCTCTCTCCACCTGATAGTAAAGCGTAACCTTCGCTCCCGGTCCTGCCTTACATTCCACAAACATTTTATCTTCCATCTGGCATGCCTGCAAAAGCTCCCTTGGCATATTCTGGAAAAATTCAAATTTCAGCCTTTCTCTTCTACATTCCTCCAAAATTTTCTGAGCTCTCTGCTTTTTCTTTGTATCCCATTTATTTTGCTCTGTGTCATGCTTTAAAAGAGCCAATCTGCAGATAATGTCGCACTCCCATTCTTTTTCCATGAGATTTTCTAATGCTTCAAAGAGAATTTCCCCTGTTTCTTTTCCGCCTACAAAATAGCCGTAAGACTCAAAAGTCAAATAAGCCAGAACAACATGCTCATTTCCACCCTGCTGTATATAATCTTTCAGAACCTCCAGCCCCTGCTCAGAATAAATTCTGGTAAACATACTGTACCGAAGAATTCGTTCTTCCAAAGCATAGCAGTCCAGAGAAAAACCTCTGACACGCTTCCACAGTTCTGTCATCTCCCGTACAGGACCTTCAAAATGTGACGCCATATATTTTAAAAGAATTTCATCATAAATACCTGATTTCACAATATAGCCTGCCAATAACAGCAACTCTTCCTCGTACTCAAACTCTAAATTCAAAATCATTCTGCTGCACATTCTTAAAAGAACCGACATATCCACATCTTCATATCCGTATTCGCAGATTAAATCATAAGCTCCCACAAACATATCCTGTTTTACCAAAATCGTAACCAGCAAGCTTTTGTTTACTTTTGCAAAAGCTTTAAAATCCATCTCCTTCAAGGACTCCCTTAAATTCCGGTTGTCCATCTGTGACTCATAATAAAGAAGCAGACGCTTACGGATTTCCTGCCGATAATCCTCCTCAAAGATATCCTGCTTTAAAACGGCTTCAAAGCTGGAAATATTCTCTTCTGTAATAGGATTTTCGTGCTTTAATTCCCCACAGGTGTGTAAAAGCATTCCCGCATATCTCTGCCCGTCCTTTGCCAGTTTTCCCGACAACTCTTCAATATCTAAAAGCTTGTGAAGATTATAATCTACTGTCCCTGCATATCTGCGCTTGCTGCTGTCCTCAAATAAGATTGCCGCATCCTGTGTATAAAGAGAGATATAGGCTGTTCTGTCGGTACACAGGTACACCTGTTCTTCCTTCATTGCAGTGTGGCGGACAATGACCTTGCAGATTTCGGTCGTCACAATAAAGTCTGTAAGTAAATAAAACCTTTGCCCAATGCCGCACGCACATTTTCATCTTCGGAATTTACACAAAACTCCTGATAAACCACTGCAAAATCTTCATTCATTCTGCCTTCTTTAATCTTATCGCAGGCAAAAGCCTCCATATTTTGTTTGTACGCCTGATAGGTTTCCTTGTCTGTTTCTTTATTTCGAATAATATTGCTGTAAATAAATGCTCTTCTCTGGTCGCTTAATGTATTATTGTAGCCGAAATACAGACGGATGACCTTTGGCAGTACCTTCTGGTAATTCCTGCTCATAGTTTCAATATAATATTCGTACAAGCCTGTGATTTTCAGTTCTGCACGCACTGCCAAATCATACCATTTAAAATATTCCAGTTTTCTCGGTTCGCCTTTCATCACAAACTGGCAAATGCCTTTGATAGCCAACGCTGAAGGATACTTCTCATAAATATAAGTTAAAATTTCATACACCGGTTTTGAAAAACACTTCAACTGTCCTGCTAAATCCACTGCACGAAATGCCATTTCTTCTGTAAGCATTCCGTATTTCTGTGCAAAGCGATAAACCTGCACAGTAAAATGATTCATTTTTCGGAAAACAGAGCCGTCCTCTGCGCCCAAATTTACACGCCATAAGATATAAAAACGGACTTCTTGAGCCTGTTCGATACTGTTCCTCTAAAAAGAACATCTTTCTGGACTGGGTTCTCAGAACTTCTTCATCCATCTCAAAAATCATGTATAATAACAGACAGCTGTCCACACGTCTTTGGTACAGCTGATGCAGACGCACTGCTGTCTTTTCTTTCAGCTGTGTGCTTCTGTGGGAAATTTCGTCAAGGTACAAAAATGCCCCTTCTAAAATTTCTTCGTCCTTCACTCTCTGATTGTTTTCCAAAGAGTCCAGTAGCCGTCTTGCTTCATCTTCTCTCCCGCTTAAAACCCACATATAAGCTTCAAAAAGCTGACATTCTGTAGAATAATAACCGTTTTCTTTTAATTCATCTAAAAGAGCCTTTGTATTCTCGCACCATTCTGAAGCAGTCACCTTTCCCAGCTGAAGTTCTAACAGAGCTTTTGCCGCTTCCAGCTTTTTTCTTTTCTCATAAGCGGTTACGTCCACCTGTATTCGATTGCTTTTTGACACCATAATTTCATAAGTAATGGTTTCGTATACGGTTTTAATGGAAATTCTGCCAAAGTTTTTCCCTTTTCCCAGACATTCCTTGCGGATAATATACTCCAAATCATATACACTGCCGATAAAGTGTCCGTCATGAATAACCTGTTTTTCTACCTCCAGAAAATCTCCCGATACCGTAATTTCCGCTCTTAAAAATCCCCATCCGCTGCGTCTTATCCGCAGGGTATCTTTTAAAGAGCTCTGTACTTCGTAAAGCTCCAGCTTTTCCTTTTCCAGACTTAGAGAAACCGGTTCTTTCAAGCCTGCTTTGATTAAAAATTCTTCTAAATTCTGATAAGGAGCAGGCATTTTTACCATTGCTTCATAATAAGGCAGCAACTCTTCTCTTCCCTTTAAAAGCTGTGGAAATGATTTTTCCACAAAGAGCTGATATGCCTCTCGGAAATCCTCCTTTGCAAGAGCAACAAACTCTTCCAGTGTTCCTACTGTTCCCTGAGAAGTCCGCACCTGTGCTTTCCTTACTTCAATAGAAAAAGGCACCCTGTATTCTCCTATACTGGTGCTTAAAACAATCTCTCCTTCTATTTTGTCTTCACTTTTCAGCCCCTTGGCATCTATTCCATAAGGCAGAATAATTTTTTCTCCTGTAAATTTTTCTTTTCCTAAAAGAAACCGTCTATGTGTAGAATATGCCATTCCCTTTATTTTTTGTTTATCTTGTGCTGCAAATTCTAATTCACCCCTGAGCTTTTCTTCCGGCATTATTTTTAATACAATTTTCTCTGTTGATAAGATAAGCCCCGGTACATCGTATTCAAATCTTCCGTTTATCAGTTGGTCCATTCGTGTTTTCAAAATATCACCTTTACTCCGTCTTCTTTTTATTGAACAATTAACAATATTCTGCTACTATGGATTATACACTACAATGGATTGCTGTGCAACTTTAATACAAAAAGGGAGGCTATTTCATGCTGAAACATAAAGACCACTTCCACGGAAGCGATTTAGAGAAAATCGAAGAAATTTATCATATAAAAAAAGAAGATATCACCAGCTTTTCTGCCAATGTAAATCCTCTTGGTATCTCTCCTCTTTTAAGAGATACTCTCTCCACTCACATTGACGCTATCACAAACTATCCTGACAGAGATTATACAAAACTCCGTAAAAGCATCTGTGACTATACCGGTGCTCAGTTTGAAAATATTATTGTGGGAAATGGCTCTACCGAGCTAATCTCTCTGTTTATTCAGACAACAAATCCAAAAAAAGCCTTAATTTTAGGCCCTACTTATTCAGAATACGAGCGCGAAATTGCATTAAAAGGAGGACAAACTCTCTATTATCCTCTGCTGGAAGAAAATGATTTTCAAATCAATATCTCTGATTTTTGTTCACATTTAAATGACAGTATTGATTTACTGGTGCTTTGTAACCCTAATAATCCTACATCCACTGCCATTACCAGAAAAGATATGCGAAAAATTTTAGATAACCTGTCTCCAGTATGGAACCTGTGTTATGGTAGATGAAACTTATGAAGAATTTGCTCCTTTAGACAGCAAAATTTCTTCTATTCCTCTTACCAACAATTATAATAATCTCATTGTTCTACGTGGAATTTCCAAACTTTTTTGCAGCTCCCGGTCTGCGTCTGGGGTATGCAGTAACAGGAAATCCTGACCTTTTAAAATACATTAACACAAAGAAAAATCCTTGGACTATCAACAGTCTGGCAGAAATCGCAGGCTGTATTATGTTTCCGATAAAGAGTACATTGACAAAACAAGAGCTTTAATTTCAGGAGAAAGAGAACGGCTTTTCAACACCTTGTCTTCATGGAAAAGCGTAAAGGTCTACCCTTCCTGTTCCAACTTCCTTTTGATAAAAATTTTAAAGGAAGACGTTACCTCCGAACAGGTCTTTGACTATTGCATCCGCAGAGGCCTTATGATACGTGACTGTTCTACCTTCCCGTTTTTGGATAACTCCTTCATCCGTTTCTGCATGATGAGTCCGGAAAAAAACAACGAACTTTTACAGGCTCTTTCTGAGGTTCTGGGAGAAGTTTAAAAGATTTTATACTTTTTTTGGAAATACTATTTCTTTTTTTCAAAAATTTGATACAATAAAAGCGGTTCAAATAACCCCAATATCATTATATAAGAGGAAAGGTGAAAACACATGCAGGAGTACAAACCATTTAAAGAAGGAAAAGTACGTCAGGTTTATGACATTGGAGAAGAATTAGTAATTTATGCAACAGACAGAATTTCCGCATTTGACTACATTCTTAAAAACACAGTTACAAATAAAGGTGTTGTCCTTACAAAAATGTCAAAATTCTGGTTTGATTTTACAAAGGATATTGTTCCAAACCACATGATTTCAACAGATGTAAAGGATATGCCGGAATTCTTCCAGCAGCCGGAGTTCGAAGGACATACTATGCTTTGCCGAAAACTGGAAATGCTCCCTGTTGAGTGCATCGTGCGTGGATATATTACAGGAAGCGGATGGGAAAGCTATCAGAAAAACGGGACTGTATGCGGTATTAAGCTTCCGGAAGGATTACAGGAGTCCGATAAGCTGCCTGAACCGATTTATACACCAACTACAAAAGCAGAAATCGGTGACCACGATGAACATGTTTCCTTTGAAGATACAGTTGAAACCTTAGAAAAATTATATCCTGGACGTGGACAGGAATATGCAGAAAAAATTCGTGATTACACAATTGCACTGTATAAAAAATGTGCAGAATATGCACTGACAAAAAATATTATCATTGCTGATACAAAATTTGAATTTGGTTTAGATGAAAACGGAGATGTAGTTCTGGGTGACGAAATGCTTACACCGGACAGCTCCAGATTTTGGCCATTAGAAGGTTACAAACCAGGACAGGGACAGCCATCCTTTGACAAACAGTACGTTCGTGACTGGCTGAAAGCAAATCCAGAAAGTGATTTCCTCCTTCCTGAAGAAGTAATCAACAAAACAGTTGAAAAATATGTAGAAGCTTATGAATTACTCTCAGGAGAGAAATTCTAATTTTTTATAACCGGAGTTGTCACATTAAGTATTATGGAGAAATATTTATACACTTTTGGCGAATTTGTCGAGCACGCTTTGAGATTACAAGCTCAAAGCAAGCGCAGACTGAGCATAAAATGTATAGATATTCTTGAGATGCACTTAATGCGACAACTCTTTTTTTATAGGGTACTTGCAAATATTGTCAGAACGTAAAGGAAATAATGCCTATGGGATTTCTAAAAAAACATTTCTCAATGTACAGCCATTTGCCAAGAGAAATCTATGTGTTGGCTTTTGGTAAAGTCATGACAAGTATGGGGGCTTTAATATGGCCCATGCTTACCTTAATCATGAGTGAAAAACTGGGACTGAACGGACAGACCATTGGTCTGTATATGATGATATTTTCTATGTTTATGGGACCGTTTTACTTACTGGGAGGTAAGATGGCTGACAAATATAATAAAAAGCATATCATCGTTACCTTTGACTTAATCGGAAACAGCCTCTATTTCGTTTGCGCTGTATTGCCAATGTCCATGACAACGCTGTATTTATTAGCGATTGCTTCCTTATTTCAGGCAATGGAACAGCCGGCTTATGATGCTCTGATTGCTGACTTGACAACCTACAAGGATAGAGAAAGAGCCTATTCCCTGAATTATCTTTCGATGAATTTAGGACTGGTTTTGGCGCCGACTATCGGCGGCATTTTATTTAATCATTATCTCAGCCTTTCTTTTTTCATTAACGGTCTGGCAGATATAAGCAGTACGTTGCTGCTATTGGTTTTTATTAAGAATGTAAAAGCCGCTGACCAAGATGATGAAGCAAGAAACGAATATGAAAAAGGTGAAACAGGCTCCATATTCAAGGTTTTTTCTGAACGAAAATTATTCTTTTTGTTATTTGTTATTTCCGGTATAACTGCGCTGATTTATAATCAATTTAGCTTTTTGATGCCTCTACATCTGGAGGAAGCCTTTCATGGTTCAGGAGCTTTTAAATTCGGAATTTTAACAAGTATCAATGCAGTTGTTGTGGTAATAGGCACGCCGATATTCACAAAAAAGCTTTCCGGGGTAATTGATATCAGGATTATGTATTGGGGACAGCTGCTAGAGTCATTGGGACTTGCCTTCTTTATCTTTGTCAATCATCATTTTGTAATTGCGGTTGTTGGGATAATTATATTTACCATAGGCGAAGTATTCGGTTCTATTTCAAAAACACCTTATCTTACAAAGAGAATACCGGAAACACATCGTGGAAGGGTATTAAGCATTACCAACAGCTTTGCCGGATTAATCGGAGTTTTAAGTAATTACGTAATAGGAACACTTATCGACTATTATCCATTCAGTACCGTATGGATAATTATAGCGGTAATCGGTTTATTTGTGATGATTTTATATAGTATTTATTTAAGACTGGACAAGAAGGTTTATTCTGGTCTTTATGAAAAAAATAAGGTTGTTACATAAAAGACATACTAATAAAATCTTAATATTGTCTAATGTAACAACCTTTTATTAAATGTAAAACAGCATTACTGATAATCAAACAATGACATCTGATTAGACTTAGGCAATTTTCCAAACAATCCCAAATCATTCATCAAATCAATGGTAGATGATGTAACCTTTGTTCGATTTCTGAAATCGTCCAATGACAAAAAGTTTCCTTCCTCTGCTGCCGCCACCACAGCATCAGCTGCCCTATCTCCAAGACCTTCTATAGTATCTAAGGCAGGCATCAGCTTTCCATCAATAATCTGAAAAGTATGAGCATTCGCCTTATAAATATCAAGGGGAACAAATTCAAAACCTCTGGCATACATCTCCTGAACAATTCTCATGTCTTTATAAGTGTCCTGTTCTTTTTTGCTCAAAGTATCTTTTCGCTTTTCATAATCATCCATGAAATATTCCAGTTTTTCTTTTCCCTGACACATAAGTTCATAAGAAAAAGCTGTTGCACGAATACTGAAATATGCCGCATAATATGCTAACGGATAAAAGATTTTACAATAAGCAATTCTCCATCCCATCATAACATAAGCTGCTGCATGAGCTTTTGGGAACATATACTTAATCTTTTTACAGGACTCAATATACCAATCCGGAACATCATGTTTCTTCATTTCTTCAATCCATTCCGGCTTTAATCCCTTTCCTTTTCGCACGCTCTCCATAATGGTAAATGCCTGCCCGTGTTCCAGACCTTTATTAATCAGATAAATCATAATATCATCTCGCGTACAAATACAGGTAGTAATGGTAGCTGTTCCTGACTTAATCAAATCCTGTGCATTTCCCAGCCACACGTCTGTTCCGTGAGACAGACCGGAAATACGAACCAAGTCGGAAAAAGATGTTGGATTGGCGTCAATTAACATCTGCATAGCAAAGTCTGTACCAAACTCAGGAATTCCAAGGCAACCTAAAGGACAGCCTCTAATATCATCCGGTGTAATCCCCAGTGCATCTGTATTTTTAAACAAAGACATAACCTCTTTGGAGTCCAATGGAATTTCTCTTGCATTGATACCGGTAAGGTCTTCCAGCATACGAATCATGGTAGGATCATCGTGTCCCAGAATGTCCAACTTTAAAAGATTGGAGTCAATGGAATGGTAATCAAAATGGGTGGTAATAATATCACTGTTCATATCATTTGCAGGGTGCTGAACCGGGGTAAATTCCTCAATATCCCAACCAATGGGAAGAACAATAATTCCTCCCGGATGCTGTCCTGTAGTACGTCTGACACCTGTACATCCCTGCACAATTCTGTTGATTTCACAGTAACGTTTTCTCTGACCTCGTTCTTCATAATAATTTTTCACATAACCAAAGGCTGTTTTCTCTGCCAGAGTACCGATAGTTCCTGCCTTAAAAGTCTGTCCTGCACCGAAAATAACCTCTACATAACGATGTGCCTTTCCCTGATAATCGCCGGAAAAGTTCAAGTCAATATCAGGCTCTTTATCTCCTTTAAATCCAAGGAAAGTTTCAAAAGGAATATCAAATCCCTCTTTTATCAGAGGTTCTCCACATACCGGACACTTCTTATCGGGCATATCACATCCTGCCCTTCCGGAATATGCCCGTACCTCTTCAGAGTCAAAATCTGCATAGTGACATTTGGCACAATAATAGTGCGGGCTTAGAGGATTTACCTCTGTAATACCCGACATGGTAGCTGCAAAGGAAGAACCTACAGAACCACGAGAACCTACTAAATATCCGTCACTGTTACTTTTCCAAACCAGCTTCTGAGCAATCATATACATAACGGCATACCCGTTAGAAATAATAGAATTCAACTCTCTTTCCAGACGAGCTTCTACCATTTCCGGCAGATTTTCCCCATAAATTTCATGAGCTTTACTGTAACAGATTTCCCTTAGCATGGCATCAGAATTTTCAATAACAGGAGGGCATTTTCCTTTATGAATAGGAGATATTTTCTCTACCATATCTGCAATTTTATTCGGATTGGTAATCACAATTTCCTCTGCTTTTTCCCTTCCCAGATAAGAAAATTCTTGCAGCATTTCCTCTGTTGTACGAAGGTACAAAGGTGCCTGATCATCTGCGTCATCAAATCCTTTTCCAGCCATAATAATCCTTCGATACACCTCGTCTTCGGGGTCCAGAAAATGCACATCACAGGTTCCTACTACCGGTTTGTTAAATGCCTCTCCCAGTTTCACTATTTTTTTATTGATTTCCTGTAAATCTTCCCACGAGGTAATGTCAGAACGGTCTTCATTCTTTAACATAAAGGCATTGTTTCCAAGAGGCTGGATTTCCAGATAATCATAAAAATTTACTAAACGGGCAATTTCCTGCTCCGGTCTTCCATTTAAAACAGCCTGATAAAGCTCTCCCGCTTCACAGGCAGAACCGATAAGAAGTCCTTCCTGATATTTTAAAAACAGACTCTTTGGAATACGGGGACGCCTGTGATAATAAATCAAATGGGAGTCTGAAATTAAGTGGTACAAATTCACTCTCCCCACATCATTTTTTGCCAGAATAATGGCATGATAAGTAGGCATCTTCTGTATGGAATGAACAGAAACTGTTCCTTTCTCATTTAATTCATCCAGATTAAAAATATCTCTTTCTTCACACATCTGAATAAATTTCACAAAAATATCTGCTGTACAGGAAGCGTCATCCACTGCTCTATGATGATGTTCTAAGGAAACTCCCACTGCTTTTGCCACCGTATCTAGCTTAAAACGATTGAGCTGTGGCAGAAGAAACCTCGCCATACCCACTGTATCGACCACTGTATCTTCTCTTTCAATGCCTAAATCCTCATAATTTTTCCGAATAAAGCTCATGTCAAATTCTGCATTATGAGCTACCATGACACAACCCTCACAGAACTTCTCAAATTCAGGCAAAATCACATCAATAGTAGGCGCATCTGCTACCATATTATCATTAATACTGGTCAGCTCCTCAATACGAAAAGGTATAGGAATTTGAGGATTTACAAATTCTGAAAAACGTTCTGTAATTCTTCCGTTTTCCACCTTTACCGCACCGATTTCAATAATTTTATCTTTCAAAGCCGAAAAACCTGTTGTTTCTATATCAAATACAACATAAGGTGCATGTAAGCTCTGTCCTTTGCTGTTTTGCACAATCCCTTTTAAATCATCTACAAGGTAAGCTTCTACACCGTAAATCACCTTAAAATCTGCCTCTGGTGGAACCACGCCGCCCCATGAGTCAAAGCAATGATTCGCCTCCGGAAATGCCTGCACCACTCCATGGTCGGTAATGGCAATGGCTTTATGTCCCCACTCATAGGCTCTTTTAATGAGAGCTTTGGCATCAGATACCCCATCCATATCACTCATTTTTGTATGACAATGAAGCTCTACACGCTTCTCTGGATAATTATCAGAACGGCTGTTTTCAAAGCTGGCAATTTTTTTAATTCCCACTACTGAACCTATGGTAAGCTCACTGTCATATCGATCAATGGTAGTAACTCCCTTCAATTTTACAAATGCCTTTTCCTTGACACCCTCTGTTATCTCCTCTACCTGATCATTCCTGGCAAACATTTTCACGGTAATGGAGTCTGTAAAGTCTGTAATAGAAAAGATATGATGGTCTTTTCATTTCGGATTTCTCTCTTTTCCAAAGACATAATTTTTCCTCTGACACAAACTTCTCCCATTTCTGTCTGTACATTTTCCAAAGGAATTACTTCATCCTCAAAATCTCTTCCATACAGTACATCCGGATTATCCGAGCGTTTTACACTTGCTGTTTAAAGTCAGAAAATCCTCGTTTTGCAGGAATTTCTTTCTTCTCTGTCTTTTATTTTCTTTTTCTTTGGTTTTGCAGGAGCTTTCTTCGGCGCCTCTTTTACTTCTTTTATCTCCTCTTTTTCTTTTCCAAGAGACGACATTTCCACAATATGGGCCGCTTCCTGTTCGATACGAATATTACTGTTTTTGCGAAAATTTACTTTCCTTTATTTCTTCATATTCTGTCTCTACTTTTAAAGAAAATTCACATCTTTCACAAAAGATTTTTTCTATGTATTGTACCAGTTCATCTTCTTTACTTTTTGCCAGCACCGTAGATTGTAAAAGTATATGCATAGTATCTGTTTGGGGAAACGTAATTACAGCATTCCGGAACATATTAAAGACCAGAATGCTGTAAATTTTAAGCTCCAGAGCCATAGAGGATTGGTATGCTTCAAAAAATAACTGCGGTGTATATTGACTGGAAAGGGTAAACTTCTCCAGCACCTTTACCTCCATGCTCACCCCCGGAAAACACTGTTGCGAAATCGCCCTTTCCAGGGTATAAATATACTTTTTATGAATCCATTGGCGGCTGCGGATATAAATTCGGATACGATCTTTAGGTGGATTTACGGCAATCTTCGTAACTGCCACTTCTTTCAAAAGCGCACGAAGTTCCTCTCCCACTTCCAGATTTCGAAACACATCCAGAAATTCTTTCTCCATGAAATAATGCCTCCATACTTATTTCCAGTTTGCAAGTTCTTCCCGAAGTACGGATAAAAGCTCTGCCTCCGGAACTTTTTTTACAATCTCTCCTTTTTTAATCAGAAGACCTTCTCCCTTACCTCCTGCAATACCGATATCTGCTTCTTTTGCTTCTCCGGGACCGTTTACCACACAGCCCATAACGGCAACCTTAATATCCAGAGGAAATTCCTGCACCATAGTTTCTACCTGATTTGCCAGCCCGATTAAGTCAATTTTCGTTCTTCCACAAGTTGGACAGGATACTACTTCAATTCCACCTTTTCTGAGATTTAAAGTTTTTAAAATTCTCTTAGCAGATTTGATTTCCTCTACCGGATCACCGGTCAAAGACACACGAATGGTATCACCAATTCCCTGATACAGAATAATCCCCAGACCTACGGCTGATTTGATATTTCCTGAATATAAGGTTCCTGCCTCTGTAATGCCTACATGCAGAGGATAATTCGTTTGCTCTGCCAGCAATTCATGAGCTTTTACACACATCATAACATCCGATGATTTAATACTGATTACCAGATTGTCATACCCTAAATCTTCAATGATTTTTACTTTATCAAGAGCACTCTCCACCAGACCTTCTGCTGTCACTCCGTGGTATTTTTCCACCAGTTCTTTTTCTAAGGAGCCACTGTTTACTCCAACACGAATTGGAATATTCCTTTCTTTTGCAACATCTACTACTGCTTTTATTTTCTCAATACCACCGATATTTCCCGGATTAATACGAATTTTATCTGCACCATTTTCCATAGCAGCAATGGCCATTTTATAATCAAAATGAATATCTGCCACCAAAGGAATATGAATTCTCTTTTTAATCTCTTTCAAAGCTTCTGCAGCCTCTAAAGTAGGTACTGTACATCTGATAATCTCACATCCTGCTGCCTCTAATGCCAGTATCTGCTGTACAGTTGCCTCTACATCTTCTGTCCTTGTATTCGTCATGGACTGTATTAAAATAGGATTTCCTCCTCCAATTTTTTTATCTCCAATCTGAACCACCTTTGTATGTTCACGATACATAAAGACACCTCCTATTAGTGATTAATCTGCAGTAATTTCTGTTTCAGTTCACCTTCCAGACGATACATCTCAGCCTCTGCAGCACGTCTTTTTTCTCTGCCTTCTCTCTGAATATTCATAACTTCATCAAAGGTACTGATTAAGGACTCATTTGTTTTCTGCAAAGTCTCAATATCCACAATTCCTCTTTCAGACTCTTTTGCCGCCTCTATGGTAGCCATTTTTAAAGTCTGTGCATTTTTCTGTAAAAGAGCATTTGTCATATCTGTTACTTCTCTTTGTGCCTTTGCAGCCTCTGTGGAATGTGCCACGCCAAGAGCAATCACCATCTGACTTTTCCAAAGTGGAATTGTATTTACAATCGTTGATTGAATTTTCTCCGCCATAAGTGTATCATTTCCCTGCACCAGACGAATTTGCGGCGCTGTCTGTACAGCAATCATACGTGTCAGCTCTAAATCGTGGATTTTCTTTTCAAAGCGTTCACACAGAGAATCTAAATCCTTGGCAGCCTGTGCATCTTCCGGAAGTCCGCTTGCCTGTGCTTTCGCCATAAGCTGAGGCAGTTCTGTCGCACGAATTTCTTCCAATTTCTTTTTTCCGGCTAAAATATACATAGATAATTCTTTAAAATAGTTTAAGTTTAATGCGTACATTTTATCCATAATTGCCGCATCTTTCATGAGCTGTATCTGATGTTTTTCCAGTGTTTCCACAATTTTATTTACGTTTGCTTCAGCTTTGGAATACTTATTTTTCATAGCTTCCAGCTTATTTGCTCCCTTTTTGAAAAAACCCATGATGCCTTTACGTTCTTCTTCTGCATCAAAATTTTTCAATTCGGTAACTACATTCTCCAGAAGATCTCCAACCTCACCTAAATCCTTCGTTCTTACCTTTTCCAAGGCATCTTCTGAAAAGTCTGCCATTTTCTTCTGTGTGCCTGCACCATACTGCAAAATTGCCGCTGAATTTCTAATATCAATCTGACGTGCAAAATCATCTACAATTTTTCTCTCTTCCGCAGATAAAATACTCTCATCCATTTCCGGTTTTGCTGGTTCTTCCTTCTTTACCTCTGCCACAGGAGCCTGTTCCTGTAAAGGCTCAAAAGTAAGGGTAGGTGTTACTGTAAAATCTTTTAATTCATCACTCATAATTTAATTATCCTTTCCCTGAAAATTATTTTTCTCTGTAAGTCCCTCCTGAGCAAACATAGTCTTTAAAACAGATATATCAGATGATACATCCCATGCCGTTTCTTTATAAAAGCTGTCCAGCAAATTTTCAAAAGCCACATTAATGGTATCTAGTGTATTTTCAATTTCCTGTTTCGCAGTTTTAATATTTTCTCCCAGCATATCCTGCTTATCCAATTCTTCATAAGCGTTCAAAAGCTTCATGGTAGTAGGAAGATAATAGTCCATAAACTTATGTAAATCATTAATAAGTTCCGGATGCTTTTCTACACGCTGGAAAATTCTGCGAATTACATTTTCCAAATGGTAAATTTTATTAGAAATTTCTACTCCCGGAATGGCATCGTTGCTTCTTCTGATTTCTTCTATATAACGATCACCTTCTTCAATCACCTTTTTCACATCTTCGGAAAGCTGTGTTTTCGGTTTTCTTGCTTCTTCTGCCTTCCTTTCTTCCATGTTTCTTTCTGTCTCTATATATTGTTCATAAGCATCATCTGTTGCCATAAAACATACACCGTTCTTATCCAGATGACCTTCTAAAAACATTCGTTTGTCAATCATTTTCTTTAAATCCTTACGTACAAACTTTTCTGATTTTCTGACGCTTTTTGCCAAATCCTTTACATTTGCATAAGGTTTTCCGTTTAAAGTTTTTACATAAGAACGAAATCTCTTGATTTTCTTTCTCAGACGATTGCCGCAAATTCCCATAATTGCGCTAAGCACCATAGCCGGAAGAAAAATCATCATTACCGTACCAATTTTAGAAGCAATACTTCCTATAAAAAGGGATAAAATCCCTAACACTCCTGCTGTCACACCAAACATAATCGTAAGGGCTATTCCTAATGTAGTAAAAAGAAGTCCCAATGCCTTTGCCCCATTTGTATTAACAAATAAAGCAAATTCTTCTCTAGCTTCCTTCATTCGCTCTTTTTGTGAAGGACTTCGATATCCGCCAAAAGGCTTATAACTATACTTATTGCTATAAGCATTTCCTGCCCTTTTCATACTCTGTGCAACATTTCCAAGTGCACTGTCAAGAGTTGCACCTAAATCTCTGTTTAAAGCGCTGAAATCTCCACTGTTAATTGCATGCTGCACAATATCCTTCACATCTCTTCCCAGATTATTCCAATCATTCACCGGCATGTCATTCACTCCTATTCTAACAGTCCAATTTTACCAACCCGTGATTACTGTTTCCTTAAATTATATATGAAAGATTGCAAAAAAGCAACGGAACATCTCTTGCAATTCACACGTTAAAGTTTTATAATGTTAAAAAATTACATAAAAGCTGTTTTCGCTCAGCTATGCAGCAGAATGGAGGATGAAAATGGATAAAAAGAATATTGATTGGAAAAATCTTGGATTTGGTTATATGCAGACAGACTACCGTTATGTATCCAATTTCAAAGAGGGGAAATGGGACGAAGGCACTTTGACAACAGATGCCAATGTAGTTATTAATGAATGTGCAGGTGTGCTGCAATATGCACAAACTGTCTTTGAAGGATTAAAAGCATATACCACAAAGGATGGAAAGATAGTAACCTTCCGCCCTGACTTAAATGCCCAGCGTATGGTGGACTCAGCAAACCGACTGGAAATGCCGCCATTTCCTGCTGAAAGATTTCTCGATGCAGTGGCTAAAACAGTAAAAGCAAATTCTGCTTTTGTTCCTCCTTATGGTTCCGGTGCTTCTCTGTATATCCGACCATATATGTTTGGAGCAAATCCTGTTATCGGCGTAAAACCAGCAGATGAATATCAGTTCCGTGTATTTACCACACCGGTAGGCCCCTACTTTAAAGGTGGTGTAAAGCCACTCACTTTAAGAGTCAGCGATTTTGACAGAGCTGCTCCTTGTGGAACAGGACACATTAAAGCAGGACTGAACTATGCCATGAGTATGCATGCTATTGTAGATGCACATAAAGAAGGTTATGATGAAAACCTATACTTAGATGCAGCAACAAGAACAAAAGTAGAAGAAACAGGAGGAGCAAACTTTATCTTTATCACAAAGGATAAAAAAGTAGTCACACCGAAATCCAACAGTATTCTTCCTTCTATTACACGCCGTTCCCTTTTACAGGTTGCAAAAGATTATCTGGGACTGGAAGCAGAAGAAAGAGAAGTTTATCTGGATGAGCTTCAGGACTTTGCAGAGTGCGGTCTTTGCGGAACTGCCGCTGTAATCTCTCCAGTAGGCAAAATCGTAGACCACGGAAAAGAAATCTGTTTCCCAAGCGGTATGGACTCTATGGGCGAAGTAACAAAACAGTTATATGATACCCTTACAGGAATTCAGATGGGAACAATAGAAGCTCCGAAAGACTGGATTTATGTAATTGAGTAGTATTCTCTTAAATTTATGTTACACAAAACAGGACTATTACATTGAAGTAGCATCTCGAAATACTTATCTACTTTTAGCAAATTTATTGAGCTTAAAATGGATAAATATTTTCGATATACACGGAATGCAACAGCCCTGTTTTTATATTGTAAATACAATTTTATTCACATCTGAAAATTCTTCTGCGTACTGCAGTCCCATAACGTGAAACTCTTTTATTTTTTCCACATCTTCTATCTGGTTTTCTGCCATATAGCGAACCATCTCTCCTCTTGCCATTTTTGAAAAAGTTCCTTTCTGTTTCACCTTTCCGTTATGAACCTCTCCAAATTCAACCGTAATAAAACGATCCTTGGGCAAAATATATTTGGATATACTCTGGGAATATTCTCTGGATGCCAGATTAATAATAATTCCTTCTTCGTCCATTACGGACTGATACAGTTTATCTCCCCAAAATTCATATAAATCTCTACATCCTTCTATCGCCATCTTGGTTCCCATTTCCAACCGATAAGGTGTTACTCCATCAAAAGGCTTTAATACCCCATAAAATCCTGATAAAATACATAAATGTTCCTGAATATATGTCAGTTCTTTTTCTGTAAAAACCTGCGGTGCTATATGCTGATACTGCAGTCCTTCATAAGACAAAATTGCCGGTGTGAGGCTTGTTTTCAAATTCATATCACGAAACCTCTCCATATTTAAAGTGGCAATTTTATCATTACATTTCCATAAGGCTTTCTGCTCCTGATAAGTGTATCCTCTGATTTCCTCACACAATCTTTCTGCCTCCGGTAAGAATTTTGGCAACCCCTGTATAGGCAAACAGTCCGTATCTACATTCATTTTCTTCGCCGGTGAAATAATAATCTTCATAAATATCCTTATACTTCCTCTAACATCTGTGTTGGATTATCTGCTGCTTTTACTTTTCCGAAAGCTTTTGTGATAATTCCCTGTTCGTCAATCAAATATGTAGTACGAACTACTCCCATGGTCTTCTTTCCATAATTATTTTTTTCTTTCCAAACATCATAGGCCTGAATACAAGATAACTCTGTATCAGACAATAATGTAAAAGGAAGCTCATATTTCTCTTCAAATTTTTTATGTGATGTCACACTATCCTTACTTACACCTAAAATAACTGCACCTTTTTCTAAAAACTGCGGATATAGTTGTGCAAAACCGCACGCCTGTTTCGTACATCCGGCAGTATTATCCTTTGGATAAAAATATAAAATTACTTTCTTCCCCTTATAATCTTTTAAATTGTGTATTTCCCCATTCTGATCCGGCAATGAAAAATCCGGCGCTTTTGTTCCGATTTCTAACATATTTTCTCCTTTTCTAAACAACGAAATAAAAACCTGATAAAACATACCATCTTTTATGCCTTATCAGGTTTCCTCTACTATAGCTTAATAAACTGCTCTACATTCACAATAAACACAGTTGCACCACCCACTTCAATGGTTACCGGCGGAGCTGCATATCCCATAACAGGACCTTTTGAACCGGCAGAATAAGCAGGATTCATCATGACTTCCTGACGTCTGGAGCACTCTTCTTTAATAATTTGAAGAACAGTATCTACCTGTTCATCCTCTGTACCAATCATCAATGTTGCATTTCCCTTGCGCAAAAATCCACCTGTACTGGAAAGCTTTGTCACACTGATTTTTTCTTTATTTAATCGCTCTATTACAAACCCCTCATCTTCTTTTCGTACAATAGCAAAAATCATTTTCATAAAGCAATTACCTCCTTATCATTGAGTCACCTTTGTGCAAGTGTCCTATTATTTGCACTGTGTAGAAGTATTGTACCACAGTTTCAAAAATATTTCTACATTTACTGAAATTGAAACAGATTTAATCCTACTTCTTCATCAAATCGTCTGTCTCCTCTGCCATCTATCAATGTAATGACCATTTCACATGTAGCACTGACGATTGCTTTATTTAAATGTCCCCCGAACACCTGCCGTAAATTCACTGACAGCCCCAAGTGCGCTGATGTCCGCCAATTTAATCGCTTCCTTTTGCGCTATTTCTCTGACTTTTTCCAAAATTTCCTCGCCTTTATCCATTCTTACAATAATTTTATTTTGAAACTTTCTATATTCCATCATCACAACCTCCTGTTTTTGTTATTGATGATTATATCATTCTCACTGTTATCCGTCATTCTCTTTTTCCATTTTCTCCTTGTATTCCCATATATGCTGACTTATACTAAAAAGTTTAATAGAAAAAAGCAGAACACTTCCTAAGAAATGTCCTGCTTTTTACTTATTTTTTTGCAACAAAAAAGCGCGTAGACGGGACTCGAACCCGCGGCCTCGACCTTGGCAAGGTCGCGCTCCACCAACTGAGCCACTCGCGCATATCGTGTTGAAATATCTCTCAAGCACGAAATATAATATACTATATGTTTCTGTATCTGTCAATACTTTTTTTT
>ENA-OQCW01000430-OQCW01000430.1-human-gut-metagenome-genome-assembly--contig:-NODE-430-length-25652-cov-3.377591_pt1 | contig 25652 bp, 26 predicted proteins | sample MGYA00242767_ERZ504593 | MGnify/ENA primary metagenome ERZ504593 (study PRJEB26092, sample SAMD00036307) | human gut metagenome | host: Homo sapiens | study: EMG produced TPA metagenomics assembly of... | reverse complement strand
TGAGAAGTACGAGGCCCTGAAGAAGGAACTGGAAGAGATGGGCATGTTTTCTGAAGAGTATAAGCAGCCCATTCCCCGGTTTGTTAAGACAGTGGGGATTGTTACCGCGCCCACGGGAGCCGCGGTTCGCGATATTATCAATATCTCACAGAGACGCAATCCCTATGTCCAGCTGATTCTCTATCCTGCCCAGGTGCAGGGAGAAGGGGCGGCGCAGAGCATTGTGAGGGGAATCCGCGCCCTGGAGGAGAAGAAGGTTGACGTGATTATTGTAGGACGCGGGGGCGGAAGCATAGAAGATCTATGGGCATTTAACGAGGAGATCACAGCCCGCGCCATATTTGAATGCAGTGTGCCTGTGATATCAGCGGTTGGACATGAGACAGATACAACAATTGCGGATTATGTGGCGGATCTGCGCGCGCCCACGCCGTCGGCGGCAGCTGAACTGGCGGTCTATGATTACCGGGACGCACTGGAGCGGATTGCAGCGTACCGCGATACGCTCAGGCGGATGGTGCTTCAGAAAGCGGCAGACAGAAGAAATACCCTGGAGCGGCTGGCGCTGCGCCTGAGATATACCCATCCGAGGCAGAAGTTGAATGAAAACAGACAGTATGCGGCAGCAATGCTTGGCAATGTAGGAGCGTGTGACTCTGAAATGTCGGCAGTCAGTCTTTACTTTTACAATGGCGTGATTGCGGAGGGGAAATTTGAAGAAATCTCGGAATGTTTTCATAAGATCAGTATTGTGGAGATGCATCATTTACACACTTTTGCGACACTTGCGAATCTACTTGGAGCAGATCCACGCATGTGGAGTGTCGAGAGAGGACGATATCGTTACTGGTCAGGGGCTTGCAATCAATATTCCAGAAACATCGGTGACATTCTTCAGAATGCACTTCGCGGGGAGCAACAGACCATTGCAAAATACCGCAGACAGAAAGAATGGATACAGGATTGTCATATCAGGAAAACTTTGGAGCGGATCATCTTAGATGAACAGTGTCATGTAAAAATATTTGAGCAGCTGTGTGACAGGTATGTCCATTAAAACATAGAAAACGAAATAGAAGAAATAAAGGGGAGAAAATGCGGGTATGTGAGTTGAGGGAAAAGGAAGTGATCAATGTCTGTAACTGTAAAAGGCTGGGAAACCCGGTGGATCTTGTATTTGATGCGTGCAGTGGCTGCATCGAGGCAATTGTCATTCCAGGGCCGGGAAAAATCTGTGGTTTTCTAGGATCGGACAGTGAGTATGTGATTCCATTTCCTGCATTAAAAAAATAGGGGAAGATATCATTTTTGTGGAAATCTGTGAAGAAAAATACCTTGTTCCATGCAAATGATTTGACATTGATTTCCATTACCGATATACTAAAGAAAAATGTGGAAGGGGAACAGAACATGAAGTGTCCTTATTGTAATAATCCAGATACAAAGGTAATCGATTCCAGACCGGCAGACGATGGAAGCTCGATCCGTCGTCGCCGTGCCTGTGATGAGTGTGGAAAGCGGTTTACAACTTATGAAAAAGTTGAGACGATTCCGTTGATCGTCATTAAAAAAGGATGACAACAGAGAGCAGTATGACAGAAGAAAGATTGAATCTGGGGTGCTGAGTGCCTGCTACAAAAGACCTGTTTCGGCAGATCAGATCCAGAAGTTTATGGAGGAAGTAGAGACAGAGATTTTCAGCAGAGAAGAGAAAGAGATTCCGAGCAAGGTGATTGGAGAAATCGTGATGGACAAGCTGAAAGAGTTAGATGCAGTTGCCTATGTAAGATTTGCTTCTGTGTATCGTGAATTTAAGGATGTCAATACTTTTGTGGAAGAGTTAAAATCAATTCTTGATAAGTAAGAGGGTTTCCATGGCAAAAGAGAACGGAGTGAGAAAATGAATCAGGCAATCAGAGAGAGAACGAAGTGGTTTATGGATGCAAGATTTGGGATGTTTATTCATTGGGGAATCTATGCAATTCCGGCATGCGGTGAGTGGGTGATGTCCCAGAGGGAAATGACGAATGAGGAGTATGAACAGTATTTCCGAGAATTTGATCCGACTGCTTACGATCCGAAAGAGTGGGCAAAGCTGGCAAAACGCGCTGGGATGAAATATGCGGTCCTTACGGCAAAGCATCACGATGGATTTTGTCTGTTTGATTCGGCATTGACCGATTATAAGGCGACAAATACAAAGGCAGGAAGAGATCTTGTCAGAGAATTTCTAGATGCGTTCCGGGCAGAAGGGATTCGGGTTGGACTGTATTTTTCGTTGATCGACTGGCACCATCCAGATTTTCCGAAGTACGGAGATCGCCATCACCCGATGAGAAATCAGGAGAGATACAAGGATGCACAGATAGACTTTGACAGATACCTTGATTTTATGCACGGTCAAGTAAAGGAACTTGTCACAAACTACGGAAAACTGGACCTGTTATGGTTTGACTTTTCTTACGATGACATGAGAGGAGAAACATGGCGTGCGACAGAATTGATTCAGATGGTAAGAAAATATCAGCCGGATGTCGTGATCGACAACAGACTGGAGGGGTCTGGGGAAAATCATGGAAGTATTGCAACTGCGGAACCTCTGATCTATAGCGGAGATTTTGCAAGCCCGGAGCAGATCATCCCGCCGGAAGGGATCATAGATGAAAATGGGGAGCGCATTCCATGGGAACTTTGTGCAACTATGAATAATCATTGGGGATACTGCAATTTTGATCATGAATATAAACAGGCAGATATGCTGATCCGAAAGCTTGTAGAATGTACGAGCAAAGGCGGAAATATGATTCTGAATGTGGGACCAGATGCGAAAGGAAGAATTCCGAAAGAAAGTGTGCAGATTCTTGAGGAGATCGGAGCATGGATGGAGCGAAATGGAGAGAGTATCTATGGCTGCGGAATCTCTGAAATTCCAAAACCGGAGTGGGGAAGGTACACGCAGAATGCGGATACGATTTATGCACATGTTTATGAGGCGCCGCTCGGAGCACTTCCCCTATATGGAATTGCACCGGATCGGTTGGAAAAGGTGTATTATCTTACAGATGGAAGTGAGATGACACGCGGGGAAGCATGGAACACAGTATTATTCCAAGATGTTGCATTTGTGTCGCTCGGAGCAAATCCGGTGTTACTTATCCGCTGCCGGATCCGTGACACTGTTTTGAAGATCAAGATAAAAAAAGGCAGCAGGCTGTGTCCGGGAATGGACTAGCCTGCCGCCTTTTTTGGCAAAACTATTTTATTCAAAATCCAGTTCTACCGGACAGTGATCTGATCCCATCACATCTGTGAGAATTTTTGCATCTCTGAGGCGGTCTTTTAAACATTCTGACACACAGAAATAGTCAATTCTCCATCCTGCATTCTTTGCTCTTGCACTAAAACGGTAGGACCACCAGGAGTAAATCCCCTCCTGTTCCGGATAGAAATAGCGGAATGTATCAATAAATCCTGCCGAAAGCAGTTCCGTGAACTTTCCTCTCTCCTCATCTGTAAATCCGGCATTTTTCCGGTTTGTCTTTGGATTTTTCAAGTCGATTTCTCTGTGTGCAACATTTAAGTCTCCACAGAAGATCACCGGCTTTTCGCTTCCAGCTTCTTTAGGTACTTCAAAAATTCCGTCTCCCACTGCATCCGGTAATCTAATCTTGCAAGTTCGTTCTGTGAGTTTGGCGTATAGACTGTCACAAAATAGAACTCCTCAAATTCCAGTGTGATGACACGCCCTTCCTTGTCATGTTCTTCCATTCCAATTCCGTAAGCAACTGAAAGCGGCTCTTGTTTTGTAAAAATTGCTGTCCCCGAGTACCCTTTTCGCTCTGCATAGTTCCAGAATTGATGATACCCTTCCAGCTCCAACTTAAGCTGACATTCCTGCATCTTGCTTTCTTGTATACAGAAAATATCCGCATCTGCTTCCTTGAAAAAGTCTAAAAACCCTTTTTGGACACAGGCACGTATCCCATTGACATTCCATGAAATAAATTTCATTTATCCACCTCCTCATAATTTCTTCTGTTATTTTTATGAATAGTATTTTTTATTTATAATTCACTTCCCGCAGACATAACCCATGCGCCGGTGCAAGAAATCCAGTAAGACTTCTATCTCTGTGGTGAAATGCTTCCAGAACGCTCTCAGGTGTGCGGCTTCCTTCTCCGACCTCTAAAAGTGTTCCCGCGAGGATTCGAACCATATGATATAGAAATCCATCTCCACAGAATGCCAGCACAAGCTTCTCGTTCTCTTCCTTCATATCGATGGAAAAAATCGTCCGCACAGAATCAGCCTCTTTATTGTCGGTAAAACTCCCAAAATCATGTGTGCCCGTCAAGTGATCGGCTGCTTGGCGCATACGATCCAGATCAAGATGCACCGGTCTGTGATAACAGTATTTTCTTGTAAATACATCTGCACGTGATCTCTGATCGATCCGGTATTCATACACCTTAGATACTGCACTGTACCTGCTGTGGAAAGACTGGGAAACACTCTCGACGAGACAGATTCTGATATCCTCCGGGAGCATTCGGTTCAATTCTTGCCGAAGCAACTCCGGATCCTCGTTTGTTTTCAGAAACGCATGAGCAACCTGTCCTTTGGCATGTACACCTGCATCAGTTCTTCCGGAGCCGCTTATTTTTACAGGACTTCCTTCAATTTTACTGAGCACACGTTCAATCGTTCCCTGTATGGTTCCAGGCTCATTTGTCAGCCTCTGCCATCCTTTATAACCGCCCCCATCATAGGCAATCGTCATCTTATAGTTCTTCTTAATTTTTTTCATCATTTCTATTATAAATCAACTGAAGTCCTTTTAAAAGGAGTGTTTCATCAATCGGAATTTCCTTTTTACAATGTGGAATGATTGTGCCTGCCAGTCCACCGGTAGCTACAAGTGAAGCCTTTTGTCCAATCTCATCCTCAATCCGGTCGATCATCCCATCGATACAAGCTGCGCTTCCATAGATAATGCCACTCTTCATACAATCTACTGTATTTTTTCCAATCGCCTTCCGCGGTTGTTCGATACTAATCTTTGGAAGCTGAGAAGTCTTCTCAGTCAATGCCTCCAAAGCTGTTGCCACTCCTGGCAGGATCATCCCTCCGGCATAATTTTTCTTTTCATCAATCAAAGAAATGGTTGTTGCGGTTCCAAGATCCACAACGATGATCGGCGCTTCATACGCTTCAATCGCCGCAACCGCATTGACGATCCGGTCGCTTCCGACTTGAGCCGGCTGATCCATATGAATATTTAATCCTGTTTTCACTCCAGGTCCCACAACTTTTATCTGTCTGTGAATGACCTTTTTCGCTGCCTGCGCTATCACCTTAGTAAGCGGTGGCACGACCGAGGAGATGATTCCTCCCCGAATCCTGCTTTCCTTGATTCCATACAGTTCCAGTATAGTTTTGATACTGACTGCATATTCTAAATCGGTTCTTGTCAGATCCGTAGAGAGCCTCTCTGCAAAACAGATCTGCTCTCCGTCAAAACATCCTATCGTAAGATTTGTATTTCCAATATCAATCGCTAAAATCATAAATACTATCCTTCTGATATTTTTTAATGTAATCTTTCTTTCAATTTTAACAAAATACGTCCAATCACCATCGTTAAGATTGCCGCGACAATTGCCTCCGGCACTCCGTTGATTCCAATGATCGTCATAATAAATCCATATACCGCATCCACCGAACACTTGATTGACCTGTGCATAATCATCTTTAAAAAAGAAATAGATCATATTCATAACAAGCAATGTGTTTGTGAGCGCTCCGCTGATCCCGGCCACAAAAAGTGCTGTATTTTGGGATGCTTTCCATTTTGTCGTCACCTTTCTGACTCCATGATATACATAGTAGGGAACAACCCCTGTCAGAATTCTCGGCACAAAACAAATTAAAATGCTTGCAAATCCCCCCTGAATTTCTCCCAGTGAATAAAATGGTGAGAATACAAAAGATGTGACTGTCGGATTCATCGTATTGTTGATCAGACTGGTCAATCCAAAGATCAAGCCGAGAAAAGCTCCTTTCTTTGGGCCAAGCACCAATGCGCCAAGTATCACAGGAATGTGGATGATCGTTGCCCGTGTGAATCCGAGCGGGATATACCCTAAAAATGGGACCATAGCCATCAGAATGATCAGTGCCGCGAAAAGTGCAGCCTGTACAAGTCCTTTTACCTGTGACGTTGTGTTAGTTGTTTCGTTATTCATTTTTCTTCCTCCTTGTTATTATTCCCCGGTAAGCCTTATGCTTTTGGGGGATACAATACAATTACGGCGCTATTGTAGCATGTCGCTCTCTGAAAAGCAATGATGTTTGAAAAGAAAAACATAGATTTACGCGTGCAGTCTGTGCTGTGATATGATACAATCATGTTCAGAAATGTACCAGATTGGAGGAACCATTTATGTTAAAAGGAAAGACAGTCATACTCGGAGTAACCGGCAGCATTGCCGCATACAAGATTGCCAATCTCGCCAGTATGCTCACAAAGCTTCACTGCGATGTGCATGTACTGATGACACAGAATGCGACGAACTTTATTCACCCGATTACCTTCGAGACACTGACCAACAACAAATGCATTGTCGATACATTTGACCGGAATTTTCAATATAATGTGGAACATGTCTCTCTTGCCAAACGGGCAGATGTTGTTCTGATCGCTCCGGCAACAGCCAACGTCATTGCAAAACTGGCATACGGTCTTGCCGATGACATGCTCACAACGACAACCCTCGCCTGCACATGCAAAAAAATCGTTGCGCCGGCAATGAATACCAATATGTACCGCAATGCGATCACGCAGGATAACTTAAAACGGCTTACACAATTTGATTTTGAGGTGATCGCTCCGGCGACCGGAATGCTTGCCTGCAAAGATATCGGAGAGGGCAAACTTCCGGATGAGCAGACACTGCTCAACTATATTTTAAAAGAGATTGCAATGGAGAAAGATATGAAAGGGGTAAATGTCCTTGTGACTGCCGGAGCCACCCAGGAAGCAATCGATCCGGTCCGCTACATTACCAATCACTCCACCGGAAAGATGGGCTATGCCCTTGCGCGTGACTGTATGTTGCGTGGAGCCAATGTCACTCTGGTGAGCGGCCAAAGTGCACTGACCCCGCCGCCATTTACAACTGTGATTTCTGTCACATCTGCAAAAGAGATGTTTGATGCGGTCACAGAACATGCCGAATCGCAGGATATCATCATCAAAGCGGCTGCTGTCGCTGATTATCGCCCTGCCAGTATTGCCACAGAAAAGATGAAAAAGAAAGAGGATGCTCTCACCATCGAATTGGAGCGGACCGATGATATTTTAAAATACCTCGGGGAACACAAGCATCAACAACAGTTTCTATGTGGATTTTCCATGGAGACCGAGCATATGCTTGAAAATTCCAGAAAGAAATTGGAAAAGAAGCATCTCGACATGATCGTTGCAAATAACTTAAAGCAGGCAGGTGCAGGATTTGGGACGGACACAAATGTAGTGACTATGATTACACCGCAGGAAGAAATTGCACTAGAACTGATGTCCAAAGAAGAGGCTGCTCACGCAATTGTCAGCCAAATTTTAAAAAATTTCAGTTAGCGGTTAACCTGTTTTTGCGAGCTGCATATACGCATACAATACATTTTTTGTTGCTGAAAAGGCTGAAGAAGTGTTAAGAAATATGGGTCTATTTTCGGAAATGTTTATGAAGGAGGTCATTGTGATGAGAATTGAGAAAGAACAGACGGTTGCAATCGGAATTGATTATCAGGAGAAGCTTGTTCCGGTCATGCATAAAAAGGAAAAGCTGATTGAAAATTCAAGGATTTTGCTCTCAGGGCTTTCGACTTTGGAAGTACCGATCTGTCTGACACAGCAGTACACAAAAGGTCTTGGGGAGACAGTACCAGAGATCATAGCGGCAGCGGGGATCAAGGAACATGTGGAGAAAATCAGCTTCAGCGCCTATGAGGATATCAAAGAGTTTGTCAAAGGAAAACGGTTTGTCATTCTCTGCGGCATTGAGGCGCACATCTGTGTGCTTCAGACGGTGATCGACCTGATTGAACATGGACATGTGCCGATTCTTGTTGTGGACAGTATCTCCAGCAGAAAAGCTTATGACAGGAAGATCGCGTTAAAGCGGGCCGAGAAGGAAGGCGCCTTTTTAACAACGTATGAGGCAGTTCTCTTTGAACTTCTAAAAGAGGCTGGAACGGAGCAGAGCAAACAGATTCAGCGGCTGATAAAATAGCGGAGGAAACAATGGCAAGAAAGATAGAAGTGGTTGATTATTGTCTAGAATGGAAAGCAAAATTTCCGGCAGGAGGCTGCGAAGATTCAAGAAATTTTAGGAGAAAACTGTATTACTGTCTATCATATTGGTTCCACTTCCGTGAAGGGACTGCGGGCAAAGCCGATCATTGATCTGATGCCAGTTGTAAAAGAGCTGGAAGCGGTGGATCTGCACAATAAGGAATTTGAAGCGCTAGGGTATGAGTGTAAGGGAGAGTATGGGATCTTAGGTCGCCGTTTTTTTATGAAGGGAGGGGATTTGCGGACCCATCATGTACACATTTTTTGCGGAGGAGAGCAGGAAAGAGATTGAGCGGCATCTGGCAGTACGAGACTATCTTCGCACCCATAAAAAAGATGCGGAGGCATATGCTGCCCTGAAGACAGAGCTGGCAGAGAAATTTACCTATGACAATGAGGGATATTGCGATGGAAAAGATTCCTTTGTAAAAAGATCTGGAACGAAAGGCGCTGGAGTGGAGAAAAACTATGTCTGTATAAGAGAAAAATAAGACATACTGTCAAAAGAGAGATGGCTAAGGCGAGAAATTAATAGAAATTTTATAAATAGTAATAGAAAAGTGAAAATATCTTCACCACATGGGAAAACATGTCGAAAAGTGAAGATATTTTCATTTTTTTATTTTCGGGAAATAGGTATGATGGAGGAAAATGAGGTAGGGCAAGAAAAAGGAGGAAAAAAGAATGGATGTTATGAAACTTGCAAACAGTTTACCTATGTGGATCGCTTGTGGTATTCCGGTCGTGTTCGTCATGATACAGGCACTTCTCTTTGCACGTGAGGCTTATCGTTCGGGAGAAAAAGTCGGGCTTACGAAAACACAAATGAATAAAGCGATTAAAAGTAGTGCGGTGACTTCGATAGGGCCATCGATTGTTGTACTGAGCGGTATGTTATCACTTTTGGTGACAGTTGGAGGACCAGTTGGTTGGATGCGACTTTCTATGATTGGTTCTGTTATGTTTGAGTCTATTGCAGCGGGACTTGGAACATCAGCGGTTGGTGTGACGTTAGGAACAGATCCAATGACAAAAGAAGCGCTTACCATGGCAATTTGGACAATGATCCTTTGTTCAGTTGGCTGGGTATTGTTCGGAACATTTTCTGCAAATAAAATGGAAAAGATTGAACATAAATTATCGAAAGGAAATGCGGGAACTTTGACAACGATTGCATCAACAGCGATCATTGGTGTGTTTGCTGCAATGGTTGCAAGCCATCTTTCAAAACCTATTTATTTTCTGATGCAGAAAGCGGATGCAGCAGCTATGGGCGGTGCAAATAAAAATGCGATTGCCTGTATTTTAGGAGCTGTGATCATGTATGGGCTTTCGACAGTAGCGGAGAAAAAGAATATTGGCTGGTTAAGAGAATGGTCATTGACGATTACTATTTTAGGAGCGATGGTCATTACAGCTTTGATTTAATGATAGGAGGAAGAATGAATGAGCAATAATTTCTATAAAGATGAATATATGCCAAAAATAAATAGAATAGGAAAGATGACAGGATATGTAGGAGTGATTCTTGCGTTTTTACCAGCGGTTGCGCTTGCGGTAGTTTACGGACTGCTTCCGAAACCGGCAGCTCTTTTGACTGCGTTTGTCAGTGGTGCGAGTGCATTTGGAGTGCTTTGGTTTGTGGAGCCGATTTCCTATTTTCCGGTAGTTGGTCCGGCAGGAACTTATATGGCATTTCTTTCCGGCAATATTTCTAATATGCGTATTCCATGTGCAAGTATGGCACAGGTAGCAGCTGATGTGGAGCCGGGAACAGAAAAAGGTTCTGTTATTGCAACCATTGGTATGGCGGTTTCTATTATTATCAATACATCGGTATTAACGGTAGGAGCCATTCTTGGAACTTCAGTATTGGAAATGCTTCCAGCTTCTGTAATTTCTGCATTAAATTATCTGCTCCCGGCATTGTTTGGAGCGTTGATCGTGCAGTTTGGAATCAAGATGAAAAAGCATAGTCTTGTGATGGTACTGATTGCGATTGCGTTATATACAGCAATTGGAATGGGCGTCTTTAATTGGCTTCCTGGCGCATCTAACTGGCTTGGAACAATGGGATGTGTATTCCTTAGTATCGCGATTGGATTGGCAACCTTAAAAAACACTGCAAAAAAAGAAGCATAAGTAATTAGGAAGATAGGCAAAGGAGAGATAGAGATGACAAAAAAAGAACTTCATCAAATTGTAGATAGTCTGGAGCCCTTGTGCCAAAAGAGTTGTAAGAGATTATGGGATCATCCGGAAGTGGGTGGAGAAGAAAAAGAAAGTGCAAATTATTTTCGGGAGATCTTATCAGAAGAAGGCTTTGTTATTGTGAATGAAGCAGAATTGCCACATGCATTTTATGCAGAATATGGTTCGGGAACTCCTGTCATTGCAATCTTAGGAGAATATGATGCGCTTCCAGGATTATCTCAGACAGTATCTGCGCAAAAAGAAGCAGTACGGGAAGGAGCAGCAGGCCATGGATGTGGTCACAATTTATTGGGAGCCGCATCGGCCGTTGCAGCGATTGCAGTGAAGCGATTTTTGGAGCAGGAAAATCAGGAAGGAACGATTCGTTTCTATGGATGCCCGGAAGAGGAGTTACTTTCTGGAAAAGTGAAAATGTCTTATCATCATATGTTTGACGGCTGTGATATGGCGATTAGCTGGCATCCAATGAGTGCGAATATGGTGTATGATAGTGGATATCTCGCCAGTGCTTCTGCACACTTTAAATTCTATGGAAAAAGCTCCCATGCTGCATTTGCGCCGGAGGTAGGCAGAAGTGCGTTGGATGCGGTAGAGTTAATGAACGTTGGCGTGAACTATTTGCGTGAACATGTGACATCCAAAGCAAGGATTCATTATACAACCGATAGCGGTGGATTTTCTCCGAATATTGTTCCGCCAAGAGCAGGTTCCTGGTATTTTGTTCGGGCACCTCATATTTCAGAGGTAAAAGAGATTTTGGAGCGTGTAAGAAAAGTGGCAGAGGGAGCTTGCCTTATGACAGAAACATCAATGGAAATGAAAATAGATTATGGATGTTGTGAGCTTTTAGAGAATCATGCATATGCAGATTTGGCATATGAGAATCTAAAAGAAGCCAGACTACCATCTTACACAGAAGAGGAATTAGCATTTGCTTCGAAATTAGAAGATACCTTGTCAGGGGAAACGGTAGAAAATGCAAGAAAACTGTATGACACAGAGGGACTTCCATTGGCTATGAAAGTGGGAATAAGAGATTTGTATCAGAGGAACCCACTGACGGCTTCTTCTGATAGCGGAGATGTCAGTTATATAATGCCGATGTGTCTGATCTCTACTGTGTGTTGGCCGGCGGCAGTTTCGCCACATACATGGCAGGCATCAGCTTCTGCAGGCTCTTCTATTGGAGAAAAATGGTGCTCTTAGTGCAGCGCGGGTTATGGCGGGAATTGCATATGATTTATACCAATCTTCAGAAATTCGGGAAAAAATTCCTAGAAGAATTTCGAGAAAAAAATGTGGATTATAGACCAATGTATGAAGAATAGATTATGGACAACAGATTCGTAGAAAGGGAAAAGATTATGCAGAATCAGTTATTAAAAGAGGCAAAGTGAATTTCAAGAGAAATTTAAGTGCATGGAGACGAGCGCTTCATCAAATTCCAGAAATTGGATTACATCTTCCAAAAACAGTCGCATTTGTAAAAAAACGAGTTGGAGCAAATGGATATTCCATATACCGTGTATGAAGAAAGTTCTTGCATTGTTGCTTTGATTGGAAGTGGAGAAAAATGTTTCATGCTTCGCAGTGATATGGATGCACTGCCGGTAAGAGAGGAATCAGGAGAACCTTTTGCATCAGAAAACGGATGTATGCATGCTTGTGGACATGATATGCACACAACAACACTTTTGGGGGCTGCAAAACTGCTGAAATCACATGAAAGGGAATTGAAAGGGACTGTCAAATTGTTATTTCAGTCAGCAGAAGAAACTTTTCAAGGAGCGAAAGCAGCGGTGGATGCAGGTGTTTTAGAAAATCCGAGAGTAGACGCTGCATTTGCAATGCATGTAGCACCGAATAGTGAAAATAAGAAGATTATTTATGGAGAATATCCGATGACCTCTGTCTATGGATTTCGTGTTCTTTTGACCGGAAAAGGAACGCATGGATCTGCACCAGAGCTAGGTGTTGATCCGATTAATGCAGGAGTTCATTTGTATTTGGCTCTGCAAGAATTGATTGCAAGAGAAATTTCAGCAATGGAAGAAGCGGTGCTGACGATTGGACGGTTTGAATCGGGAAGTGCATTTAATGTGATTCCGCATCGCGCAGTATTAGAAGGATCTCTTCGGACATTTAAATCAGAAGTCAGAGACTATATAATCTGCCGGATCAAAGAAGTTGCAAAAGGAGTAGCTGCCACATATCGTTGTGAGGTGGAACTAGAAGTGCTTAACGATGTTCCGGCAGTAAAATGTGATGTGAAATTAAATGAAGAGATTATTCAGTCTGTCAGGGAGCTGGATTCCGAGTTAAAAGCATATCCGACGTTTCACGTGATGGGCTCTGAAGATTTTTCTTACTTTGGTGAGAAGATTCCGACAAGTTATTTCTTTATCGGAGCAGGAGTGGACAATCAAGATGAATGGGTTGGACATCATAATCCTCATGCAAAATTCAATGAGACATGCCTGCCGACTGCAGCTGCTATTTATGCGAAAGCGGCAATGGATTGGCTGGAAAATCATGGTTAGGCAAAAGGTGGACCTAGCTTGACAGAAAATTGCAGAAGATGATAAACTTGCAACGATAGTAGGAAATGGCAAGCAGAACAAAGAAAGGACAGGGACAATATGGGAATTTCAATTAAACTTTATTGGAACATGAATTTTTTAAAGACTTTCATATTGTAGCTGGTTCTAAAGGGATACAGAAAGAAGTACAAGGAATTGCGGTCATGGATGCTCCGGATGCCTATCGTTGGACGAAAGGAAAGGAACTTGTAATTACTTCCGGTTATTCTATTTTGATGGAACCGGATTGTATCAAAAAGTCTTTTGATGAAGGATTGATGCAGATCACTTCCGGAATGATTATTAAACGAGGGAGATATCTTCCGATGATTCCGAAAGAGATTATCGAACTGTTTGAACGATATGAAATACCGCTGATCAGTATGCCATTTGAAATCGGCTATATGGAAGTCATGCAACAGGTGAATACGATCGTGATGAATCGGACCATTCGGCGCTTTCAAATCCATCAGAATGGTGCGATGATGTTAGGTTCGACAACATACAAAGTTCAAAAGATTAAAAAAATATTGCAGGCAGTAGAAGTGGAAATGGGCTTTCCGGCATTTCTATATGATGTAGGTGAACAGGAAGGATATTGCAGCTCTGCAAACTTTAAGCGAATTTCAGAAACCTATGGATTGCAGGAAAGTGATTATTGGAATCCTACGATGGAACACAATCGCTATACATTATGTGACTATATACAGATGACACGAATCCGAATGTTTAATGAAGATAATGTGGATGGTCCGCGGATCAGTTGGATTTTGATGCCGATTAGTATTGGAGGCAATCTGCAGGCATACTTTATTGTGATGGAATCAAGAGAATTCTTAGATTATTACGATGAGTATTCCATTCGGATTGCGTACCTTTTGCTACAATCGGTATACGAACAAATTGTCATTGCACAAAGTATTGGGAACATCGGATTTGAAAATCTTGTTTTGCTTGCGCTGCATTCTACCGGGGAAGATGAAGAAAGGCTTCTTTATCAGGCGGGACAGCAGGGGATTTCTATGAATACAAGATATACCTGTGTATTGTTTCACCAGATGAATGAGGAATTGAGTGCGCGGAATTCCAGAGAACAGTATATTGCTGTTTTCAAAAACAGTCAGCTTTCTAAAAATGCAAAATTAGCATTTCTCGATGAAAATACAGGGGTAGTTTTAACAGAATTGTCTGATTCGGTGTCATATAGTCAAAAAGATATGGAAGGTATGATTTCTGATTTTGAGCAGAAAATTGTTGAAACATTTCCTAAAATGGAATTGGAGTTTGCAGTGTTGCGAGAAGGCAAGAAAATGTCGGAATTAAAATCATCGGTGGAAACGTGTGGGAAAGTAATGAAAATGGGGAAAAAGCTCTGTCCAAAGAAGAAAATTTGGGATTATGAGATGATTGGCCCGTTTGCATGGCTTCAAATTCCAGAGAAAGAATTGGAACAGATGCTCTCAGAGTATCTGGATATGATGAAAGACGAGAAAAATGTAGAACTGCTCAGGACACTGAAAGTTTATCTGGAAAACAATATGAATTTCAGCGTGACAGCTGAGAAAATGTATGTACATATCAATACCATTCGAAAAAGGATTGACAAGTTAGACCGAATGCTACAGATCGATTGGGACTCCTATATTTCCCGATTAAAAATAGAAATATTATTGCAGTTTTTGGAATTGTAGATTCCGATAATTATAGAAGAAATGGGTATGGCTGAAATGCAGGCTATACCCATTTCTTATGTGTAAAAATCCTGTGAGCATCGACTGTATGCGGATTTACTTTTGAAGGAGTAAAAAAGGATAGTTTTAAATATAAGCCTCCGTCTATTCCGATGATCTGTCCGGTCATATAGGCGGGAGCATGGGCTAAGTCCCATGCGAGAGAAGCAACCTCTTCCGGGGTACCAAATCGGCATGCAGGGATATCTTCTTCCAGTGCAAGACGTTCTTCAGGACTAAGCTGTGCGTTCATGGCGGTATCGATGGCGCCACAGGCAATGGTGTTGACTTGAATATTGCTAGGTGCAAGTTCTTTTGCCAGTGCCCTCGTCAGTCCGTGGATGCCGGATTTGGCGGCGGAATAGGCGACTTCGCAGGAGGCGCCGACCGTTCCCCACATCGAGGAAATATTGATGATTTTTCCTTTTTTTCTGGAAATCATAGAGGGCAGGATTGCCCGGCTGCAATAGAAAACTGAGGAAAGATTTGTCTGGATCATGCGATCCCACAGATCGTCGGTCATATCTGTGAACAAACCGATGTGAGAAATTCCTGCATTGTTGATAAGTACATCGATCTGCCCACAAGTAGTGGAAATCTCTTCAAACATTGCGGTGACTTGTGAAGAATCACTGACATCGCAGCGGCAGCAAGTGCAGGAGCCGTCAGGCAGTGCAAGGATTTCTTTTTTGACATTTTCTAACTGTTCGAGAGAAGTGGAGCAGTTTAAAATGACATGGTAATGATTTTTGGCAAACTGAAGTGCGATCGCTCTTCCGATTCCTCTAGAGGAACCAGTAACAAGAACGACTGGTTTTTGATTGGTTATATGCATAAAGAACCTCCGTGAAAAAAATATAATGTTACTATAGCACAAACTGGTGAAAAATGACAGAACAGCTCAGAACAAATCGGAAAGAAGAGTTGAAAAAGTGTGTTCGATTGGTATAATAAAACTAGGTGAAATTGGTATATCGTTTTAGGTGGGAATCGAAAGAAAGAAGAAAATACAGGAGGTGGAGGAGATGATCCAAAGGGCAATCGCATTTGCGACGAAAGCACATGACGGGCAACTGCGGAAAGGGACGATGCGCCCATATATTTTACATCCGCTGGAAGTGGGTGTGATCGTAGCGAGAATGACGGAGGATGAGGAGATTATCAGTGCAGCAATCCTGCATGATACGATCGAGGATTGCGAGGGAGTGACGGCGCAGATGATCGAGCAGATGTTTTCCAAGCGGGTGGCAGAACTTGTGCAGAAAGAAAGTGAAGACAAATCAAAGACGTGGATGGAGCGCAAAGGTGCGACGATCCAGCATCTGAAAGTAGCAGAGCGGGAAGTACAGATGATCGGTCTGGCAGATAAGCTGTCCAATATGCGGGATATCGATCGGGATTATCCAGAGTGCGGGGAGGAATTGTGGCAACGATTCCGAATGAAAGACAAAGAGACGATTGGATGGTACTATAAAGGAGTAGAGGAGGCTCTTCGAAATTCTTTCTCGGAAGTTCCGGCGTATATGGAGTACCGCAGTCTTGTAGAGAAAATTTTTGGGAAATAGAAAATAACAGGAAGATAATAGACAGGAGAACAGTATGAAGAAAAAAATATTAATGATAGGAACCGGAGGAACAATTGCATCAAAACAGACGGAGGCCGGGCTGGCTCCGGGACTTTCCTCGGAGGATATCCTATCTTATATTCCGCAGGTAGAGAGCGTGTGTGATGTGGATACACTTCAGGTGTGCAATATTGACAGTACGAATGTGACACCGGAATATTGGAAGAAGATTGCAGGGGCAATCGAGGAACACTATGAGGAGTATGATGGATTTGTCATCTGTCACGGTACGGACACGCTGGCATACACTGCGGCAGCACTGTCTTATATGATCCAGAATTCTGAGAAGCCGATCGTGATCACCGGAGCGCAAAAGCCGATCAATATGGATGTGACAGACGCGAAGACAAATCTTTTAGACAGCTTTATTTACGCGTCAGACGATGCATCTCAGGATGTGACGATCGTATTCGATGGGAAAGTCATTGTCGGAACAAGGGCGAAGAAAGAGCGTGCCAAGAGTTACAATGCATTTTCCAGCATTAATTTCCCGTATCCGGCAGTGATACAGGATCAGAAAGTATTTCGCTATATGCCGGCGATTCCTTATAAGAAGCCGGTCACGTTCTATCATGAGATGAAGAACAGTATTTATGTATTAAAGCTGATTCCAGGTATGAAGCCGGATGTATTGTCCTACATTTTTAAACATTATGATTGTGTCGTAATTGAAAGTTTTGGTGTAGGCGGTCTGCCGGAGAGCATTGTCGGAGAATTTTATAAAGAGATGACGGAGTGGGTGCGCCACGGAAAGATTGTGGTGATGACAACGCAGGTGGCAAATGAAGGAAGTAACATGACGGTCTATGAAGTTGGGAAAAAGGTCAAACAGGATTTTGATCTGATTGAAGCATACGACATGACATTGGAGGCAGTGATCACAAAATTAATGTGGATCATGTCCATGGAACAGATGAGTTACGCGGAAGTGAAAGAAAGATTTTACAGCAGCGTAAACCATGACATTTTATTTCATGAGTAGCAGTGTGAAATGAAGTGTGTTTAGTAAATTATAAAAAGGAAAAAGGGGAAGAAAAATGTATCAGCATATTTTATTTGATCTAGATGGAACACTGACAGACCCGAAAGTGGGGATTACAAGCGCGGTTGCACATGCGCTGAAATTTTATGGGATAGAGGTGGAGAATCTTGATACGCTCTGCAAGTTTATCGGTCCGCCGCTTGCGGATTCTTTTATGGAATATTATGGATTTGACCGGGAACAGGCGGTGGAAGCAGTGGAAAAGTATAGAGAATATTTTTCGGTGCGGGGACTATATGAGAACGAAGTCTATCCAGGGATTGAAAAACTATTAAAAGCACTGACAGAACAAGGAAAGAAGGTCTATCTGGCGACATCCAAGCCAGAGGTGTATGCAAGACAGATTTTGGAGTATTTTCACCTGACAGAGTATTTCACTTTTATTGGAGGAAGTGAATTGAGCGGGGAGCGTGTCAGAAAAGGAGATGTTATCGCATATGTGCTGGAGCATGAGAAGATTACAGACAGAGATAAGGTGATCATGGTCGGAGACCGAATGCATGATGTGCTTGGGGCAAAGGAGCAGAACATCCCATGCATCGGAGTGTTATATGGCTATGGAAACCGGCAAGAGCTGGAAGAAGCGGGAGCGGCAATGATCAAAGAGAGCGTAGAAGAACTGCACGACACCTTAGTGTAACTGAGGGGAAAATCGCGCCGGCAAAACCGCAGAGAAAGAAAAAATAAAAAGAGACAGAAAGAGGTAAAAGCAAGGAAATGAAGTCAGCACAGGATTTGAGAAAGTTACTAAATGAGATTCATCGGAAGAGTTATCCTGCATATAAGGGGACGAAGGGCAGTTATCGGTTTGCGGATTATATTTTGCAGATCGATCATGTGCAGGGAGATCCATTTGCATCGCCATCGAAAGTGAGTGTTGCGATTGACGGACAACTGGCAAGGTTTCCGAAACAATTATTTGACAAGAAATATAAGCGGATCGCGCTGCAGGATTATCTGACAAGAGTATTTTATCAGAAGATCGAACGCTTCAACTTCAAGGCAAAGGGGTCGGGGAAAAGTGGTTTGTTGTCTGTCAGCAGATGCGGACAGGAGATTCTGGAGCGGACAGCCTGCACGATTGACCCGGCAAATGGTAATGTGCTTGTGCGTATGGAAGTAGGATTTCCGGCAAATGGAAGGACAATTAATTCCGGAGAGCTTATTAAGATTTTCTTTGAGTTTCTTCCAGAGTGTGTAAAGGAATCATTTTTCTATCCGTGTGCAGATCAGAAAAAATTGAGCAGACGATTTTTTGGCGGAAGATCAGCAGGTGATCCGGGAAGAGATCCTGAAGCGAAATCTTAGTGCATTTGTGGCAAACGGCTCGATTTTGCCGAGAGAGAGTGGAATTTCTTCCCGCCCGATGAAGAATGGGGTTCCATTCCGTTCGCCGAAAGAGATGGAAGTGGAGATAGAGTTGCCGCACAGAGGAAAGATTACCGGTATGGGGATTCCATGTGGAATTACTTTGATCGTAGGCGGCGGCTATCACGGGAAATCCACATTGTTAAATGCGCTGGAAGTTGGTGTGTATAATCACATTGCTGGAGATGGAAGAGAGTATGTGATCAGTGATGATACTGCAGTCAAACTCAGGGCGGAAGATGGACGGAGTATCAAAAAGACAGACATTTCTATGTTCATCAACAATCTCCCGAATAAGAAAAATACAGAGGCATTCTATACCGAAGATGCAAGTGGAAGCACTTCGCAGGCGGCAAATGTAGTTGAGGCGATCGAGGCAGGCAGCAGATTGTTTCTGATCGATGAGGATACGAGTGCCACAAACTTTATGATCCGCGATGAACTGATGCAGCGGGTAGTGGCAAGGGAAAAAGAACCGATCACACCGTTTATTGACCGAGTGAGGGAGTTGTATGAAAAAGAAGGGGTGTCCTCGATCATCGTAGCGGGAAGTTCCGGATCTTATTTCCATATCGCAGATACGATTATCCAGATGGAACAGTATGAGCCGGCGGAGATTACAGCTTTCGCAAAGCAAGAGGCAGCGGCATTTCCGCTTCCGGTATCGGAAGGAAAGCGGGAGATGAAGAAACCATCCGTGCTCCGAAGCGCAGAAAAAAACAGGACATTCGCAGACCACGGAAAAGTGAAGATCAAGGCGATGGGAAAAGATGGCATCCAGATGAATCGAGAGACAATCGAACTTCGCTATGTGGAACAGATTGTTGATGCGGAACAGACAAATGTACTTGGCTATCTCGTGAAGTATGCAGAGCAGAATCTGTTTGATGGAAAGAAAACAATCCAGCAGGTAGTAGATGCGATGGAGCAGAAGATGGAGCGGGATGGACTTGCTTCCATTGCAGAGTCTTCGTATCTTACGGTTAATTTTGCAATGCCGAGAAAGCAGGAGATCTTTGCTTGCCTAAATCGTTACCGGGGGCTGCGGTTGTAAGAAGATGAGAATAAAGTTGCGAAGAACTTATGAAAATCTAAAGAATTTATGAACTTCTTGACAAATGGCAGTTAGCCGACTATCATAAGGAATATCGAATAAGAAAAGGTTGAGAGAAAGAGGAGTACGCAAAGATCCCTTGCAAGAGAGGATCACTCATGGGCTGAAAGGTGATTTCAAGAAGGAATTGTGGAAGTAGCTTTTGAACCGGACGACTGAAGCGGCAGCAATGCTGACAGTAGGTAGTCACGGATCGTCCCCGTTATCGGACGCTAGAGATATCGATCTGCTTTTGTACAGAGATTTACGGAGTATGGAGCAGAGAGATAACAAAGGTGGTACCGCGATCATTCGCCCTTTACAGTATGTAGAGGGCGTTTTCTATTCCATAGGAAATCATATCAAAGGAAAAGATAAAGAGCGGCCACTTATGACAGAGATGAAAGAAGATGAAGAGCAAAAGAGGGTTTGCAAAGGAGGAAATGATGAGTAAGAATTTAGAGAAGACTTACAATCCAAAAGAGATTGAGCCGAAACTTTATGAAAAATGGTGTGAGAACAAATATTTTCACGCAGAAGTAGACAGAAGTAAAAAACCGTTTACAACTGTAATGCCACCGCCGAATATCACAGGAAAGCTTCATATGGGGCATGCATTTGACAATACACTTCAGGATATCCTGATCCGTTATAAGAGAATGCAGGGATACAATGCACTTTGGATTCCAGGTACAGATCATGCGGCGATTGCCACAGAGGTAAAAGTTACAGAGCAGTTAAAGGCAGAAGGAATTGATAAGAAGGAACTTGGAAGAGAGAAATTTTTAGAGCGTACCTGGCAGTGGAAGGATGAGTATGCAGGAACGATTGAAGGCCAGTTGAAAAAAACTTGGTGTTTCCTGTGACTGGGATCGAGAACGCTTCACGATGGATGAGGGATGCTCCAAAGCAGTTGAGGAAGTATTCATCAAACTTTATGAGGAAGGATACATTTATAAAGGATCCAGAATCGTTAACTGGTGTCCAGTATGTAAGACAGCACTTTCCGATGCAGAGGTTGATCACGAAGAGCAGGCAGGACATTTCTGGCATATCAAATATCCAATTGTAGGAACAGATCGTTTTCTTGAGATTGCGACAACACGTCCGGAGACAATGTTAGGAGATACAGCAATCGCGGTACATCCAGATGATGAGAGATACAAAGATATCGTCGGAAAGAATGTATTACTTCCATTAGTAAACAGAGAGATTCCAATCGTGGCAGACTACTATGTAGATAAGGAATTTGGAACCGGAGCGGTGAAGATCACACCAGCACACGACCCGAATGACTTTGAAGTCGGAAAGAGACATAACCTTCCGGAGATCAACATCATGAACGATGATGCTACGATCAACGAGCTCGGTGGAAAATATGCAGGGATGGAGCGCTATGAGGCGAGAAAAGCAATCGTAAGCGATCTGGAAGAGCAGGGATTCCTTGTGAAAGTAGAAGATCATTCTCATAATGTCGGAACACATGAAAGATGTGGAACAACGGTAGAGCCACTCGTAAAACAACAGTGGTTTGTCCGTATGGAAGAGCTGGCAAAACCGGCGATCGAGGCGATCAGCAACGGAGATCTGAAACTGATTCCAGAGCGAATGAACAAGACTTATATGAACTGGCTGTCCAATATCCGTGATTGGTGCGTATCCAGACAGATCTGGTGGGGACATAGAATCCCGGCTTATTACTGTCAGGAATGTGGAAAAGTTGTTGTGACAAGAGAGATGCCGGAGGTATGCCCGGATTGTGGCTGTACCCATTTTGTGCAGGATGAAGATACTTTAGATACATGGTTCAGCTCCGCACTTTGGCCATTCTCAACACTTGGCTGGCCGGAGAAGACGGAAGATCTTGATTACTTCTATCCAACCGATGTACTTGTAACCGGATATGACATCATCTTCTTCTGGGTGATCCGTATGGTATTTTCCGGATATGCTTATACTGGAAAAGCGCCGTTCCACACGGTATTATTCCATGGATTGATCCGTGACTCTCAAGGAAGAAAGATGAGTAAGTCTCTTGGAAATGGAATTGATCCGCTGGAGATTATCGAGAAGTATGGTGCAGATGCGCTCCGTATCACGCTTGTGACGGGAAATGCACCTGGAAATGATATGCGTTTCTACGATGAGAGAGTAGAGGCAAATAGAAACTTTGCGAACAAAGTATGGAATGCATCCCGCTTTATCCTCATGAATATGGAAGGAAAAGAGATTACAGTTCCGAACGAAAGTGATTTGTCAGCGGTGGATCAATGGATCATCTCAAAGATGAATACACTGACAAAAGATGTGACAGAGAACATGGACAAATTTGAACTTGGAATCGCTGTACAAAAAGTATATGACTTTATCTGGGATGAGTTCTGTGACTGGTACATCGAGCTTGCAAAATACCGTATTTATCACGCGGAGGAAAATCCGGCAGCAGCAAACAGTGCACTTTATACATTAAAGACTGTGCTCGGTGATGCATTAAAACTGCTCCATCCGTTTATGCCGTTTGTGACAGAAGAAATCTACGGTGCGCTTGTTCCAGAAGAAGAATCATTGATGATGTCTTCCTGGCCGGAATACAAAGAGAGCAGCTGCTATCCGGAAGCAGAGAATATTGTAGATCACATGAAAGAGATCATCCGCGGTGTCCGCAACGTACGAGCAGAGATGAATGTTGCTCCAAGCCGTAAGGCGAAGACATATATTGTCTGTGAAAATGAAAATCTTTGTCAGGGATTTGAGGAGATTAAAGAGTCTTCCATGCCACTGATGAGTGCAAATGAAATCCAGATTCAGTCCGATAAGAGCGGAATCGCAGAGGATGCAGTTTCTGTCGTTGTGGCAGATGCAGTTGTATATCTGCCAATGGAAGAACTTGTTGACTTTGAGCAGGAGTTAGAGCGTCTGACAAAAGAGGAAGCACGCTTGACAAAAGAACTTGCCCGTGTCAATGGCATGCTGAACAATGAGAAATTTATCAGCAAGGCTCCGGAAGCAAAAATCAATGAAGAAAGAGCAAAGCTTGAGAAATATACACAGATGATGGAACAAGTACAGGAACGATTAAAAGGACTTAGAAAATAAACACATCAGATTGTGAGAGGTGACAATGAAACGGATTCATATCAAACGCCCCGATATAAAGGGTGGCATACAAAGGGTGAAAAATTTAAAGCCGGAAGACATTAAGAAGTATTGGAAGAAGAGAAAAGAGAGAAGGGAACAGATTTTAGAGAAGAGACGCAACAGCCCGCTGGCGAAAAAGCTGGCACCGTGTTATAAGTTCATGAATCAGTTTTCGCTTGTATTTCATGCACTTTTGGCATGCTTTTTGAACCTGGTCATTGAATGTATTTCCCGACATTCGCTTGTACAGGGGTGGAATTATATGGTTGAGACACCAAAAGTGTTCTTATATAATTCATTTTTGATCTTTATTACGTTTTCTGTTGTTTATCTCGTAAGAAGACGTATTTTTGCCAGAATTCTTTTAAGTGTATTCTGGATCGGTCTTGGGGTGACAAACGGATACATGCTTATGAAACGTGTCACTCCGTTTAATGCACAGGACTTAAAAGTTGCCGGTGATGCGGTGACCTTGATCAATTCTTATTTTAACGGAATTGAACTTGTTGCGGTGATCGTTGGTGTGGCAGCGGTTGTTGTATGGGTCATTTCCATGTGGAAGCGTGGCGGACAGTATGCTGGAAAAATGAGAAGAGTGCTTGCGCTGACCGGAGTGGTAATCTGGTTTGGACTATTTTTTGTCGTGACAGATATAGCACTTGATAAGCGAGTGATTTCCAATTATTTTGGAAATATTGCTTTTGCCTATGAAGATTATGGATTTCCATACTGTTTTATGTCGAGTGTGTTTAATACCGGAATTTCACAGCCGAATGGCTACAGCGAGGAAATGATCGCTCAGATCAGTGAGAACGGTGCGATCACAGAGGCCAAGACCGGAAGAAAAGAGATGCCAAATATTCTCTTTATCCAGCTGGAATCGTTTTTTGGATACAAGTGAGGTAGAATTTTTGGCAGACATCACAGGATCCACTTCCAACGTTCAGAGCGCTTTCTGAGAAATATTCGTCAGGGTATTTCAAAGTGCCATCGGTGGGAGCTGGAACGGCCAACACAGAGTTTGAAGTTCTGACCGGAATGAACTTGCGATATTTTGGACCAGGGGAGTATCCGTATAAGACAATATTAAAAAAAGAAACCGCAGAGAGTGCAGCAACTGCGCTGAAACGATTTGGTTACGGCGCACATGCGCTTCACAACAACGGAGGAAATTTTTACAGCCGTTCAACGGTATTTAATAATATCGGGTTTGACAGTTACACGAGTAAGGAATTTATGAATATTCTTCAGCTTACCGAGAATGGGTGGGCGAAGGATGATATCCTCACAGAACATATCATGAACGCAATGGATTCGACAGAACAGCAGGATTTCGTATTTGGGATCACAGTACAAAGTCATGGCGATTACTATGGACAGCATTTAGAAAATCCAAGGATTCAAGTGACTGGAATAGAGGATGAAGAAGTAAGAAGTGCATGGGAATATTATGTCAATCAAATCTATGAAGTCGATCAGTTTATCGGAGATCTTGTGCAGGCGTTGGAAGATAGAAAGGAACCAACCGTTCTAGTCCTATATGGAGATCATCTGCCAACACTCGGACTGAAATCTGAAGATCTGAAGGGAAGGTATCTGTACAATACAAACTATGTTGTATGGGATAATATCGGGTTGGAAAAACAGGATCGAAATATTGCATCTTATCAGATCATGGCGGATGTTTTTGAGAAGTTGGATATTCATTCCGGAACAATATTCAATTATCACCAGAAGAGAAGGCAGACGAAGAACTACTTACTCGATCTGGAGATGCTGCAGTATGATATTCTCTATGGAGAGAAGTATGTGTACGGAGGGAAAAATCCAGTGCCGGAAGGACACATGCAGATGGGAATTAAGGATGTCGTGCTGACAGATCTGATCACGCAGCTTGACGGAACATATAGCCTCTATGGCGAGAATTTTACTAAAAATAGTAGAGTCTATGTCAATGGCGAGAAGAAGAGTTCTAAATTTTTGAATAATACGAGGATCGAACTGCAGGAGACAGAGCTGAAGGAAGGAGATATCATCACGATCATTCAGATGGGATCAAGTAATACGGTCTTTCGGACTTCTGCGGAATACATTTACCGCGGTGGCAAGATAGAAGAGTTGACAGAAGAATTGAAGCTTCAGCTGGAAGAGGAAGAAAAAAAGGCAGAAGATGTAAAGACAGTGACAGAAGAAACAAAAGATGCGGCAGACGATTCGTCTGAAACACCGCAGAAATAATGGAGAAGACAAGTGAATTATCAGGAAAGTGTGAAATATATTTTAGACATTCCAAAATTCACAGTGAAGAATCATCTGACACATACAAAAGAGTTCCTATTAAGACTTGGAAATCCACAGGTTGGTAGGAAAGTAATTCATGTGGCAAGGGACAAATGGAAAGGGCTCTGTATGTGCATACATACAGGCTCTTTTGCTTGCGGAGAAAAAGAGGATCAGGATTTTTCATGTCTCCCCATCTTGTGAAGATCAATGAGCGGATCAGAATAAAT
>ENA-OQCW01000429-OQCW01000429.1-human-gut-metagenome-genome-assembly--contig:-NODE-429-length-25690-cov-3.292376_pt1 | contig 25690 bp, 33 predicted proteins | sample MGYA00242767_ERZ504593 | MGnify/ENA primary metagenome ERZ504593 (study PRJEB26092, sample SAMD00036307) | human gut metagenome | host: Homo sapiens | study: EMG produced TPA metagenomics assembly of... | reverse complement strand
CACGCGGCGTCGCTGCATCAGGCTTTCGCCCATTGTGCAATATTCCCCACTGCTGCCTCCCGTAGGAGTTTGGGCCGTGTCTCAGTCCCAATGTGGCCGGTCACCCTCTCAGGTCGGCTACTGATCGTCGCTTTGGTGGGCCGTTACCCCGCCAACTGGCTAATCAGACGCGGATCCATCTCACACCACCGGAGTTTTTCACACCGTACCATGCGGTACTGTGCGCTTATGCGGTATTAGCAGTCATTTCTAACTGTTATCCCCCAGTGTGAGGCAGGTTATCCACGCGTTACTCACCCGTCCGCCACTCAGTCAATCGAATTCCATCCGAAAACTTCCTTCAATTGCTTCGTTCGACTTGCATGTGTTAGGCACGCCGCCAGCGTTCATCCTGAGCCAGGATCAAACTCTCATGTTTAAAAGTTGATTCCAAGTTTCAGACTACTTAGCTTGGCTAGTTATCTTTAACCTTCATTACTTGGTTTTGTTCTGAATTTTCTCAAATCCAAAGGTCTAAACCAGACCTTTTGTTTTTAGAATTTTCAGGGTTTTACATACTGTCTAATCTTCAATTATCAAGGTTCTTTGTTGTCGGCTTGTTCAGCAGCAACTTTTATATCTTATCACAGTCGCTTGCGTTTGTCAACAACTTTTTTAACTTTTTTTGATTTTTGTTTTCAGCCAAATGGCTTTCCGCAATCATCAGTCGCTGTTGTTTTTTGTCCAGCGGGTATTAACTATACCATAACTGTCGTTTATTGTCAACAACTTTTCAAAACTTTTTTTCATCTTACAAACAAGAGTGAAAAAATAATCATTTGGAAAATGGAGCGGAGAAAGAGGGATTTGAACCCTCGCGCCGGTTTCCCGACCTACACCCTTAGCAGGGGCGCCTCTTCGGCCTCTTGAGTATTTCTCCGAATTGATATTTTCCATATGATTGCTTCTTTTGACATGCTTGTCCTCAGACGCATTGACCATTATACTAAATAGATTTTAGCTTGTCAAGCCATTTTTGGTGAGATTTTTATTTATTTCTTCCTGTATCCTGTCATGCACAAGATGTGCTATTTCTGAGGTTTTCATTCCCATATATTGATCCGGAAGAATAGGTTCCATATAATGAACCTGCACTTCTTCCCATTTTTAACGAGTTCATGTCAAAGGGACGGAAGGAATTAACCAGGGCCACAGGTACAATGGGGCAGCCTGCTTTTACAGCACTCTTAAATGTACCGCTCTTAAAATCCAGTATTTCATTTCCGTTGCGGCTCCGGTGGCCTTCTGCAAATATAACAAAGTTACGGCCTGACTTTACCCGTTTGGTAACTTCAGTTATAATGCGCACCTGGTCTTTTATATCATCCCTGTCCATAGCAAGACTTTTGGTTGCCCCCAATACCTGCTTTACCAGAATCCAGTTGGAGGCCTCTTTCTTTATTACAACAGACAGCGGTCTTGGGCAGGTTGAAAACAGGGCAAGCATATCGAACAGGCCCTGATGATTGGGAAACAGTATAAATCCGTCCTGAGACGGAATATGCTCTGTTCCCGTTGCAGTGACCGTAACCCTGCCCCTTCTGTTAATCCTCTTTACCATCTCCGATATATACCCCATATTTTTTCAGCAGCCGTCCTTGTATCTTCTTCTCTTGCCATACGCGAAATGGTGAAAAACCATATCGGTGCATGGAGTAAATTCATGAGTACCATATATATAATCCGCTTCATATCCCCTCGCTACAGAGTACAAAATTCCTTTACTGCTGTTTCATATAGATTATTACCAAGGGCATCCATCACCACAACCACCGGAAAATCCTGTATGGCCAGTCTGCGCACTGCCTCTGTGCCTAAATCTTCATATGCAACAATTTCGGATGAAAGAATGCATTTGGACAGAATGGCTCCTGCTCCTCCCACGGCGGCAAAATAAACAGCTCCGTTGCGCACAATGGCATCCATAACAGCCTTGCTTCTCTTTCCCTTTCCTATCATGGCCCCCCATACCCAGGTCCAAAAGGCGCGGCGTATACTTATCCATACGGCTGGCTGTGGTAGGACCGGCTGAGCCAATGGCTCTCCCCTCCCTGGCTGGGGACGGCCCCATGTAATATATGATGCTGCCCTCTATATCAAACGGCAGTGATTCCCCTCTGTCAAGAGCCTCGTCCATCTGCTTATGGGCGGCATCCCTGGCCGTATAAATGGTTCCCGTAAGATATACATAATCTCCTGCTTTTAAGGAGGCAGCTTCCTCTTTTGTCATTGGTACATTCATATGTCGATTCATCTGAACAGGACTCCTTTCTCATTTACAGTTTTACAGTACTCTGCGGGCATGACGGTTTACATGGCAGCATATGTTTACGGCAAGGGGAAGGCCGGCTATATGGGTGGCGAATGTCTCTATGTTCACGGCAAGGGCTGTTACCCTCCCTCCCAGTCCCCCGGGGCCGATGCCTGACTGATTGATCCGGTTTAACATATCCTCTTCCAGATCTCTGACCCACTGCTTCCCAGGCTTATCCTCTATATCCCTGGTCAGGGCGTGTTTTGCCATCTGGGTACATTTCTCAAAGGTCCCGCCAATTCCCACTCCCACCACCATGGGAGGACATGCATTGGGGCCTGCCTCTCTCACCGCCTGAAGGATGGATTCTTTTACCCCTTCCAGACCGTCTGCAGGCTTTAACATGAACACACGGCTCATATTCTCGCTTCCAAATCCCTTGGGAGCCACTGTTATGTCAATCTGTTCCCCATCAACAATTTCACAGTGAATGACAGCCGGAGTGTTGTCCTTTGTATTAATTCTCTCTATAGGATCCCCCACCACAGATTTACGGAGATATCCCTGTTCATATCCCTGACGTACGCCTTCATTGACAGCATCGGCCAGTCTTCCCCCTGTGATATGTACATCCTGTCCTATTTTCATAAATACCACAGCCATACCCGTATCCTGGCAGATAGGTATTTTATCCTCTCCTGCGATTTTCAGGTTCTCCTTAAGCTGGCCCAGAACCTGGCGGCCCAGAGGGGACTCCCTCCTCCTCCACTGCTTTTTCAAAGACCTTTCTCATATCCGGGGCCAGTCCGTAATTGGCCTCAATACACATGTCCCTTATTGCTTCTGTAATGGTTGCTGCGGCTATCTCCCTCATCTTCGTTGTTCCTCCCATCCTTTTGCTACGGCAGCCCTGAATTCATCTTCAGGCATGGGCTTTCCGTAATAATATCCCTGGACACAATCCACGCCGAATTGTCTCAGTAATTCTATCTGTTCCTCTTCTTCCACGCCTTCTGCCACAATTTTCTGACCCATGGCATGGAATGTCTCCACCATACTCCTCACAAATACCTGGACCTTGCTGTCCCCGGGCAGACGTACCAAAAGGCTTCTGTCCAGCTTAATGTCACTCAAAGGGAAGAGACAGGGCACAGGATATATTGGAGTATCCGGTACCGAAATCATCCAGATAAAACCCAAATCCTTCTCCTGTCATTTCCTCCATCATCCTTTTCATATAATCCATGTCCTGAAGCAGTACACGTTCCGTAACCTCAATCTTCAACTGATCCGGATTCAGCCCGCACCGGTTCAGGCATTCATGGATTCTCGCACAAAGGCTGCGGTCCTCGAACTGCTGCATGGAAAGGTTGATGGAGATAGAATCTATTTTGTTCCCGCATCTGTCCAAGAAGCGTGCAGACCTCCTCCAGCACAATCCAGCTCAGGTCGTCTATAAGGCCGGTTTCTTCAGCCAACGGTATGAACTCCGACGGCGATACGGGTTCACCGTCATAATCCCTGAGACGAAGGAGGGCTTCTGCGGAAGAAAACCGGTTGGTTTTTAAGTTAAATACAGGCTGATACCATACCTTAAACCGCCTTTGGCGGATGGATGTCTCCATGATATCCAGAATCCGCTTTCTCCTGTTTAACTGTTCCAGCAGTTTTATATCAAACCGCCTCAGGCCTCCCTGTTCCTTTTTGGCATAGTGAATGCCCGATTCCAGATATTCTATAATCTGGGTGGCATTCCATTCCTGTCCCCTGTACATCACATCGGTGAAATAGGCCTGGATATAGCTTCCCACGGCTCCCAGTTCCCATCGTTCCTCAAAGCGTTCCTGTATCCTTTTAAGACTTCCGGTTGATTCTTCTTCTGTTGCGTAGGGCAGCAGCACTGCAAACTCTACATTTCCAAACCGGAATGCCTTGGCGCCGGGCAGTATGTGGTCCAGCTCCCTGGCAATATTATATAAAAACTCATCCCCTTTTTTGTAGCTGAATTTCTCATTTACAAGAGAAAACTGCTTCAGACACACAAGAACTACCTGAAAATACTGCCTGCTGGCTATTCTCAGGGACAGCTCCTCAAAAAAGCTGTTCCTGTTTCCGATAAAGGTAAGGCTGTCCACCTCACTTCGCCTGGTCTGGAAGCTGATGAATATAACCATATTGACAATGGCCATAAACATGCCATTTAACTGAAGGTCCTTATAAATATGCTGGAACACAATACAGATGGCTGCGATCACCGGCATGGTGCGGATTAACCTGACCACCGGCCTGCTGACGCTGCGCCGGTTGCGCATGTAGCACAGCACCAGCATAAGCATCTCAATTGCCATGACTAAATATCCAATCCTGTTTAAGGGACCTCTTATGTATATCTGGTTTTCATCAAAATAAAACAGCACGCCGCTTCTAAGATTCCAGATTACAATTCCCCAAAATATGATATTCAGTATAAGGACGATTCTGCCGGTTATTCTCAGGCAACGTTTATCATACACATGTTCCAGTGTCAGGGCAAACATGTAGACAGCCATAACAGAGCAGGTCAAAACACACAGAATGAAATACAGGCTGTTAAGCAGCATATTCACTCCATGGGAAACAACGGCGGGCTTCGTGACCATATGTACACAGACAATGTTCAAAAGGATGGTCAAGACGGAAATCCAAAGACACACCTGATAGATTTTCCGCCTGCTGTTGGATACCAGCCGCCGTTCGTGATAGTATAAAATGAGAATAATATGAATGATAAGTCCTAATAATTCTGCTGCCAATGACCACATTACCATATTGTTCGGTTCTCCTCTTTTGTCCGTAACCAGGTAAGGGAACAAAAACATCAATGACTATTTCATAATGACTATTTCATAAAAAGGCTGTCGCAACTGACAGCCTTTTCATGGAACTGAATCTTAAACCGTTTCATCTGAATCTACATCTGCTTCACTCTCTTCTTCAGAATCCCCGTTCTCTTCCTCGTAATACTCTTCATCATATACATTGCTGTCCTTGGTAACGCTTTCCCTTACCTTGGCTATACTTGCCACCTTGATGTCAGAATCCTGATCAATGCTCATGAGCTTGACGCCGGAGGTGTTTCGTCCAATCACGGAGATATCGTCAACCGTCATGCGTATAATAATGCCTTCTGTTGTTATTATCATAATTTCCCGGCCGTCATTTACCAGCTTGGCACCTACCAGATAACCGGTCTTATCCGTACACTTGTAGCAGATAACACCCTTTCCGCCCCTGTTCTGGGCGCTGAACTCAGTAATCATAGTACGCTTGCCCATGCCGTTCTCGGAAACCATCAGAAGGCTGTCTCCCTGGCTCTGCATCTGCATTCCGATGACTTCGTCGTCATCCTCAAACCGCATTCCAATGACACCCATGGATACCCGGCCGGTCACCCTTACATCGGTCTCATTGAAACGGATACACATTCCCTTGCGTGTGACAAGCAGGATATCCTGGCTGTTATCTGTTGCCTTTACCTCAATCAGCTCATCGCCGTCCCGAAGCACAATTGCCTGCAGTCCGTTCTTGCGCACATGCTCATACTCCACCATAGGTGTTTTCTTGACCATGCCGTTTCTGGTAGCCATGAACAGATATTTGTCATCGTTAAATTCACGCATGGGGATAATGGCCGTAATCTTCTCCTCCGGCATCAGCTGAAGAAGGTTTATAATAGCCGTTCCCCTGGCTGTACGTCCTGCCTCCGGTATCTCATATGCCTTCAGACGGTACACGCGTCCGGTATTGGTAAAAGAACATCATATAGTGATGGTTGGTGGTCATGAGAAGGTCCTCGATATAGTCCTCCTCAATGGTCTGCATGCCCTTGATTCCCTTGCCGCCTCTGTTCTGGCTCCTGAAATTATCTACATCCATACGCTTGATGTAGCCCAGATGGGTCATGGCAATGATGGTGTCCTCGTCCGGAATCAGGTCCTCCATGGACATATCATCGTCATATCCAATGGCTGTGCGGCGGTCATCCCCGTATTTATCAGAGATAATCATGATTTCATCCCGGATAACGGTAAGGAGCTTCTTCTCATCCGCAAGAATTGCCTTCAATTCCTCGATCTTTGCCTGAAGTTCCCTGTACTCATTCTCCAGCTTCTCACGTTCCAAACCAGTGAGAGCGCGGAGCCTCATATCCACGATAGCCTGTGACTGTGCATCGGAAAGCCCGAAGCGCTCCATCAACTGGTTCTTGGCATCCGCCACATTGGCGGCTCCGCGGATGATGCGGATTACCTCGTCAATGTTATCCAGGGCAATCAGCAATCCCTTTAATATATGGGCTCTTTCTTCTGCCTTGTTTAAATCATACTGGGTCCTTCTGGTAACTACCTCTTCCTGATGCTTTAAGTACTCCTCCAGCATCTGGTGCAGGTTCAGCACCTTTGGCTGGTTATTGATCAGGGCCAGCATAATAACACCGAAGGTGTCCTGCAGCTGGGTGTGCTTTAGCAGCTGGTTCAGGATTACATTGGCATTTACATCCCTGCGAAGCTCTATGTTGATCCGCATGCCTTCACGGTTGGACTCATCTCCAATGTAGGTAATGCCGTCAATTTTCTTTTCCTTGACAAGGTCGGCGATTTTCTCAATGAGACGTGCTTTATTAACCATGTAGGGAAGTTCCGTCACAATGATTCTGGATTTTCCGTTGGCCATGGTCTCTATGTTGGTCACGGCGCGGACCTTGATTTTGGCGCGTCCCGTGCGGTAAGCTTCCTCGATTCCCCTTCTGCCCAGAATGGTGGCGCCGGTGGGGAAATCAGGTCCCTTTACAATCTCCATGATTTCTTCCAGGGAGGTCTCACGGTCCTCCTCCACCCTGTTGTCAATCATCTTCACCACTGCTCCGATGATTTCCCTCAGGTTGTGGGGAGGAATATTGGTGGCCATACCAACGGCAATACCGGATGTGCCGTTTACCAGCAGGTTAGGATATCTGGATGGAAGGACAAGGGGCTCCCTCTCAGTTTCATCGAAGTTAGGTACGAAGTCCACGGTATCTTTATTGATATCTGCCAGCATTTCCATGGAAATCTTGCTTAAGCGGGCCTCAGTGTAACGCATGGCCGCAGCGCCGTCGCCGTCCACAGAACCAAAGTTTCCGTGGCCGTCCACCAGAGGATAACGGGTGGACCACTCCTGCGCCATGTTAACCAGCGCTCCGTAAATGGAGCTGTCTCCATGGGGGTGGTACTTACCCATTGTATCACCGACGATACGGGCGCACTTACGATGGGGCTTATCCGGACCGTTGTTCAGCTCTATCATGGAATACAGCACACGCCGCTGTACAGGCTTAAGGCCGTCCCTGACATCAGGCAGGGCCCTGGCGCTGATAACACTCATGGCATAGTCAATATAGGACTGTTCCATGGTTTTCTTAAGGTCTACTTCATGAACCTTGTCAAATACATTTGGTTCCATATTCAATCTCCTTTATGTTTGCAGTCTAAAATCAGATATCTAAGTTCTTCACCTTTTTCGCATTGGCTTCAATGAATTCCCTCCTGGGCTCTACCTGGTCGCCCATAAGGGTGGTGAAGGTCAAATCTACTTCAGACGTGGTTTCCTCATCCATGGTGACACGCAGAAGTATCCTGCGTTCCGGATCCATGGTTGTCTCCCACAGCTGCTCCGCATCCATCTCTCCCAGTCCTTTGTAACGCTGGATTTATTGCTGTTGTCGCGTCCAATCTCCTTGAGGATGGAATTCAGCTCATCATCGCTGTACGCGTACCATACTTTTTTATTCTTCTCCACCTTATACAGAGGCGGCTGGGCCAGGTATACATATCCCTGTTTGATTAACTCCGGCATAAACCTGTAAATTAAATGTAAGAAGGAGGGTGCTGATATGCGCTCCGTCCACATCGGCATCCGTCATGATGATGATTTTGTGGTAACGGAGTTTGGATATATCGAAATCGTCATGAATACCTGTTCCAAATGCAGTTATCATGGCCTTAATTTCCGCATTGCCGTAAATACGGTCCATTCTGGCCTTTTCCACATTGAGGATCTTGCCGCGCAGGGGCAGGATGGCCTGGGTGGCGCGTGAACGCGCTGTCTTTGCAGAACCGCCTGCGGAATCTCCCTCTACAATATAAATCTCGCAGTTTTCCGGATTTTTGTCGGAACAGTCAGCCAGTTTGCCCGGAAGGGCCATGCCGTCAAGGGCTGATTTACGGCGTGTTAAGTCCCTGGCCTTTCTGGCCGCTGCACGGGCCCTCTGTGCCAGTATGGATTTCTCACACATGGACTTGGCCACAGCCGGATTCTGCTCCAGGAAATAGGTCAGCTGCTCGCTGACAATATTGTCCACTGCCGCACGGGCCTCGCTGTTTCCCAGCTTCTGTTTTGTCTGGCCCTCAAACTGGGGATCCTCGATTTTAACACTGATGATGGCTGTCAGGCCCTCACGTATATCCTCGCCGGACAGGTTATCCTCGCTGTCCTTTAATAGCTTTTTCTCCCTGGCATAGTCGTTGAAGGTCTTGGTCAGGGCGTTCTTAAAGCCGGTGAGATGGGTGCCTCCCTCAGGCGTATTGATATTGTTTACAAATGTGTAGATATTCTCGGTATAGGAATCATTGTGCTGCATGGAAACTTCCACATACACGCCTTCCCTGGTTCCCTCGCAGTAAATAACCTGATCGTAGATAGGGGTCTTGCCCTTGTTCAGGTATGTGACGAATTCCTTGATTCCGCCCTCATAGTGGAATACCTTTTCTTTCTTTTCGTCCCTGTCATCCTTGAGGATAATCTTCAGGTTTTTCGTCAGGAACGCCGTCTCCCTGAGCCGGATTTTGAGGGTATCATAATCATAGACTGTCTCTTCAAATATTTCCTTGTCAGGCAGAAAGGTAACTCTTGTGCCGTGCTGTTCCGGACCGCATTTGCCCACAATCTTTAAGGGGTATGTTACTTTCCCCCTTTCATACCGCTGCTGGTAAATATTTCCATCCTTATAGACCTGGACCTCCAGCCATTCAGACAATGCATTGACAACCGAAGCACCAACGCCATGAAGGCCGCCGGATACCTTATATCCGCCGTTGCCGAATTTACCGCCGGCATGGAGGATGGTAAATACAACTTCCACGGCAGGAAGACCTGCCTTTTTCTGGATGTCTACCGGAATACCGCGGCCGTCATCCATGACTGTGATGGAATTGTCCTCGTTAATGGTCACATCGATGGAATCACAATATCCCGCCAATGCTTCATCTACCGCATTATCTACAATCTCATACACCAGATGATGGAGACCTCTGGCAGATGTGCTGCCTATATACATGCCAGGCCGCTTCCTAACCGCCTCAAGTCCTTCCAAAATCTGAATCTGATCTGCTCCGTATTGCTCTCCCATGTTATATAATCATCCTTTCTTTCTAGTACGGCATTAATTCTCGTTGATGACAGTCCCGTCAATTACCTTGAATACCTTATCTATCTGGAACCTGTTATTGACAAAATCATCCAGACCTGTGCAGGTAATCATAGTCTGTATATGTTTGATGGCTGACAGCAGATGGTTCTGCCTGCTGCTGTCCAGCTCTGATAACACATCATCCAAAAGCAGGATTGGATCGTCATGGCTCAATTGTTTCACCAGCTGAAGCTCTGACAGCTTAAGGGACAGGGCCGCTGTGCGCTGCTGCCCCTGGGATCCGAACCTGCGTATATCAATACCATTTACAATAAAACTTATGTCATCCCTGTGTGGTCCCGACAATGTGGTCTTCTGCTTCATGTCCTGGGCCCGGTTCTTCTTAAGGATATCCTCCATCTGGTCTTCCCGGGTGTAGGGTTCATAGGAAATGGATATGTCCTCCCTGCCGCCTGTGAGACTCAGATGAATGGCGTGTATGATTTCATTGAGCTGCTTAATGAATTCTCTTCGGAACTTAATCACCTCACGTCCGTAATTCACCAGCTGCATATCCCACACATCCAGGGTCTCCTCATATTCCGGCCTGAAAAACAGTTCCTTTAACAGCTTGTTTCGCTGAAGAAGGACCTTATTGTACTGTACAAGGGAATGGACATAGAGTTTATTCAGCTGGCACAGTTCCATATCAATGAACCGCCTCCTCTCGGATGGCCCGTTCTTTATGATATTCAGATCCTCCGGCGAGAAGAATACCACATTGGCTATGCCGAACAGCTCACTGGCCTTGCGTATGGGAACCCCATTGATGGCAATGCCCTTTGGCTTGTTCTTTTTCAGATGCATGTCAATGCGGTAAGGGACATTGTTTTTCCTTATCTGCAATTTAATATGGGATTCATCCTGGTTGAACCGGATGATATCCCTGTCCTTGGCGCTTTTATGTGATTTGGACGTGCAGCACACATAGACTGCCTCCAGGATATTGGTCTTTCCCTGGGCATTGTCCCCATAAAGTATATTGGTTCCCTGATTAAACTCCATATGTAGTTCTTTGTAGTTGCGGTAATTTTTCAGTTCTATGGATTCTATAATCATGGATTTTCCTGCCAGTCTGCTACTTAGTGATTTTAATGGTTTCACCCTTATAGGTGACCACATCACCGTCCACCAGTTTTTTTCCGCGCTGATAAACAGTCTCGCCGTTTACGGATACGAGGCCGTCCTGGGCGGCATATTTGGCTTCTACGCCTGATTCTGCCAGGCCAGCCGCTTTTAACGCCTGACCCAGCTTTATATAGTCTTCCCTAAGTTTTATTATTTCCATACTTTTCCTCTCTTAGACAGTGGCAGCATTAAAATTAACAGGAAGAATCAGATAAATGTAATTTTCCTCCTCGTCCTTGATAAAGCATGGGGACTTTGGATTCATCATATAAATATTGATTTCTTCATCGTCAATGACGCGCAGCGCGTCGATGAGGAACTTGGGGTTGAATCCAATCATAATGTCCTTACCGGTCTTGTGAATCATTAAATCTGCATTCATGGAGCCGAAACTGGAGTTCAGCTTCAGTTCCATGGAATTATCTCCGATATTGATAATCAGAGGCTTCTTGTCATTTTCACGGATCAGTATGGTGGCCCGCTCAATACAGTCCAGGAATTCCTTCTTGTTCACAGATACCTTTGTCTCATAATCGCTGGAAAGCATCTGGCTGATCCTGAAATATTCTCCCTCAATCAGACGGGATACTACGATGGTATTGTCAAATTCAAAGAGGATATGGTTTGTGCTGAAATAAATCAGTACCTCTTTTTCATTATCACCGCCTAATATTTTGCTGACCTCGCTTAAGGTCTTTCCAGGTACGATTACCTTTGTGTCCTCATAATGGTCTTTTAAACGTACTTTACGGATGGAAATTCTGTGTCCGTCCAGAGATACCACTTTCAGCTGGTTTTCATTGACTTCAAACAGCTCCCCGGCCATCATCTTATTGCTGTCATTTGGTGAGATGGAGAAGATGGTCTGCTGGATAACCTCCTTTAAGGTGAACTGGGAGAGACAGATATACTTATCTTTTTCTATATAGGGAAGGTATGCAAATTCTTCCCCGTCCCGTCCCTGTATATTGAACACGGAGTTCTCACAGCTGATGGTTGTGTTGAACTTGTCATCTGATTCAATGGTAACGGATGCATTTTCACTGGAAAGCCTTCTGGTGATTTCAGAGAAAAGCTTGGCATCCAGCGCGATCTTGCCGTGTTCCAGTATGTCGCCCTCAACCCTTGTCTCGATTCCTAATTCCATATCATTGCCTGTAAGCTTGATTTCGTTGGTGCTGGCGTCAATGAGTATGCATTCAAGAATGGACATGGTGGTTTTGGAAGGTACAGCTTTCATTACAATATTAATTCCATTAACAATGGCGTCTTTTTGAAATCTTAACTTCATAATGTTGATAACTTCCTTTCAGAGTAATTGTGTGCCCGGTGTGTCATCTGTGAGTGAAGATATAGATAATTTTCGTAGAAACCGTAGTAGGGGCTGTGGGTTTGTGCAAAACTGTCTGAAGTCCTTGATAATTAAGGACAAGCACCTGTGGAGCAGGATGTGGAAACCATCCACTTTCATGAGGGAAAACTTAAAGTTTATCCACAGGTGGTTAAAAGTCATTCACAAGCCCTTCAGAAAAGATCAGTTATCAACAGCCCGTCCACATGGATTCCACTTCCTATTGTGGATTGATCTTCTTTTTCAGTATCTCTATGGTATTTCTCAACGTGTCATCCTTTGCCATGTCGCCGGTTATCTTCTCAGCGCCATGTATGATGGTGGTATGGTCCCTTCCTCCCAGGTAGCGTCCGATGGTCTGGAGAGGAGTGGCCGTCATATCCCTGCACAGATACATGACGATTTGTCTTGGGTATACGATTTCCTTATTACGTTTCTGGGATGAAATATCCAGGGGGTAAGGCCGAAATGATCGGAAACCACCTGGATAATCAGGTCAGGGGTCACTTCCCTCTGGGCATTGGGGGAAATGATGTCCTTTAATGCTTCCTCGGCCAGTTCCAGGGTGATGTCGCACTTGTTAAGCCTTGATAACGCAACGATTTTTGTCAGGGCTCCCTCCAGCTCACGGATATTGGATTTGATATTGGTAGCGATGTATTTGATTACCTCGTTATCTATATTATATCCTTCCATCTCCTCCTTTTTGCGCAGAATCGCCATTCTTGTCTCATAATCAGGAGACTGGATGTCCACGGTCAGGCCCCATTCAAAGCGGGATCGGAGACGTTCCTCCAGGGTCTCAATTTCTTTCGGCGGTTTATCTGAGGATATGATAATCTGTTTCTTTGATTCATATAATGTGTTAAAGGTATGGAAAATTCCTCCTGTGTGCTTTCCTTACCTATGATGAACTGGGATATCGTCGATGAGAAGGACATCGTTGTTCCGTATTTTTCCCTGAATTCCGTGGTGGTTATGTTGTTCTTATTACGGATAGCGTCAATCAGCTCGTTGGTAAAGGTTTCCGAGGTGACGTACAGTATCTTGGATTTTGCGTTGTTCTTTAATATGAAGTGGGCGATGGCGTGCATCAGATGGGTTTTGCCAAGTCCCACGCCTCCATATATAAAGAGAGGATTGTATATCTCACCTGGGGATTCAGCCACAGCAAGGGCGGCAGCATGGGCCAGGTTGTTATTTCCGCCTACAACAAAGGTATCAAAGGTATACTTGGGATTTAAGTTAGCACTCTGTATGACATCGGGGCTGACAGAGGCCTTGTTGTTTTTAATCAGCTGGGGCGCAGCCGGTTCCTCCGCCTCCACGATTTGCTCCTTAACTTTGAAATCCACCTCGCATTCCTTTTCAAGGAATTTCCGAGATGGTTACCTTTAATAAAAATCCATATTTTTTATTTACATATTGTAAAAAGGTCTGTTCGGGAACAATGATGGTTACTGTGTTGTCTTTAAAAGAGTGCGGCTTTAAGGGTTCCAGCCAGGTACTGTAGGAGATATTGGATATTTCATGTTCTTCTTTTAAAGTAAGTAAGATTTTGTCCCAGTTTTCTTTGATTTTTTCGATCATTTTTTGTCTCCTAAAACTGTATTGCAGAATTGCCCAATCTAAATCTATTGTATACTAAAGTAAAAATTTTTTCAATGACAAGTGTAAAATATTGTGGATAACTTTGTGAATTGGGGGTGGATGCCCTGTGTAAGCAGTGTGGAAAGATCTTTTGTCCACAAAAATCGTGAAAAAGTTAACTGGAGTTTTACACATGGTGGAAATATTCATAAATTCTGGAATTTTTTAGATCGGGCTGGGGAAAAAGCAGGCATTATCCCATACTTATCCACAACTTATCCACATTTTGTGGATAATGTTATGTTAATCTGGGATCTCATGTGAAAATAGTCTTGCATAGAAAGGGAAACATAAGCCTGAAACATTGACGCTGATGTGATTTTTTACTTATAATTACGTTGTAGCATTGCATTGTATCTTTATCATAAGAACAGTAGCAGGAGGAAAAAATGAATACTTTATCCAAAACCCGTGACCTGGTATTGGCAGCAGTCATTGCAGCCATTATCGTAATCATGGCATTTGTGCCATTCTTAGGGTATATTCCGCTTGGATTCATGAATGCGACCACCGTTCATATCCCTGTGATTATCGGAGCCATTATTCTGGGACCGAAATACGGGGCATTCCTGGGGTTGACATTCGGTCTGACCAGTTTGTGGAAGAACACCTTCATGCCAAATCCCACGTCCTTTGTGTTTTCACCCTTTGTTACCATGGGACAGTTTCACGGAAATCTGGGAAGCCTGGTTATCTGCCTGGTTCCAAGAATACTGATTGGGGTTGTGGCCTATTATGTATACCGTCTGTTTATGAGAACGCTTAAGAACAGGAGGAATAAGCAGGGGACCGCATTGTTTGCGGCAGGCGTGGCCGGATCCCTGACCAACACCCTTCTGGTTATGAACCTGATTTATTTTTTGTTTGGGGATCAGTATGCGTCCGCTGCCAGCTGGACAGCCAAATGGGTATATGGAGTAATATTGGGAATTATCGGTATGCAGGGAGTGCCGGAAGCCCTGGTGGCCGGAATTATTGTGACGGCTGTAGCCGGAATCCTGCTGAAGCTGACGCCTGACATCAGAGGATAGCAGCGTATAGGAAGGAAAACGGATTTATACTAAATATAGTAATGTAGTTTTGCAATGCACACATTTTGTTGGGACAGTCTTTGGGACTGTCCTTTTTTGCCGGTTTTTGTTGATTTTTTGAGAAAATCCGCTTGACGAAGGCGGATTTCTTCTATATAATTGAGAAGATGTTTAATTATACTAGTCTAAATGTGTGTTTTCACATTGCCACATAATTTTGATAGGAGGTGCCCGGATATGAAGATGACATTTCAGCCCAAGAAGAGACAGAGAGCGAAAGTTCATGGCTTTAGAGCAAGAATGAAGACTGCAGGCGGTAGAAAAGTTATTGCTGCCAGAAGAGCTAAAGGTAGAGCAAAATTATCTGCTTAATTGTTTCAAGCTTAAAGCAAAAGAACTACGGGCCACAGCATCATGTGGCCTTTTCTTTTCTTACCTTCCCGGAAAAAGGGGAGTGTTTTGACAACCTGATTGTAAGGAGTTTCGGATGAAACGATTTCCTTCCGTTAAGAAGAACAGTGAGTTCCAGGTGATATACAGGAATGGAACTTCCTATGCGAACAGACTGCTGGTGATGTATGTGATGAAAACCGGGGAAGATGAAAACCGCATTGGCATATCTGTGAGCAAAAAAGTGGGCAACAGTGTTGTCCGCCATCATATAACAAGGCTTTTAAGAGAGATTTTCCGTTTAAACAATAATAGAATAAAGACTGGGTTAAACATCATCCTGGTAGCCAGAGGCGCTGCCAGACAATCGGATTACAAACATTTGGAGGGTGCTTACCTGCACCTGTGCGGACTGCATCACATTTTAAAAGAATCGAAGTGAAGTGATTATGGCAAGATGTCTGATTTTGTTGGTAAGGGGATACCAGAAGTTTCTGTCGCCCCTTAAAGTAAGAACTCACTGTATTTACACACCTACATGCTCTCAATACGCCATTGAAGCATTAAAAAAGTATGGTGCGTTAAAGGGTACATGGTTGGCCTGCAAGAGGATACTCCGGTGTCACCCATTTGCAGAAGGCGGTTATGATCCAGTTCCGTAGATCGAAGGAGGTAGTGTATTGAACAGTATAGCTGGCGCAGTATTATTGACAAAAACAGGAGGTATTCTGGGGCCGATAGCTGATATCCTGGGGTGGATCATGGACTTATTGTTCCGTTTTACCAGTACCTTCGGAATATTAAATATCGGTTTATGTATCATTTTATTTACCCTGGTAACCAAGGTGCTGATGATACCTCTTACCATTAAGCAGCAGAAATCATCAAAACTCATGGCAGTCATGCAGCCCGAAATTACAGCCATTCAGAAGAAGTACAAGGGCAAGGAAAGCGACCAGAAGTACGCCATGATGATGCAGACTGAAATCAAGGCGGTTTATGAGAAGTACGGCACATCCATGACAGGCGGATGTCTTCCTCTTCTGATCCAGATGCCTATTATTTTCGCGTTGTACCGCGTCATATACAATATTCCTGCATATGTACAGTCCGTAAGGGTATATTATGAAGCAGTGGTAAGCAAGCTTCCCAGCGGATATGAAGCATCCCAGGCATTTACAGACCTGGCACAGGCCCACAAGATGGTGGGTGAGAGATTTGACTATACCAATGTAAACACAGTCATTGATTTATTATATAAGCTGACAGGACAGCAGTGGGATTCACTGGTCAATGCCTTTTCTTCCGTGGGACAGGCAGTTACGGAAACCGGCGTGAGAGTGGTGGATGCCATTGAGAATATGCAGAACTTCTTTGGTCTGAATATTGCATACACACCCCTGCAGGTTATCATGAACTATTTTAATAAGGTTGACAACACCACTCTGATGACTGCCTTTGCAGCACTGTGCATTCCGCTGTTAGCAGGTTTAAGCCAGTGGTACAGCACCAAGCTGATGACAGCCAACCAGCCCCAGCAGTCTGAAGATGCTCCGGGCGCAAACATGATGAAGAGCATGAATGTGACCATGCCTTTAATGTCCGTATTCTTCTGTTTCTCATTTGCATCCGGTATCGGACTTTACTGGGTTGCACAGAGTGTATTTACCATTATCCAGCAGGTGGGAATCAATTCTTATCTTAATAAGGTTGACATTGACGACCTGGTTCAGAAGAACATTGAAAAGACGAACAAGAAGCGCGCAAAGAAAGGCCTTCCTCCTACAAAAGTGGGCAATGTAGACGAGATGCTCAAGAAGATTGAGGCAAAGGAAGAAAAGGCAGAGCAGGCCCAGATGGCTAAGATCGCTAAGACCAAGTCTATTGTTGAGGAGTCTACCAAGTACTATAATGATAATGCCAAGCCTGGAAGTCTGGCGGCTAAGGCTAACATGGTTTCCAAGTATAATGAGAAGCATGAGAAGGGTAAAAAGTAGGAGGGTTTTGTATGGATATGATTACAGTTACTGCCAAGACAGTGGACGAAGCAGTTACAAAGGCGTTAATCGAACTTGAAACCACCAGCGACAAACTGGAATATGAAGTAGTTGATAAAGGAAGTACAGGATTCCTTGGTATCGGCGCAAAACCTGCCATTATTCGTGCTAAGAAAAAAGAGTCCATTGAGGATAAGGCCATGGATTTTCTGTCTCAGATTTTTGAGGCAATGAATATGCAGGTAAATATTACAGCTGCATATAACCAGGAGGAGCAGGAGCTGTCCTTAAACCTGGAAGGCGAGGATATGGGAATCCTCATTGGCAAGAGGGGCCAGACCCTGGATTCTCTCCAGTATCTGGTGAGCCTGATTGTGAACAAGGGAACAGAAGGATATCTCAGGGTGAAGCTGGATACTGAGAATTACCGTGAGAGAAGGAAGGAAACCCTGGAAACCCTGGCTAAGAACATTGCCTATAAGGTTAAGAGAACCAAGAGACCGGTATCCCTTGAACCTATGAATCCTTATGAGAGAAGAATCATTCATGCGGCTCTTCAGAATGATAAGTATGTTACCACCAGAAGCGAAGGGGAAGAGCCCTTCCGCCATGTGGTGATTGCCCTTAAGAAGGAGGCAGCGTCCGGCGACCGTAAAGGACGCTATGACAGAAATAAAGGGGGACGTTTTGAGCGTTCCGACCGTTCCGGCGGATATAGAAATAACCGCCGCACCAATGGAAACAGTGCATCTCAGACAGGTTCAGATGCATCAGCAGAGACTGCTGCCGGTGAAGAAGAATAAGCCCATCCGTGGTTGATCGGATGCAGGCAGTAATGAAACAGGTTAAGAGGCTGTTGCTGAAGCGACGGCCTTTTTGCTCTATTGTGAGGAGAGCCTATGAAGACAGATACGATAGCGGCTATAGCTACAGGTATGAGCAATTCAGGAATCGGAATCGTGAGAATCAGCGGAGAGCAGGCATTCTCCGTGATTGATTCCATATTCCGGAACAGAAAGGGGGAGAGGGTCAGACTGAGCCTTTCCCGGTCCCACACAGTCCATTATGGGTATATATATGACGGTGATGAGAAGGTGGACGAGGCCCTGGTTATTATCATGAAGGGGCCCCACAGCTATACGGCTGAGGATACGGTGGAGATTGACTGCCACGGGGGAGTGCTTATGGTCAGGCGGATTCTGGAGACTGTTCTTCACGCAGGGGCCAGAACAGCGGAACCGGGAGAGTTTACAAAGAGGGCTTTCTTAAATGGAAGGCTGGATTTGTCACAGGCCGAGGCGGTGGCAGATGTGATTCACGCCACCAATGAATATGCGTTAAAAAGCTCTGTGAGCCAGCTGAGCGGTTCTGTGTCCGCTAAAATTAAGGAACTGCGCAGCCGGATACTGTATCAGATTGCTTTTATCGAATCAGCTCTGGATGATCCGGAACATATATCACTGGATGGATATGGGAGCCGGCTGATGGATGATCTGGTGCCTATGATTGGTGAGGTGAGGAAGCTGCTCCTGTCTGCGGATGACGGAAGGGTTATGTCCGAAGGGGTAAAGACAGTTATACTGGGTAAGCCCAATGCAGGTAAATCCTCTCTGATGAATGTGCTTTTGGGAGAGGAGAGGGCCATTGTTACTGAAATTGCGGGAACTACCAGGGATACCCTGGAAGAGCATATTTATTTGCAGGGAATCAGTCTTAATGTGGTGGATACGGCGGGAATCAGGGATACAGAGGATGTGGTGGAGAAAATCGGTGTGGACCGGGCGATGAAAGCAGCCAGGGACGCTGATTTAATTATCTATGTGGTGGATGGTTCCAGGCCCTTGGATGAAAGCGACAGGGAAATAATAGAATTTATCCGGGACAGAAAAACCATTGTATTGCTGAATAAATCGGATTTGGATTTGGAAGTGGGTACGGCCGAGCTGGAACAGATTTGCGGACATAAGGTGATCCCTGTTTCTGCTAAAGAAGAACAGGGAATCGAGCTGCTGGAGCAGGAAATCAAGAAGCTCTTTTATCACGGCGACCTGTCTTTTAACGACCAGGTTTATATTACAAATGCGCGTCATAAGGAAGCCCTGGAGCAGTGTCTGGAGAGTCTGCTGATGGTAAAGGGAAGTGTTGAGGACAGCATGCCAGAGGATTTTTATTCCATTGACCTGATGAATGCATATGAACAGCTGGGTTTCATTATCGGGGAGGCAGTGGATGATGATGTTGTCAATGAGATATTTGCAAAATTCTGTATGGGTAAATAGGGAAATTTAATATGGAAGAGGAACGCGGAATGATACCTTATTTAGAAGAAACATACGATGTGGTGATTGTCGGTGCCGGTCATGCAGGATGTGAGGCCGCTCTGGCCAGTGCAAGGCTGGGTATGGAAACGATTATGTTTACTGTCAGCGTGGACAGCATAGCGCTGATGCCCTGTAACCCTAATATAGGAGGAAGCTCCAAGGGGCATCTGGTCAGGGAGTTAGATGCGCTGGGCGGAGAGATGGGGAAGAATATAGACAAGACCTTCATACAGTCCAAGATGCTTAATGAATCCAAGGGACCGGCTGTTCATTCCCTGCGGGCTCAGGCTGACAAGCAGGATTACAGCAGGCATATGAGAAGGACCCTGGAAAACACAGAACATCTCACCATACGTCAGGACGGAAGTGTCTGAAATTATGGCGGAGGATGGTAAAAGTCAGGGGAGTAAAGACATTTTCCGGCGCAGTGTATTACGCAAAGGCCGTGATACTGTGCACGGGAACGTATCTGAAAGCCAGGTGTATCTATGGGGATGTGAGCAATCCTACAGGGGCCTAACGGGCCTTCAGGCAGCCAACCATCTTACGGATTCTTTGAGGGAACATGGAATTGAGATGTTCCGGTTCAAGACAGGGACGCCGGCCAGGGTGGATAAAAAAAAGCATTGATTTTTCTAAAATGGAAGAGCAGTTTGGGGATCCCAGGGTTGTGCCGTTTTCATTTTCAACAAATCCGGATGAAATCCAGAAAGACCAGGTTTCCTGCTGGCTGACGTATACCAATGAAAAATACCCATCGTATCATCAAGGATAATCTGGACCGTTCACCTCTGTTTTTCAGGGGCCATTGAGGGAACCGGACCAAGGTATTGTCCTTCCATTGAGGATAAGGTGGTTAAATTCCCGGATAAGAACCGTCATCAGGTATTTGTGGAGCCGGAGGGCCTTTACACCAATGAGATGTATCTGGGAGGCATGAGCAGTTCACTGCCGGAGGATGTACAGTATGCAATGTACCGTACGGTTCCGGGACTTGAAAAGGTAAAGATAGTGAGAAATGCCTATGCCATTGAATATGACTGTATTAACGCTCTCCAGCTTAAGCCGACTCTGGAGTTTAAGAAGATTTCGGGCCTGTTTGCAGGCGGGCAGTTTAACGGAAGCTCAGGGTATGAGGAGGCGGCCGTCCAGGGGTTCATGGCTGGTGTGAATGCAGTGATGAAGATACGTGGACAGGAGGCTGTGGTTCTGGACCGTTCACAGGCATATATAGGGGTTCTGATTGATGATCTGGTAACAAAGGAAAACCATGAACCTTACCGGATGATGACTTCCAGGGCAGAGTACAGGCTTTTGCTGCGCCAGGACAATGCAGATATAAGACTCAGAAAAATCGGTCATGAAATCGGCCTGGTAAGTGATGAAGAATATAAACATCTTTTAAAGAAGATGGATGATATACAGTCAGAGATCAAACGGCTGGAAAAGACTGTTATAGGTGTGAGTGATCGGGTGCAAATATTTTTGGAAAAATATGGAAGCACCTTATTGAAGTCCGGAATAACGCTGGCAGAGCTGGTCAAGAGGCCGGAATTGAATTATGATAAACTGGCGGAACTGGATGAAGGCAGGCCTGAACTTCCTGATGATGTCAGAGAACAGGTTAATATTGAGATTAAGTATGAAGGATATATAAAGCGTCAGATGCAGCAGGTGGCACAGTTTAAGAAGCTGGAGGATAAGAAGCTGCCCGAGGACTTTGACTATTCAGAGGTAAACAGCCTTCGAAGGGAGGCAGTTCAGAAGCTGAACAAAGTACAGCCGGCAACCATTGGACAGGCATCCCGTATATCAGGTGTATCACCGGCGGACATATCTGTTCTACTGGTGCATTTTACAAGAAAACAGTGAGAGGGTCTGATATGACAGATACATTTAGACAGCAGATGGACCGGGAGCTTGGTCTTCTGGGGATAAAATTAAGTGAGAAGCAATTGGAGCAGTTTTTTACTTATTATGAAATGCTGGTGGAAAAGAATAAGGTTATGAACCTGACAGCCATAACAGATGAGACAGACGTAGTATCCAAACATTTTAGTGACAGCCTGTCACTGCTTAGGGTGTTGAAACGGGTGGCGGATTCCGGTGATGGGTGTGACGGCAGCAGAGTGTATGAGGAAGAACTGTTGGAGGGAAAGTCGGTTATTGATGTAGGAACAGGCGCAGGATTTCCAGGTATACCCCTTAAAATAGCTTTTCCGGGAATAAAACTTACCTTGCTGGATTCCTTGAATAAGAGAGTTAAATTTCTGGAGGAAGTCTGTGATGCCTTGGAATTAAAAAACGTGGAATTTATTCATGGGAGAGCTGAGGATATAGGAAGGCAGAAAGAGCACAGGGAAATGTATGATTTGTGCGTGTCCAGGGCTGTGGCAAAATTTGGCTTCTCTGTCTGAGTATTGTATGCCCTTTGTGAAGATTGGCTGTTTCTTTGTTCCTTATAAATCCGGCGAGATAGAAGATGAGCTGAAGTCTGCCGGCAGGGCGGTTGGAATATTGGGAGGAGAACTAGAATTTGTAGATAAATTTATGCTGCCTGGTACAGATGCTTCCAGATCTTTGGTGGTAATAAAGAAGGTGAAAGGGATTTCTAAAAAGTATCCAAGGAAGGCAGGAATGCCAACTAAGGAGCCTTTGGGATAGAAGTGGATGTGGGAATGTTTCACGTGAAACATTCCCTTTTTTCTTGACTGAATTTATTATTGTTATAAGCTTGTATAGATTTAATTGTTTTTAATTTTAAGTGTAATAAAAACTCATAGATATTTTTTTGTTATTATATAGGGGATGAAAAATTGAAAAGATGGAAGAGCGTATATGAAGTAATAGAATTTACTAAGTTATATGATGCATTAATTTATATAATTTATTAGGTGACAAAATGTGAGAAGGAACTTATTGCGTTAAATAATATAAGGTGTTTTAGTTAGAATAATGAGTTATTCAGTATCATGGATTAGTCAGAGTAGTGAGTTATTCAGTATCATGGGTTAGTCAGAGTAGTGAGTTATTCAGTATCTTGGATTAGTCAGAATAATAGGTTAGTTAGTATAATTGTATAATTAACATAATGCATTAATCTATATGATTGGTTCGACATTACAATGAGTTATTGAGTATAATATATTGCGTAATATGATAGGACAGTCAACATAATACATTATTCATTATAATAAGTTATTCAGTATAATGTATTGGTTATATACTGAGTTATTCAGTATAATGCGTTGGGCATGTAATGTGTTATTTAATATAATGCATTGGGCATGTAATGAGTTATTCATTATAATGCGTTGGCCTTATAATGAGTTATTCAATATAATGCGTTGGCTATGTAATGAGTTATTCAATATAATGCATTGGGCATGTAATGAGTTGTTCAGTATAATGCGTTGGGCATGTAATGAGCTATTCAATATAATGCATTGGGCATGTAATGAGTTATTTAGTATAATGCGTTGGGCCATAATAGGTTAGATAATGCTATATATTATGCGATAAAATGTATTAGTTAATACAATACATTAGTCAGCATGATACCGTAATTAATATAAATGTGTCATCTCACTTTTAATAGGTAATAAACATCTATTAATATTTAATATACATATAAAACTTTTAAATATAATTGAATATAAAAATAAGAAGGCAAAATACATCGTATGCCTTCTTATTACTTCATTTATATTTGTACATGAAGAAGTCACGCACTCAAAATATCTGATTAACTAGAGTTAATCTGCCGCCTCACGCATCATTTGTATTTCATGTGCATATCCATCCAAATCATTAGGAGTCTCTAAAAAGAATGGAAGATGTCTCAATTCAGGATGTGTGACAATTCGTTTAAATGTGTCTAATCCTATATATCCTTCACCTAATTTTGCATGTCTGTCTTTATGAGCGCCTATTGGGTTCTGGCTGTCGTTTAAGTGTATGGCCTTTAAACGTTTTAATCCGATTTTATTATCAAACTCTGTCAATATATCGTCTAAGTGATTGACTATATCATATCCCCCGTCCCATATATGACAGGTATCAAGACAAACACCCATATGACTTTCTAATTCAACTAAATCAAGAATCTGCCGCAATTCTTCAAAAGCCCCACCTACTTCACTGCCTTTTCCCGCCATTGTTTCCAGCAAAACAGTAGTGGTCTGTGCCGGAGAAAGAATTTCATTGAGCATTTCTGCAATAAATTGTATGCCAATTTCAGTTCCTTGTTTTACATGGCTTCCCGGATGAAAATTATACATATTTCCAGGTGTATACTCCATCCTAACTAAATCATCCGCCATGGTTCGTTTGGCAAAGTCTCTCAATTTAGGATCAGCCGAGCAGGCGTTTAGTGTGTAAGGTGCATGGGCTAATATTGGAGTAATGTCCAAAGACTGGGCTTCCGTTCAAAAAAAACTTTTACATCGTTTTCATCTATGGCTTTTGCATTTCCTCCGCGTGGATTACGGGTAAAGAACTGAAATGTATTTGCATTTATCTTTTTTGCATCTTTTGCCATAGCTCGATATCCCTTTGATGAGGATAGATGACAACCAATTCGCAGCATATTGTATTTTCCTTTCTTATATATACAGTTAAATAATTTATTTTATTGTACAGAGGTGGTAGTAAAAACGGTTCGGAGTAGATGTCCGAACCGTATGTTTCACGTGAAACATTTTATATTTTAAGATAAATAGGTTTGAATCATATCAAATACTTCTGCAGGTTTTTCTAAATGAGGAAGTAACTTTGTGTTGGGGACAACAGCATATTCAACAGCAGGGTTGTATTCTTTATATTCTTCCATACATTCGCCTATGTCATCTATGGCACCTCCGCCTAACAGATATATACTGTTATCAATTTTCTTTAAAGCAGCTGCAATATTGCATTTAACATAATTACATTTTAAGCTGGCATAGACGGACTTGGGAGATTCTCCTAAATGGGCTGATTCGTGATATGCATCAATTACCCGGGTCTTTACTGAGTAAGGATTATAATAGTAATTAGTTAAAAATTCCTTTGTTATGAACTGTTTACTGCAGGCTATATTATATATTAAAGTTCCGGCAATCGGTAAATCCAAAATTATTTTATAAAGCTTTGCATTCTTACCGGGCACCTGACTGCAGGAGAGGAGGCTCTCTGGATTTATAAATAACAGCTGATTGAATAATTCAGGACTGTTGCTGCAAGCCATGATACCCAACGCAGCAGAGGAACCACTGGCAATTATATCCGTCCTGTGTCCTATCTCTGATTTTATGAAATCAGAGAGAAGCTGCACATACAGATAATTGGTATAGGTAAGATTGGGTTTTTCTGATCGACCAAAACCAAGTAAGTCAATGGTATAAACAGTATAAGTTTCCGCAAGTTTACCTACCAGATTCTTCCATTCATACCCACTGGAAGCAGGAGCAAGGTCGTGTACCAACAGAATCGGTTTACCTGTTCCGGTCTTAGTATAATGTATATTTCCTAAACGCCACTTATAACACAATGCCTCTGGTTCTTCCAATACATTTCGGGACGTTGCCGAAAGTTTTATCGCTTTGTTAATCAGAGCAGTAGCAGCAGCAGCTCCGGATGACAGTATAAGTAAGGTCAGTAATTTATTCCTGGTTTTCATTCAATAGTCTCCTGAAATTACATATTATATAACCGGTTTTTTGATTCTTCTCCATTATAATACAAGCTGGGGGCTATTACAACGGTTAGAGGATTAAATTATTATTAAGACACTACAGGATTAGGATGCCCAATTTTCTGCCTTAAAAATGTTTCACGTGAAACATTTTTTTGTATAAAACATGAAAATTCTCCTTTTCTCCTAATTTTCCGTAGGAAAAGAATAGGACTTGTGTTATAATCGTAAAAGTAATCGAAGAAAGGTTTGTTTTTTCGAGAAAGGAATTTATACATATGGGACGAATCATAACAATAGCCAACCAGAAGGGCGGGGTAGGTAAGACTACTACGGCCATTAATCTTTCCGCCTGTTTGGCTGAAGCAGGAC
>ENA-OQCW01000426-OQCW01000426.1-human-gut-metagenome-genome-assembly--contig:-NODE-426-length-25792-cov-7.019170_pt1 | contig 25792 bp, 20 predicted proteins | sample MGYA00242767_ERZ504593 | MGnify/ENA primary metagenome ERZ504593 (study PRJEB26092, sample SAMD00036307) | human gut metagenome | host: Homo sapiens | study: EMG produced TPA metagenomics assembly of... | reverse complement strand
ATGTATTGTTTGTATCTTATAAACATTTTTATATCATAAATGATTTAAAATTCCTAATCTTCTGTCTTAATCGACGTAATCACAATATCATCCAACTGGCATCCTGTCTTTCTGACAACAATGTCTTCAATCTGGCTTCTCTCTACCTTGATAAATCCTTTTTATTTACTAATACATCTACATTATTATTAGTTATCGTTACAATCGAATTTAAAAATCCTTTGGCTCCCAGCAGATTTTCTGCTGCGGTTTCCATTTCCATCTGCTCTGCTAAAGAAGCCAATTTATCTACTGCATCCTGCTTTACACTGTCTTTTACTGTTTTGTCATTAATAATCTCTTCCAATGTATCTTTTGCTTTGCTGTGAGTCTGTTCTCTTTCTAATTTCGCTTTTGCCACATAATTACTTACTTGCGCATTGGTCAGAACTGCTTCCCCTACATCAGTAATATCATCTTTCACCTGTCCTGCAGTTTCTTTTGCAGTGTTTTGACACTGCCTTTGTCTTAGTTTTTTGAAGCTGACTCATATTTTTCCGCTGTAAATTTACATACCCGGCAACTGCAATAATTACTGCCAGAGTCGTAATAATCATTTGATTTTTTTGAAATAATTTCTTCATTATGAATCCCCCATTTTTAAGACTTTTACTTTATAAGATGAAATATGAAATAAAATGGATACTGCATCTACGATATTCTGATTTACAATGTCGTTTCCGCCTCCCTGCGCAACAACAACAACGCCTTCTACCTCCGGTTCCACTTCTTTTATTACATAAGGAACTTTTTTTCCATCCTCTTCCACCAGTACAGTTTCTTCTCCTTCCTTTACTGTTTTCTCTTTTTCTCCAGTACTTTCCTCATAGGGACTATCTTTATTTACAACTGCTTCCTTAGAAGATTTTTACAGTAATCATAACTTTGACTTTTCCAACCCCTTCCACTTTACTTAATGCTTTTACCAATCTTGCTTCCTGCTTTTTTACAAATTCATCTGTCGAACTGCTTTCCTTTCTCTTTTTCTGTCGTCTGTTTTTTGATCTTGTTTCTCTGAAGATGGAAAACTAAACACAAGAAAACAAATTTCCCAATACAAACAGAAGCAGTATTTTTTTCATTCCTATGGTTTCTATGAGATTTTGCAGTTTATTCTTATCTATCATATTTCCTCTACTCACTTATATTTATATTAGAACTTTGCACATTATAGAATCTTGAAAGTATGGTTTTATCTGCTTTTCCTGCTTTTTTACATCTTGAACTTCTATATCCACAGAAGCAATTGTTCCTGTTTCATCAATTTTTAATCCTATATTCCGGACCTTTCATTTTACTTTTTTTCCAATGTGGTCTGAATTTCTTTCCGCATTTGTTCTTCTTTTACTTCTCTGGCTTTATCTTGAAAGGATATGGTTTCTGTATGATTGGATACCTTTGCAAAAGCTTCTTGAAGCACCTGATCATTTCCTGTCATTGAAAGAATCGGCTGTATCATCAAAGACAACAGCATAAATCCGATAACTAAATTGACATATGGCTTGTACTTTGTCCCGTCAATCAACTGACAAACCAATGTTGACAAGATCAAAAAGAAAATAATTGATTTAATTGTTTCCATCATTATCCTCTCTTTCTCATCCGGCATAATAATTTGCATTGGTCGAAAATGCGATAATCGCAATTGATAATACAAAAAGCATTGTGATTGTCATAATCATTCCAAGCATTAACTTTCCGCTAAGGATAACTGCATCCATAGCTCCTGTCACTCTCTTATCAGAAATTGGCTGTAACAAAATTTCCTGCACCGATATAAGATAAAACCACTCCGGAAATCTGAAGCAGCGGTGGTACGACCAGTACCACTAAAACCAAAATTCCTGCCGCCCCAATACTATTCTTAATGACTACCGCAGATCCAAGAATCGTTGTCATGACTGAATTCATTCCATTCCCAATCCCGGGAATTGCTGAAATTCCTTTTTGTATTGTTGTATTTTTCAGAGAATCTACTGCCGGAAGTATCATCCAGACCAGCACGTTACGCGTACCATGTTCAAATTAGCATTACCTGCATCATTCTCGCTCAAATTGCATTTTCCACTTCTGCCAGCATTAACTGCGACATCGGCATAATCGAATGCACAATCCAGTTATTCGCCCCTATAGCCATTTCATGTCATCAATGATCTGTGTACTTCTTCACATAATTTAATCGTTCTGTGACGTACCACACGAGATAGCCATTACGCGCTATCGTCCCAGATTCATCATGGCAGTTCATCATATCAACAGTCGGTATATTATTTCCAGTTCCAAGTTTTTCTGCGAAAGTAAAGCCCCCAGTCTGGGGAAAGTGGGGTTGAAAATATATAGGCGTAATTTTGAGGCTAAAACCTGGAGTTGCCTCCTTTATACATCACCTGAAAAAGTATTCTCTTGACAGAATGTTTGAGCTTCCTTATCAAAAACATCAGCATAAGGGATATCTTTCAGACTTGTAAAAGGTTTCATATTCCATGCTGCAACTAAATTTGTTTTCGCAGATTGCAAATTTGAAGTTCTTTCCGACTGAAAATCAGAATCAGCAGCCATTGTCAAGTAAACTTTGCCTAATAAAGCATACGCAGCAGCTTTTGAAGCACGGCCTACTCCATTACCCGTTTGAATATCCGGCAATTCACTATTAATAACCTGTGTCAAATCGGAAATAATCAAATTATAGACTTCGCTCTTTGGCTGGCGGGCTGTATATTTCTGAATTTCATCTTTTGTCTTTAGCTCTTTGGTTACAATAGGGACATCTCCAAACTGCATTACAAGATGAAAATAAGTCAATCCACGCAAAAAATACATCTCTGCCTTTTTCTTGTTTTTCACAACTTCATCCTTAAAAGGAATATCATCTATCTGATCTAATATAATATTAGCTCTTGTCACGCATTTATACAAATCTGCCCAATGAGTTTTCACTTGTGCATTATCTGTTGTCAATGTATAGTTATAAAATTGATAATTAACCCCATTTCCTGCTCCCGGGTCCTGCAACGTGGTGTTTTCCGAACGAACATCTGTGTATAAATACATATTCTTATAATACCCGTTTCCTCTCAAAGCTGCATACGCACCATTCGCAGCCATTGCAATGTCATCTTCGGTCTGATAGAAGTTACTGGCTGGAATCTTATTAGGATTGGTTTCTTCCAGAAAACTCGTACAACTACTGCAAAACAATAGTGAACTTACTGCGACAAATGTTATGTATTTTTTCATAATCTGATTCTTTATTTATTTAAAAAGTTATTTTTGCTCCTATACTATATGTACGCGCCAAAGGATAAACTCCCCAATCGAAGCCGGGTAACAGGTTGTCTCCTTTATAATCCACTTCAGGATTATATCCTTCATAATCAGTCAAAGTAAATAGATTGTCTACACTGACATATAGCCTCAACGCCTGAACGCTCACTTTCTGCATCCACTTCACCGGAAAATTATACCCCAATGTGATATTTGCACAACGGAAATAGGAAGCATCATCCACCATATAAGAACTAAGCCGCTGACTGGTATTAGGAGTGGAACTACGCGCTGCACGAAACACTCCGCCGGAACCCGGATTTTCGTCAGAATGCCAACGGTTCAAGACAGATGCTAACTGATTGCCGGAACCTTCCATATTATACAGATAATATTTCTGGAAGTTTATTACTTCAGCTCCTTGAGAACCGGTAAATGTCGCTCTCAAATCAAAGTTCTTATAAGAGAAATCGGTACTGATACCGTATGTAAAATCCGGGTAAGCATTGCCTAGAATTTCACGGTCGTTTTCTGTAATCAAACCATTCTTATCAACATCCCGCCATTTCACATCTCCCGGATGTATGTTATTATAATTAGGAACTGCCGGTCCTATCAACTGATATCCGTCAGGAAATTTGCCATTAACCAGATTGCTTTTATCAATCATTATATTGGTGTAATCCTTCTCGGAAATAATACCATCAGCAATGTAGCCATAGAAAGAGCCGATAGGAAGCCCGGAACGGGTCACATGGCTTACCACATTGCGCTCACTAACTAAATACAAATCATTAATACCACCCAAATCGACAACTTTATTTCGATTTACTGATATATTAGCACTTACATTCCATTTAAAATCTCCTGTCAAAATACGCCCGTCTATTTGGAAATCAACTCCGCTATTACGTACTTTTGCATTTTTCAAGTTTGTTTTTACACTGGAAGAGCCCGATATGGATGATATAGGCTGGTCGTACAACAAATCATACGAAAGACTATTATAATAGTTACCTATCAAGTTGACACGACCATTGAATAATCCCAAATCAAACCCTACATTGTATTGGGATGTTTTTTCCCATCCGATAGCCGCATCTTTGAAAGTTCCTTGCCAATAGGCTGTTTCGACAGTATTACCATATACGTAACCACCTTGAGACATAGTAGCTGTATGCTCGTAGTTACCAATATTGTTGTTTCCACTCAATCCCCAACTGGCACGAAGTTTTAAGGATGAATTATTACCTAACAAATCCTGATAAAACTTTTCATTCGATATAGTCCAACCTAAAGAAATAGAAGGAAACCAACCCCAACGGTTTTCTTTTCCAAAACGTGAAGATCCGTCAGTTCTTACTGTACCCGTCACTACATAGCGATTATCGAATGAATAGTTTACACGTGCCAGATAAGACATCATTGTCCATGCAGCCTTTCGGGTATCGCTGCTATACAAGCCTATATCGGAAGCATTCGGACCATGCGCTGTCACTTCATGAATACGGTCGTCGGGAAAACCTGTTGCTTCAACGGCTACGCGGTCATAAGTTTTTTTCTGTAAGGTGTAGCCCACTAAAGCATTCAGGCGATGTTTCCCGAATTCACCATTATAATTTAACGTAAACTCTCCCAAACGGTCAATATCACGATTTGTTATGTCACGAGCTTTCACACGTGCCTGAACAGCATCCGAATTGGGCATATCACCATCTTGTCCTACAGTACGCGGACGATAGTAATTATAACGGGAAGTATAATATTGAGTTCCCAAATTGGCTTTAAACTGAAGCTGTTTCAATATATCATAAGTGATATTAGCATTGAAATTCATTCGGCTTGACTTGTTGCGGATATCAATTTCATGAGCAAGTGCCACGGGATTCTCGACCATCTGATAGCCATCAGCTTTCATCGCAATCTGATTTCCGACTGCATAAGTTCCATCCGAATTATATACAGGGAATTGAGGAAACATTAATAGAGCACTTTGTACGACACCATCATTTATATAACGACCGTCTGCTTGAACCTGTCGTTCCGAAACATCAACAAAAGAAAAGTTTACTCCAACTTTCAAGCGTTTCGTGACTTCTGCATCTACATTGGCACGAACATTCAAACGCTTATGTCCGGAAGGAGCTATAATTCCATCCTGATCCAGATAACCCAAACTAAAACGATATTTCAAGAAATCCTGTCCTCCTGTAACAGATAGATTATGACGATGCATCGGAGCATTCCCATAGATGGCGTCCTGCCAATCTGTATTGTAAGTAGGATCGACCGGTTTTCCGGTTGTGAAATCAAAAAACAAATCAGAAATGCCCACTTCATTCAAGTTAAAACCTTTTGAAGCTCTTATTGCATTATCATCCAATGGGTTCCATGATTTTCCAGCAGCTTCTGCTTTATCACGATAAGAATTATTACGGGCTTCAATCACCAAATCCCTGTATTGATAGGCATCCAGCAACTTAATCTTACGCTCTACTTGTTGCATACTAAACTGATAGTCATAATCAATACGGGCTTTTCCTGAATTCCCCCTCTTTGTGGTGATAAGTACCACGCCACTGGCACCGCGAGAACCATAAATGGCTGCCGAAGCTGCGTCTTTCAATACGTCAATAGTTTCGATATCCTCGGGATTGATATATACATCTTCTGAAGCCGGATATCCATCAATCACATAGAGAGGTGTTGTACTAGCTGAAAGAGAGTTCGTTCCACGAACTTTAATCTTCACTCCTTCTCCCGGCGCACCACTTGTCTGCATCACCTGTACACCAGCGACTTTACCTACTAAAGCTTGTCCGGCAGTTGCTGCTGAAAGAGATAATTCACTAGCCTTAACACTTGCCAAAGAACCTGTAAAATCACTCTTACGCATAGGAGTATAGCCAACGACTACGACTTCTTCAATCATCTTACTATCTTCCTGCAGAACAACTTTCGCCATATTTTTATCGGTAGCACGAAGTTGAACGGGTTTATATCCGATGTAGGAAACTGTTAGTTGAGATGTTTCAGAGACATCATTGATGGAAAAATTACCATCTAAATCGGTTATTGTTCCATTAGATGTACCCTTGACCACAACACTAGCACCGATAATAGGCTCTCCATGCGAATCAACTACGGTTCCCGAAACCTTTATATTACGCTGCTTTTCTTGTGGTTTACGAATCAATACAATGACATTCTCTTGCTCTTTCTTGTAGGTTAACTCCATTTTACCCAAAAGTTGTTGCATGGTTTGTTCAATCGTTGCATCTTTCACATTTAACGAAACTTTTTGGTTTAACTCCGGAAGGCTCTCATTGTAGAAGAATTTGTAATTGCTTACTTGCTCGATTTTCTTTAAAGAGGCTCTCAAAGAGATGTCTTTCACATTCACCGTTATTTGAGAATAAACGGTAAAAGAGACGCTTAAAAACAAAAGCAGACAAATAGCCCGCAGTGTTTTCCAGTTCTTACTTCTCCCCACGTTTGTTTGAGGGAGTTTTTCAAAGGTTGTTTTGTGCTTCATATATCAAAACTTTTAAGTTGTTTGATAGGTATACAGACTACTATACTCACTCGTCCAATCGCCTATCAGACTTTAACTCTCGTTAACTTATTCAATTCAGAGAACAAAAAAGCCATTCCTAAGTAGTGGGCTTCGGAATGGCTCTATTCATTATTTTTTCTACAATTTCTCTTTCAAAACTATCACCGAACCGTCCATTTCATAATAGAAAGGTGAAGTTAGCATCAGAATATTCAGCGCATTCTGTATGCCGCCTCCCGGAATGGTTCCGGTGAAATATTCATTAGGTAGTTTATTGGAGTCGAAACGAATCTCTACGTCATAAATACGTGAAAGAGTTTTCATGATATTTTCCAAAGATTCTTTCTCAAAGTACATATTTCCTTTCGTCCACTCAATATAGTCAGTCGGATGCACTTGAGTGGCTGTTATCTTATGAGTGGCTTTATTATATTCTATTTTGTCGCCGGGCTTCATGATATGCGATATTTTCTGCGCATAGACCCCTACTTTTCCTTCCAAAAGAACGACTGTCACGTCTTTGGCATCTTCATAGGCAGATACATTAAAAGAAGTACCGAGCACTTTCACTTCCAAATCACCGATTTGCACAATGAAGGCGTGTTTCTCATCATGGGCTACTTTAAAATAGGCTTCACCATTCAGTTGCACGCGACGAACTTTTTCTCCGAAGTTATTCAGGTAACTTAATTGGGAAGCTGAATTGAGAACAACATTTGTTCCGTCCGGCAATTCGATGGTTGCTTTATCTCCTTTGCCCGCTTTCACAATAAAGGGTGTTTCTGCCGTTGGAGAAGAATCTAAAAGATAGTAAGTGAAGAAAGCGACACAGACAGGTAATAAAATGGCAGCAACCCATTTCCAAGGGATGATACGGAGGGGGCGCACTTCCTTGCCCAAAGTCTCTTCTTTGATCCGGGCAAAAAGTTTATCACGCAACACTGGGTTCATGGAGGAATCCGATCTCTCAAACTCTTGTTCCCACCAGTCATGCAACTGACGGTCATTCTTTATCCAGTCTGACAGTTCTTTTATCTCGACATCCGTGATCGTTTCTTCGAAATATTTTTCAATTAGCTCTTTATAATGTGTCTTATCCATCTTTCCACTTATTTACAAGTATACATTTTCATCCTACTTCCCATCCAAAAACAAGTATTACTATTACATTTCATTAACAAAAAAGGCCAACAAAAGGGTAATTACCTTATCATAATGCTTCATCAACTGTTCACGCATAAATTTCACAGCCAAAGATAATTGGGTAGCAACCGTACTTTCGGAAATTCCCATGATTTCGGCTATTTCTTTATTTGTGTAATTCTGCCTTTTGCTCAAAATGAATATTTTCTTCCGTTGCGCAGGCAGTTCTTCGGCAAGAGAATCGATATACTCATTCAAAAAGCGCAGATCAATATTCTCTTCTGTCTGTGAATCACGGTCTACGCTACTTTTCATGAGATATTCATTGTAAACATACTCTACGGTCTGACGCTGGTACATATTCATCAATAAGTTTTTGGCAATCGTACAGAGAAAAGAGATAAACGAGGAAGCCGGGTCTACTTTTTCATGCACTTCCCATATACGAATGAAAGTGGCTTGCACCACTTCTTCGGCCATATATTGATTGCCGGAAGAGAGTCGCATAATGAAATTGTACAGTTTGCCACTATACATATTATACAATCTTTCGAATGCCTGAAAGGAACCGCCTTTTAAGTCGATTAATAAATGTTTTTCATCTGTAGAATCTACCATATCTTAGAATTTTGCAACAAAGGTATGCAGCCATAGGTCATAAACAGGTGACAATATTATTAATATTTTCTCAATTATCCGACTTTTCTGAAGAAAAAGATAGTAAATAGCAAATAGTAACGCCATCCGGTCAGGATAATGACGCTATCCAATCAGGATAGTGACAGTCGATCCGAACCGGATGCGTTACTATATTTAGTGAGGTAGTTCGTACTAATAAGTCAGACGAACACCTGCTTGTATGTTGAAGTTAAACGGATTCTCTTTACGTATAGTCTGTATATCGGAGCCATCATTGAAATAATAAGCAACACCCGGTTCCACGTAAATACCCAAACGTTTCGTTGCATTGATCTGCGCACCTACACCACCGGATACCGAGAACTGCAAAGGCTTCACTGTTTCTTTTTCAGATCCTAGCTTTCCATAAACACATTTCTCAACCATACCTCCACCGGAAACATAAAGAGTGACGAGTTTCTTATCCAGGAAGTTCCAGTTGGCACGCAACGGAATACCGATATAATGCAGTTTCTGCTCTATCTGTTGTTCTTCACCTGCCAGTTTTGCATCCGAAGAAAGCAGCGTATAAGTCAGTCCTGTCTCAAGAGAGAATCCTTTAGCTAAACCTTTACGAACGGACAATCCGAAAGAAATAGGCTGATGATGTTTAATGTCAACCACCTGTTTTGCCTGACGTAGGTAAGGTACTCCATCTTCGAAAACCAATGTTTGGTCATTAGGAATCGTCTCCATCAGACCGTTGGAAACTGAAAGCATACTCACACGTGACATATAAGCATGAGATCCGGCACCTACTTCTGTTGAAGCACCTCCTGAATTTCCTACCGAAAGTCCCATTGACCATGTTCCCTTTTGAGAAGATCTTTTTTCTGTCGGAATATGAAGTTTGTCTTTACCGGAAGGACGACGCGGTCTGTTATTCGATCGCTCTGTATCCTGTGACTGTCCCTGACTGACATCTGTATTTTCTGCCTGCTTCGGTTCATCTTTTACATTTTCAGTTTCTCCATTTCCTTTTACATTCTTATCTTCCTCACTCAAAGAGTCCTCTCCATTTCCTGTTGAAGGTTTATTTTCATTACCGATCCCTAATGGATCTACACCTGTTTTCTGCTCCGTATGATTCCTGTCGACTTTCGCCAAACGATCTTCGCGAGTTACCGGCCGTAAGACAGGTTCCACAGCAGTTCCCTGCATATCCGGTTGTTGCACACCCGGCAATGCATCGGGCGTGGAAGCCAATGCCGGAGTTTGTATATGACGTATTTCATCCGCAGCGGGTGTCCCTAGAAAATACAGACTTACTGACGAAACGACAGCTAATATTATAATAGCTGCAGCAGCCATCATCCATTTTCGATAAGGATATATTTTCTTCTCCACAGGAGGCATAAGTTCTTTCTCCAGTTGTTCCCAACCGGAAGCAGGCGCCGGTTCGGAATAATCCGCAAGCTTCTCCTTCAACTTATTCATCCACAATTCTTTCTCTTCCATCTCTATCTATCCATTATGCATTATCCATTCTTTTACTCTTTTTGCTAATACACTCTTCGCACGAAACAGTTGCGAAGCTGAAGATTTTTCATTGATACCTAATACCTGTGCGATTTCTTTATGCGATTTGTCTTCAAATGTATAAAGATTGAACACAGTACGATAGCCGGCGGGTAATTCTTCAATAAACTGCATCAACACATTTTGTGGTATCGCTTCTACATCGGAAGCATCCGGCTCTTCATATTCTTCGGGCAACTCTTCCAAAGGTGTTGACTGATTAATCACATCATTTTTCCGAAGATACTGTAAAGCTGTGTTGACCATCACCCGTTCCATCCAGGCTCGCAAAGAGCCTTCACCCCTCCAGGTGAACTTATCGAACGAATCGAATATCTTTAAAAAACCGTCGTGAAGCAGATCCTGGGCTGTATCCCGGTCGCCGGTATAGCGTAGACAGATGCCAAGCATACGCCCCGCATACTGTTCATACAGTTCCTTGCGGGCCCGGTTATTACCCAGCCTACATTGTTCCGACAACTCTATTTCTTCCATTCTCTTATACACGTGTTTACCTTATAAATGCAGCAAAGATAGAAATACTGCATAGAGAGAACAACTCTTTTATCACTTTTGTTTCTTTAACAGATCCGAATGCAATATTTTCTATCCTCTTGCATTTTCACTACAGAAAATATAAATATTATAAAATCTAAAACCTAGTAAGTATATGAAGAAATTTAAATTCATTGCCTTTATCTTTGCTATTATGACTACCATGCCGATTCTCCAGTCATGCTTGGACGACGATGATAATTCGTCCGATCTTCTGGCTATCAGCACCATCAATATGATTAGCCAGGATAGCAAGGAATTTTATTTCACTTTGGATGACGGGAAAAAGATGTATCCCAGCAACTCACAAGGATGGAACAATGAAGATTGGGTGGAAGGACAACGAGCTTTTGTGATATTCAACGAGCTGGAAGAGCCTGTAAATGGATACGACCTTAATATTCAGGTGAAAGGTATCAATCCAATCTTAACCAAAGACATCGTCACAATGGGTGAAGATGACAACGACGAAGAGAAAATCGGAGATGATAAGATCAACACGACTTATATGTGGATCAATAAGGATAATAAATATCTGACGATTGAATTCCAATATTACGGAACACATAGTGAAGATAAAAAACATTTCCTGAATCTGGTGATTAATGACAAAGAAGAGACTGCTCCCACTGCTGACGAAGGCAATGCGGAGGACGAATATATCAATCTGGAATTCCGTCATAACAGTGAAGGAGATGATCCTCAACGTTTGGGTGAAGGATATGTGTCTTTCAAACTGGATAAGATTAAAAACCGGATGGAGGGGAAAAAGGGACTAAGAATTCGTGTCAACACCATTTATGGCGGGCCGAAAACTTATGAAGTGAAATTTCCTTAGACGACTAATCTAATGTGAACATGCGAAACACACTCTTTTTTAATATAATATATTAATTACGCAAAAGAGGGCGGTAGTTGTGAAACTGCCGCCCTTTTACTTTCTTCTTTATATTCTTTCTTCTAAAAGAGTTATTTCTTATCTCCCAGATAATTCCAAACAACTGCACTCAATGCAGCTCCTACAAATGGAGCAATGATGAACAGCCACAACTGCGACAATGCTTCTCCTCCTTGGAATAATGCCGGAGCAATACTACGTGCCGGGTTTACAGAAGTCCCTGTGATAGGAATACATACAATATGTACCAATACAAGAGTCAAACCGATGGCAAGTCCTGCCAGATTGCCTGCTCCCTTCTTCGGATCGGTAGAGCCGAGCACTACCAATACAAATATGAAAGTAAATACTGCTTCCGCAATAAATGCCTGCAACATTTCTCCATCACCAAAACCATTCGAACCTGTCGCTGTAGGCCCGTCATGAGCACCGGTAGAAACTAAAGCAAAAAGAATAGCCGAACCGATAATAGCTCCGATTACCTGGAAAATCATATACATACCTGCATCTTTTCCATTCATACGACCAGTCAAAAACACTCCTAATGTAATAGCAGGATTAATGTGACATCCCGAAATACCTCCGATAGCATACGCCATCGCTACTACGGATAAACCAAAGGCTAAAGCTACGCCGATTGTTCCCACACCAGCACCTACTGTATCAGCCAAACCACCAGCAAAGACGGCGCTACCACATCCCATAAGAACGAGCACCATCGTTCCAATCATTTCTGCAATGTACTTTTTCATAGTAATTAATATTGTTTTTGTTTACTTTCCAAAAATAAGCAATTCAGACTAGAAATCAAAACATATCCGTATTATTATAACGCAACTTTGCTACATTTTTTACAGAAAGAGATTGTTCTCGATGGAAAAAGGGATTCCCTAATGTGCTATAACAAACATTGTATGGACTGTAAAGAAAGCATTTCCTTGGGAACCGCCGCCTTTATTTCCTCTTTCAGGACGCATAAGAGACTGTGGCGAATAAAATCTTTATTTGTTACCAGTACCACTTGCCGTGTAGGTCGGGGAATGGCAAACGGACGTACCAACTGCCGCTGTTCTTCCGTCAATTGCATCACTGCCAATTCGGGAATAAAAGTGATTCCTTTTCCACTTTCTACCATTCGCATAAAGGTTTCCATACTTCCCAAACGATAGGCCATCTGATTAACCTTCACAGCCTCCATCTGACAGAAACGGACGAGTTGATCGCGAAAGCAGTGTCCTTCGTCCAAAAGCCAAAGATGTTCGCCTGTTATATCAGAAGTACGGATCATATCATGCTTGAAAGAGGATTCTTTTCGTGACACATAAGCGTAAAATTGCTCATAGAAAAGAGTTTCTTCTGTCAAGAACGTATCTTCCAGTTTGCTAGCAATAATTCCCGCATCCAAATCTCCGGCATGCAAAGCCTGCTGAATATCCTGTGTCTTCATTTCCGTGACACGAATATCCAGTTCGGGATATTTTTCCATTAGTTGAGGAAAAAAGCGAGGAAGCAGATAGGGAGCGATAGTAGGTAATACCCCCAAGCGGAATACGCCTGACAATGACTGTTTATCTTCACTGATTATTTCTTTCACTTGAGCTGCCTGCGCTAGAATCACGCGAGCCTGGTCTATCACTTTCTGCCCGATGGGTGTCGGACAAACGGGTTGCACTGTCCTATCGAACAACTTTACTCCCAATTCATCTTCCAGCTTCTGAATCATGGCACTCAAAGTGGGTTGCGTCACACGGCAATATTCGGCTGCCCGTGCGAAATGCCTGAACTGGTCTACAGCCAGTATATACTCTAATTGTTGTATCGTCATCTATCAAATCTTATTAAGTTATAGATTTCATCTATGCAAAGATAGTAATTTTCAGTTTGACAGCAAGCATTTTACGCCTTATCTTTGCAGTACAGAAAAAAAGAGAACAAGTATAAATCATTAAAAATAGAAGAATATGAAAACTTTAGAATTTATCAAATTGAACGAATCGGGAGCAAACAACGTAGTAGCATCTTTGCAACAACTATTAGCAGACTTCCAAGTGTATTACACCAATCTTCGCGGTTTCCACTGGAATATCAAGGGACATAATTTCTTTGTACTCCACAGTCAATTCGAAAAGATGTATGATGACACGGCTGAAAAGGTGGATGAAATCGCAGAACGTATCTTGATGCTGGGTGGTACTCCTGCCAATAAATTCAGCGATTATCTAAAAGTAGCAAATGTGAATGAAGTGGATAAGGTAAGCAACGGAGACGAAGCATTGAATAATATCCTTCAGTCTATCAGCTATCTGATTGGTGAAGAACGTAAGATCTTATCTATCGCTTCTCAAGCCGGAGACGAAGTAACCGTTTCGATGATGAGCGATTATCTGAAAGAACAGGAAAAATTGGTTTGGATGTTGGTTGCTTATAATAGCAAGTAATTAAAATAAAAGGTTTAGGTTTTAGGTGAGAAAGAGAGGATATTTCCGCAAAAGGAATATTCTCTCTTTTTTATTAAGAGAAAACGAAACAGGAAATCTCTTAATATAGATATTAATAAAAATTACTCCACTAAAATAACATTCTGCAACCTAATATCATTAGAAGCGGCACCAATCATAAGATGGAAATTTCCAGACTCTACTACTTTCTTCAAAGTATAGTTAACCAAGAAAAAGTCCTCCTCTGTCAAAACAAAAGTAACTTTTTTCTCTTCTCCTTTTTTCAAATGGAAACGTTCAAAATGTTTCAACTGTTTCATCGGCTGAACAACTGATGCATATTCATCTCTCATATAAAGTTGTGATACTTCTTCGCCATCATACTTCCCTGTATTCTTTACTTTAAATGAGACTTCAAAACAACGAGCAGATTTCTGCACTACCTGCAAATCAGAATATTCAAAAGTGGTATAACTCATCCCATAACCAAAGCTATATAACGGAGAAGATGACACTTCCACATAATCATGATTCCGAGGAGCTTTCTGATTATAATAAACCGGAATCTGACCTACAGAACGCGGAACGGAGATTGGCAAACGTCCAGAAGGATTATAATCTCCAAAGAGAACATCCGCTATGGCATTTCCACCCTCCTGCCCCGGATAGTAAGCAGTCAGTAGTGCATCAGCATATTCCGAAGCCCAATTCTTTTCTAAAGGACGACCTTCAATATAAACGACAATCAAAGGCTTACCTGTCTTTTGCAAAGATTCCAATAGTTCTTGTTGTCTACCAAGTAAGGATAAACTGGCACGGTCAAATCCTTCTCCACACTCCATATCACTTACACTACCCTCTTCAGCTACAGCCGCACCTGTTTCTTTATAGCTCGTTTTAAAATCACGGGCACTGGAACCACCCACAACCACAATTACAACTTCGGAGCGACGGGCAGCTTCAATTGCTTGTTCTATCTCATTCACTGTAGTATCACGAATAGCACAGCCTCGTACATATTCCACACGAGAAGGAGATAATTTTGTTATAATTCCATCAAGAACAGTTTTCACATTACTATCTTCCTGCGGAGCTGTATAGTCCCCTAACATATTATATCGATTGTCAGCATTAGGGCCAATTACCGCCACCTTATTTATCGTCTTGCTTAAAGGAAGAATTGAATTCTCATTTTTGAGAAGTGTTATGGAAGACTGTGCAATTTTACGTGCCAGTTCGATATGTTCTTTACGGCGTACTGTTTTAGCAGCAATTTTCGGATCCACATAAGGATGCTCAAACAAGCCCATCTCAAACTTCATCCGTAACACCCGGCAGACAGCCGTATCAATCACAGCCTTATCCATTTGTCCGGATTGAACCGCATGACAAAGGTTGGTATAAGCATCCCCACCCAAGTCAACATCAACACCAGCCGTTACAGATTGTATGGCTGCATTCTCTTTGGTTGGAGCAACAAAGTGGCTTTCGTGAATCCCTTCAATACTATATAAATCGGAAACTACAAAGCCACGAAACTTCCATTCATTACGCAAGAGTTGAGTCAGCAAATTATGGTTCGACGTACAAGGTATCCCATCTATCGAATTGTATGAAGTCATTACAGACAATGCCCCTGCATCTATTGCCTTACGAAAAGGAGGAAGAAAATTCTGATGCAAATCACGAATACCGACTGAAGCATAGTTACCATTCTGTCCACCCTCCGGCACAGCGTATGCCAGAAAATGTTTCAAGGTAGCTATGGTAGCGTATTTTTGTGATAGATTACCTCCACCTAAACCGTCAACCATAGACGCCCCTAAAATACCACTCAACACAGGATCTTCACCAAATGTTTCTTCCACGCGGGACCAACGGGGATCACGGGTCAGATCAAGTACGGGACCGTAACTAATATGCCCACCTTGGGAACGAATTTCTTTAGCGATAACTTGACCAACTTCTTTTACTAATTCCGGTGACCAGGTAGCCGCCATTCCGATACCTGTAGGAAAAACTGTAGCACCAATTGCCATGTGCCCATGAGGGGCTTCTTCTGCTAAAAACATCGGAATTCCCAAACGAGTATTCTCCATCACATATTTTTGCAATGCATTCCCTGCTTTTGCTGCCATCTCGGGATTAAGTCCATTTGCCAGAGTTTTTTTTGTCCACGGGTCTGCACGATAAGTCGCCCAAAGCATTCCGGCATTTCTTTCTTTAATCAATTGCTTGAACTTTCCGGAAGGATGAACCTCACTACCATGGATTTCATACATTTCCCAACCTAAAGGACAAAGTAACTGACCGACCTTTTCTTCTAAAGTCATGCGGGAAAGTAAGTCTGAAAGTCTTACATCTATTGAAAAACTGGGATCTTTGTAAGTAGGTAACGAGGGAGGAGATTGAGTAAACCCCAAAGTACATACCATCTGTACTATCACCAAAATATACAATCGTTTTATCATAATGTTATATACAGTAAAATGACTCAATTAATTTATAGTGTATTTCTAATCTTTCAAATAGAGATATTCAACCCTACTTACCCATTTCTCCTTCAAATATAACTGTATGTACAGGCTGATAAGCATCATTTGTTATCAACTTGACCTTTGCATCCAATAGATGGTTTGAAGATGATACATTTAATTCAAACAGAACCTCCAGACACTCATTTTGCTTCAAAACCTTTTCACCCCGGATATTAGTAGAAACAAATTCCGGACATTCTATTTTACGGATAATAAGAGGATTCGCCCCTTCATTAGTAACTTTTACTTTTCTCTGAATATGCTTTTTTAATGAGATATTCCCCAAATTAAAATAAGATTGTGAACACTTCATCCGGGGAGCAGTTGCCGTGCTTACTTTTCTCATATCATCAATCACTGTACCAAAGATTTGTATAGGAGAACTGTGTACGGAATTGGCACTAATAATAATCTTATCTTTAAATGTACCGTAAAAGCCTTTTAAAGGAGAAGCTGTTATTTTTATAGTCGCACAAGATCGACCTTGAAGAGATGATGGCATAGATATCGACAAACATCCACTCTTATCCAACAGCGAGTATGACAACCTGACTATTTTATCCGATCGGTTATAGATTCTAATTTCCAATTGTTTTGGCCTCCCATTATGCTGTAACAGATCATAAGATAGAGTCATTCGGTCTGCCAGAATATCTGATGATAAAGAATAAGGATATTCATCCTCTATACGATTCATTGTATTTATCGTGCCTTTTACCCAAAGAGTATTGACACTTTGCCCTGAATTAGAAACAACCCTTATACTCTTAGAGAAAAAGTTTGTTCGCCCTTTAGGATCGAAAGTTACGGTAATAGTGCCTGTATGCCCTGGTTTTACAGGTTGTTTACTATAAACAGGAATGGCACACCCACAAGTTGAAATCACTTCTTCAATCACAACAGGAGAAGTATGTATATTAGTAAAATGAAAAGTATGACTCACTTTGCCTTCTACTTCCTGAATATTACCAAAATTCCAAGTAGTAGTATCAAAACGTAATACAGTTTTTCCCTGTTGTTGAGCACATACGCCAACAATAGAGCACAGTAAAACGATCAAAGCTGACATAAAACGTTTCATCATCATTTCTTTAAGTTAATATTGGGAGTTACGTAAAAACACAATAACTCCCAATATAAAATCACATTTTAATTATCTTGAGGCAAATCATTGAATTCTGCATTCCAAATGATATTTGCCGAAGCAGGGAAAGTTAAATCACGCCCATTGCCCGAACTGTCCTTCAATGTATTTCCTTCTCCTTCATCCAATTTCCAATAGCCATATAAGTCCGACGAAGATGGAGAAGCTATTGTACGCAAGTTAGCTTTTACTTCTTCCGCCGTCAGACACTTCTTCCACATACGAATATCAGAAATCAGACCATCAAAATACATACTTGAACTTGTATTACCAAACTGAATACCAGTCAACGTATATCCCACCTTGAATCTTTGAGAAGAGGATGGTCCCCAACGTTTAGTAGGTTTTGCAGAAGCAACTTCCTCACCGTTAATATATAAACGATAAGCAACCTCAGTATTCTGGCCCGTTTTTGTTCCGTCACAAGTAATAGTCAACCTTACCCATTGATTAGCCGGCAACGTTATATTTTGATTAGCCAATGTCAAGTCACATTGACGATTACCAATATTAGACGCTCCCGTTGCACCAGTTACACGTAGTTCACAACCACTAAAAACCTCATTATTATTGTTGGTATCCTTACCACGCCATGTACCTATATAATTAGTTCCACTGTGCCAATTATATGGATATACAAGCATTTCAAACGTATGTGTATTATCTTCAATCGTAACTACTTCATCATTTGCGAAACTTAACGTACGATACATATCCGTTGAATAAGAACTCATATTCAATCCCGGTATATAATCCAATTCCCCATCAATGCTAATCGTAAAATAAGAAACAGAACGAGTGTCCGTTACAAATTGTCCTACACACGTTTCATCTATTGTTGCAACAATAGGAAGCAAATATTCTTCACCTTCCACCAAACCGAACAATGATGAAAACTTAACTGATAAGGAATTGGATTCTTGCTGTCCTGCCTTCACTATCGCATTTTTAGCTTGCAACTCATAGACAAAAGCGGGCATCATCTTATAAGACGTGTTATTTGCAGCGTTATAAGCCTCTACCATACTTTCGTCCACGGCAATGTCACACAATAAAGTAGTAGCAGCAGGTTTATCCAGTTTGATAGTATAATCATAAACATAGCTTCCTGCATCCAGTATCTCCCTATAATCAATAGAAACAGGTCCTGCCTCCGACTGTGGCATCTCTATTGTCGGCAATTCAATAAAATCATTGTCATCATCCGAACAAGATGTGAATCCTACTCCTCCCAATAAAACAAGCAAAAGGAGAGTTAATCTATTTATATTGTTTTTCATTATCATACAGTCTATTCATTTATTATTACCTTATTCAAGACATTTATTCGTATCATCATAAGTCCAGTCAATCGTGATTCCATTCTTATAACTGATATCACGCTTTGACGGAGATAAATCATAGAAAGTAGTTCCTTCTCCTTCATTCATTCTCCAATAAGACACAAGCCCATTGGTAGAAGGATCTACCCCACATACATTTGCTTTAATTTCACGAGCAGACAAAGGACGAGTCCAAAGACGCATCTCACTCAATCGACCATAAAATAATTGTGAAGATTGATAGCCTTTTGAAGGCATGCCGATCTGCACTCCATAGAGTGCATACTCATACGGAGCAACTGTCATTGAGTTATCTTTCTCTCCATTAATATATAATGTCAAAGTATTGCCATCATTTACCAAAGCAACAGCATACCAAGTATTTAAAGCAAAGCGAGTATTCGAAGACATTTTGCCCTGCTTAGTTGTTACATGTAGTTGATTGGGTTCATCTGTACCTTCTCCAAAACGAAGCAGATTCTGGTCACATTTAAAGCCTCCATCATCAATTGCTCCCCCTTCTACAGATGACTCATTGCCTCCAAAAGAACAAACACGAGTAGTACCGGAAGCTCCGGAAGAACGAAATTGAGTAGCATAAATCTTCACTTCCCATGTATAAGTAGGCAATGAAGGAATAGGCTCTGGAAGTAAAAACTGATAAGCCATAGAAGCCTGTCCTACATACGGAGCATGGAAGCGCAATGTTCGGGATACTTTCAGAAAAATAGTACGTCCTGCTTCTATAATATCCAAATCTCCTGTCGCACTTTTTATGGTAACCGGTACCAAATAAACACGTCCCGGCACAAATTCCGAATCATCGGCAATTGAAAGAGAGGCAGCAGAAGAAATTGCCTGTCCTGCTGAAATCGTAACCTCCGGATTTTCAAATGTATATGATTTATCCGGAATGGGATAATAATTGGTTCCCATTTCCTCATTATAAGTATCAACCAGACTTGCATCAACAGCCAAGTTCACCTGAATATCCGATTCAACGCGAGAAGTTGAAGTTACAGAAACAGCATACGCAGATGGAAATCCATCAATGGCGAACTTTACCAATCTATCCGAAGATGTTCCGGTCATTAACAACCCGTCACCTTTTTGAGCGGCTTCCTGGCATCCCTGCAGCATAAAAGAAGCTATTCCTATCAAAGCAACTCCCCATATCTTTTTTATATTATTCAATGTTTTCATACCTTGCATACAAATTTAAAATTCATCCATTTTCTTCTTCCGTTTCTTGTTTAGTAGACTGTTGTACAGGCTTTCCGGCAGGATTTTGTTCCTGAATACCACGCCGAAGGCTATAATAAGGAATAGCGGCTTTCTCTTTATCACCTATAGCCTGATTAGCAGGACGAGTGGTATTGTATTCATATTCAAAATAATATCCACCGAATCCGCCTTTTCGTCCTTGTGTAGGATTCCAGCGTGCCATACCTATTACAGAATAGATTGGATTGCCCCATGAATCTACTTTATTTCCATCGGCTTCCGTAAATTCGACTCCACCATTCTGCCAGTACCATCCCATTTGTTCCGTAGCAACGAATTTTTCAGGAGGACACCAGCTGCTAAGCTGGTCAAATTTAGATTGCAAACTTTGAGCACTACCGGTGGTGTAACATTGTCGTACAAAATAATCGACATAAGGTTCTGTTTCCTTAGGAGGCAGCTGATTATAGAAGTCAACAATTAATAATTTGCCTGTACCCGATTGAGGACCGAAATAATTTCCCAATACCTTTATAAACTTTGTAAAGTTATCATTTTGCAACCAGTCGCCTTCCGGTTCGTAGTCCAAGTCCAAACCATCCAGATCATTACGCAACACACATCTCGCAAGATGCAAAGCATAAGCCTCGATACCTGCGTCGGTTTTAGGAAACTCCGTACTTCCAATACGGCAAATCGTACACATCACAACGCGAGTCCCCTTTACTGTACGGATATAATTCATTTCCTCATAAGCAGTCGGCAAATAACGCTCGTTATAATAACTCGTTTCTACATAAGCCGGATTGTTGGAAGGAATACCTGACCACAGACTGACAATGTCCAGACTATCCGGCAGACCAGTGAAATGAAGCCCCTGCGAAGGAGATGCTTCTGAAGTATAACCGGCATACCAGCCGAAACAAATAGCATGATCTGTTTTCTTATATTCACGCAGGTTCTGATAATATTCTTCATTATAAGTATTAGCTGCCTGTATAACTTCAGGTTCAATATCCGTATCACAACCACTCACAACAAATGTCAAGAGACAGGTGAACAAAAAATATACATAATTTCTTTTCATATTCTGCATTATTTAAGTAACCAATTATTTATTAGGCACATCCCACCACAATCTGACACCCGGGTTATCTACGCCACCTAAAAGTGTGATGCCTTTATCCAACTCTGTTCTATTCGTATTATATTCCGATTCCGGATAAGGTAATCTGCGGATTTGTATATTTGTGTCTACAGAACCTCCGGAACTTTCGTTCACAACAACCGGAAATACTTTCGGGTAACCGGTACGGCGGAACTCTGTCCATGCCTCTTGTCCCACCGGATAAAGAGCAATGTACTTTTGAGTAATGATTTGTTCCAGATTTGTTTTAAAATCTCCCGATTCATCCCAAGCGATAGAAACAGTCCCCAAAGCATCCATGGAATGAGATGATGTCACCGGATCCTCATAATTGGCAGGCACATATCCACCCGCCGCAGTTCTTGTCAGATACGCGTCAGCTCCTGATACACCATGTTCATCAAAAGACATTCTTATTCCATCTTCATAATACTTTTTAGCATCGGCATTCGTTCCCCAACGCAAAGCATATTCCGCCAACAAGAAATATGATTCAGATGAACGCATCCACACTACATTGGAAGTAGCGGTTGCCTGTGGTTCGGCAAAGATTCCTGTTATATATTTATCCTTACTTACGTCCTTTGACATTCCGGCTCTTATACCCCGATATTTTCCACCCGTACCTGCCTCGAAGTAAGCAGAAAGTCGTGGATCCTGATAACCATTCATGTATGAATCCAGCGTCGCTCCCATACAAATATCATCCCATCCTTTCAGAATATACAGAGGACTTTCATAAGTCGCTATCGGAGTAATATGCTGAAGTTCTGCTAAATCAGACTTCACATTCATCAATCCATAACTATTGCCAATAGCCAGTTGGGCTTCACTTTTTGCCTTTGTTTCATCCACATAGGCAAGATGCAATGCAAGACGCAAACGAAGTGAATTGGCAAACTTTATCCAAGATGTAACATCACCGTTGAACACACAATCCCATGATGACAAAACTTTACTTCCGGATGCAGCATAACTATCCAAGTTATTGATAGCTCCATCCAATTCTTCAAAGAATCTGTAATAAACATCCTTTTGCGAATCATAAGGCACTTCTTTTGAAACTCCAAAATTCAAATAAGGAATAGGGCCATAGGTATCTGTCACACGATGCATTGCCGCTACTTTCAGAATTTGTGCCATAGAAAACCGGGGATCTTCGTCATTGTTAATCGCTTTTCTTATTTCACGCCAGGCATTCATAGTCGTCAGGTAATTGGTAGTGAACATATCACCATACCAACTTCTTTTATCCCAATTGTAACGACCGGCAGAATTGATACTGGGAGCAGGAAAACCAAAATAGCCGACATAACCATCTCCACCCATCACTTCCACAGTCTGATATCTGTCCGAACCGATATTAAGTCCCGGTTGTGCTACCACCAGTACGTTCTGCTCCATCTGTAAAAGAAGAGAACCAGTTCTCACATTATCCCAATCCGTCATCTCATCGGTTGCTTCATTAGAATTGGTATTGTACTCCAGAAAATTCTTCGTACAACCTACATTTATCATGATTACTCCAAGGAGTAAGTAGTAGTTCCTTACTTTAAAAAACTTACGTATGTTCATCATTATTTTTTTTAAAGGTTATCCAATTAGAAAGAAATCTTTGCAGAAAATCCCATTGATCTCAAACTCGGTTGCATGAAATAGTCCATGCCCTGGTTATAAGTACCTGTACTTGCGGTAGATTCCGGGTCAAATGGAGCCTTACAATATAGCATCCATAAATTACGTCCTACAAAGGACACATTCAATCCAGAAATCCATTTACACCATTTATTGATCGGAATATCATATCCCAATGTCAATTCTCCCAAACGAACATTCGTCATACTATATACATACATAGAACCTACATAACCTGTACCATTAGCCCCGATAGTCTGATACCATGTCTGGGCATCAATCATCTGACCGTTTACTTTCACGCCACCATTATCCCGCGCTTCTGCGGATGTCTTAGACACTCCATAATAGTCCATTACAGCTTGAGTGGCAGAAACTCCGATACCACCTACACGGGCATTCAACATAAATCCGAGACTGATTCCTTTCCAATTAAATTCATTTCTCCAGCTAAGAGTATATTTCGGATTGGTATTACCAGCATAGACATAATTATTCTTATCTGTTTCCAATGTACCCGTCATTGAATTCATCCAGATATGTCCATGCTCATCAGTTCTCATTGTATTCACATATACATCTCCCATAGAGCCCCCTACTGTTAGCCGTTGTTTGGCACCGCCTAATGAATAAACATCCATTTCGTCCAGATGTACTGTCACTCCCAACTCTTCATTTGTATATTCAGGGAGTAATTGGTCAATGCGGTTTCTGTTGAGCGACCATAGTAAAGTTGTTTTCCAATCTACAGGCCCTATATTCTGTTTAAAGCCAAGAGCTAACTCAATACCTTTATTCGTTACTTTACCTGCATTTACATATAATTTAGAATATCCGGTTGTTGTAGAAATTTCCGGACTGAAGAGCTGATTCTCCGTATATGTCTTATAAGCTGTCACGTCCAGTGTCAGTTTATTATCAAACAGACCTAAATTAAATCCTCCTTCCCATGAATGAGTTCTCTCCGGTTTAAGGTCTTTTATCGGGAAATAAGAAGTGGTATTCAATCCTCCCAACACTGCGTACGTAGTGATAGCCCTGAATCTTTCCGGTGCATTACCCACCTCACTATATGAAAGGCGGACCTTTGCATAAGAAAGAATGTTAGATTTCATTGTAAACATATTAGTCAGAATTGCTGAAGCACCGATAGAAGGATATAATATGGAAGAATGGTTTGTTCCTGCCAAAGCAGATATCCAGTCATTACGTAACGAACCATCTACATAAACCATGCCCTTATATCCTAATGAGAATGTTCCGAATAAAGAATTGGTACGGTCGTGATAGTTCGTATTTTTATAGGTTAATTTACCGGAAACGTTCGCATTGTTAGAAGTAAACAGATTAGGAATGGTCAGCAATCCGCCGCCAAAATTAAGTTCCTTATAATCCAAATCCAATAAACTGGCACCTAAAGATGCTGTCAGATTCCATGTGTCATGATAGAAATATTTATTGATATTCAACATGGCATCCGCATATATCTGACTGGTATTCTTGTTCGATTGCACGTATGCTCCTTTATCCGAGTTTTCAGCAATCACATTCAAAGTGGAAGCATACATTTTCTTTTCCGAGTTGATAGTTTCCTTATCCAGCTTGACGCGTCCGGAAACATTCAACCAATCTGTTATCGTATATTTTAGTGAACCGCTTGCCAGAAAACGGTCTTTCTTGTTGGTATACATATTCCGGTTCGTAATCCAGTAAGGATTCTGCATGGATAATCCATTTTCTTTCAATGGCCAGAACTGTGTTTTTATGTTACGGTCTACATCATATCGTTCATAATACTGATATTTCGAGAAATCATCACCGCGCGGAAATAAATAAACGGGAACCAATGGATTGGCATACTCTCCTTGCGACAACATATTCTGTTCCTTTACATTAGAATACATAAAACTTAAATCCATCGTCAGTTTATCATTCAGCATAGAGGTCGTGTTACGAACAGAGAAATTATATCTGTCCAAGTCATTATTCTGAATGATACCCCGGGCATTCACAGCACCTACGGATACATAGGTTTGATTTTTTTGTGTCCCTGTAGTCAGACTTACAGTGTTTGCTACATTATAACCTGTCTGGAAAAAATCTTTAACTTCATAATCGGTAGGAGATGACAATTTAGATGCCCAACTATACCACTCTCCGGTTTCCGAACCATACGTATTCTGGAATTCCGGCAATCGGAATGGTGAATAGAAGGTTGAATTATTACTGTAAGTCAATCTGGTTTTATCTACAGCCCCTTTCTTCGTTGTGATAAGTACCACACCATTGGCAGCAGCCGAACCGTATAGTGCAGCGGCGGCCGATCCGCTAAGTACTGAAATTGATTCTATATCATCAGCGTTGAAGTTAGCCAATCCGTCACCGGATTGTCCGGCACCCGTATACTGGTCGTCAGGTTGTTCACCTGATATATTAGCCAAAGGAACTCCATCTACTACATATAGAGCGTTGTTATTACCGGATATAGACTTCGTACCACGCATTACCACACGGGCACCACCTCCAATACCGGATGAACTTGCATTGATATTCACACCCGCCACCTTACCGGCAAGACTGCTCATCACATTCATATCTTTCGCCTTTGCCACTTCGTCGCCGCCAATCTGCTGCACATTGTATGTCAAAGACTTGGTTTCGCGTTTAATGCCCAAAGCCGTTACAACAACCTCA
>ENA-OQCW01000423-OQCW01000423.1-human-gut-metagenome-genome-assembly--contig:-NODE-423-length-25889-cov-3.760345_pt1 | contig 25889 bp, 26 predicted proteins | sample MGYA00242767_ERZ504593 | MGnify/ENA primary metagenome ERZ504593 (study PRJEB26092, sample SAMD00036307) | human gut metagenome | host: Homo sapiens | study: EMG produced TPA metagenomics assembly of... | reverse complement strand
TGCGCAGAGAATTTTAAGCAGGTGGCAAAAGAATTTAAGGAGTATGCGCCCCATCTTGTTCTCATGGATATCGGACTTCCGTTTTATAATGGATTTTACTGGACACAGAGATCCGGAAGACGTCAAACGTACCAATCTTAATTTTTGTCATCGATGTCTGACAATATGAATATTGTTATGGCCATTCAGATGGGTGGGGACGATTTTGTGACAAAGCCGTTTGATCTCAATGTGCTGACGGTGAAGATTCAGGCACTTCTTCGGAGAACATATGCATTTCAAGGCAGTGCAAGTGTGATGGAGCACAAGGGTCTTATGTTAAATCTCAGTGATGCAAGTGTGACATTTCAGAATCGGAAGATAGAACTGACAAAAAATGATTATAAGATTCTTCAGATTCTGATGGAGCGTGCAGGAACAATTGTTAAAGCGAGAGGAAATCATGCAGCGCCTTTTGGGAAAGTGATGAGTTTTATTTGATGACAATACACTGACTGTAAATATGACTCGTCTGCGGAAAAAACTGGAAGAGTTAGGGTACAGGAGTTTATCAAGACAAAGAAAGGAATCGGGTATATTTATCGAATGAATCGAATGATCAGATTAGCAGGTGCATATCTCAAAAATGCCGAAAGGTGATTGCAGTATATATTGGATTGTAACTATTTTTTTCGTTGTATTTTTCTTGTCATCGGTTCCGGTTGACACTGTGCAGTATGCTGCTTTTTGTCTGTAGTTTTGATGTGCATTGTTGGGATAATTGATTTTGCAGATTTTGTGCGTCGATCTGGAAAGCTTCACGATATTTCAATGCAGCAACAAATGGAACTTAGCAGTCTTCCAAAAGCGAAGGAATCTATCGAGGACCAGTATCAGGAACTGCTGATCCGCCTGGAAGCATACAGAAGAGAGTTGGAGTCAGAAGCGGAAATTAATTATCAGGAAATGGTTGATTACTATACATTGTGGGCTCACCAAATAAAAACACCAATTGCGGCGATGAAGCTTTTGAATCAGTCAGACCAGATCGATCGAAGGGCGATGGAAGCGGAACTTTTTAAGACGGAGCAGTATGTGGAGATGGTATTATCTTATCTGCGTGCGGGAAATCTATCCTCCGATCTTGTCCTGCAGCGCTATTTTCTCGATGAAATTGCAAAAAAGGCAATCCGCAAATATTCGTCCTTGTTTATTTTGAAAAAAATCGAATTGGAATTTCACCCATCGAAGGTGGAAGTACTGACCGATGAACGGTGGGCAGTGTTTGTTGTGGAGCAGATTTTATCTAATGCATTAAAATACACAAAAAAAGGGAAAATCATTGTTCAGATAAAAGGGGACAGCATCATCGTGCAAGATACCGGAATCGGAATCAGCAGGGAAGATCTGCCAAGAGTGATGGAGAAAGGCTTTACCGGCTACAATGGCAGACAGGATAGAAAGTCTACAGGAATCGGGTTGTATCTCTGTAAAAAAATTATGAAAAAATTGGGACATTTGATTGAAATTGAATCAGAAGTGGGAAAAGGAACGACAGTGATCTTAAACTTTGGGCGTGAATTTGAGATTGCAGAGTAGTGGGTGTTTGGCTTATAAATAGTTATTAGTATATATGATAGGTGAATGATTTACTTTCTTACAAATCTTTGATAAAATTATGTACGGTTTTGGTCATGGCAGATCACAAAGGAAGTGTTCGCACATGAGAGAGAAAGTACATCGATACACTTAAGGAGGAAATGAGAGATGTTAGAGAAGTTGTTTAAATTAAAGGAGAACAACACGACTGTGAAGACAGAAGTGCTTGCCGGAATCACAACATTTATGACGATGGCATATATTCTGGCAGTCAACCCAAGCATTCTGGCGGCGGCCGGGATGGATCAAGGTGCAGTGTTTACTGCAACTGCGTTGGCGGCATGTTTAGGAACGATGTTGATGGCAATTTTTGCAAATTATCCATTTGCGCTGGCTCCGGGAATGGGGCTGAATGCATATTTTGCATACACAGTTGTAATTGGTATGGGATATAGCTGGCAGATCGCGCTGGCAGCAGTTTTTGTAGAAGGTCTTGTGTTCATTGTATTGTCTGTGACAAATGTGCGTGAGGCGATTTTTAATGCAATTCCGCTGAACTTAAAGTCAGCAGTGAGTGTGGGAATCGGTCTGTTTATCGCATTCATCGGACTGCAGAATGCAAAGATTGTAATTGGTGGATCTACTTTGGTGCAGTTGTTTTCTATTGAAGGATATAATGAACTGAATGGTGTGAAAGCATCTATGAACGATGTAGGGATCACGGTACTTCTTGCAGTGATCGGTGTGATCATCACAGCAATTCTTGTTGTAAAAAATGTAAAGGGAAATATTTTATGGGGAATTCTGATCACATGGATCCTTGGAATCCTTTGTCAGATCAGTGGTCTCTATGTTCCAAATGCAGAACTCGGAATGTTTAGTCTGTTACCGGATTTCAGCAAAGGAATCAGTGTGCCGAGTCTTGCACCGATTTTTGGAAAACTGAGTTTTTCAGGAATTAATATCGGACAGTTTATTATCGTTGTGTTCGCATTCTTGTTTGTAGATATTTTTGATACGCTTGGAACACTGATCGGTGTTTCGACAAAGGCTGGTATGCTTGATCAGGAAGGAAAGCTTCCGAAAAATTAAAGGAGCACTGATGGCAGATGCGGTTGCTACAACGGCAGGTGCAGTGCTTGGAACATCGACGGTGACGACTTTTGTTGAAAGTGCTTCCGGTGTCTCAGAAGGAGGAAGAACAGGATTGACAGCAGTGACAACGGCAGTTTTATTCGGAGCATCATTATTGCTTTCACCGATTTTCCTTGCCATTCCATCATTTGCGACAGCGCCGGCACTGATCGTTGTTGGATTCTATATGCTGACCAATGTAGTAAATATTGATTTCGCTGATTTTACAGAAGGGCTTCCTTGCTTTATCTGTATCGCAGCAATGCCGTTTTTCTACAGCATTTCAGAAGGAATTGCTATGGGAGTCATCACTTATGTTGTGATCAATCTTGTAGCAGGAAAAGCAAAAGAAAAGAAGATGAGTTTATTGATGATCATCCTTGCTGTTCTGTTTGTAGGAAAATATTTCTTGTTATAAAAATCCATGACCATAGTTTTGGTAAGAAAATAGAAAGAATCTCCGGACAGGAAAAAGAAAACTGTTCGGAGATTTTTTATTTCTTTCAAAAATGTAAGATAGCGAAGAAAAATTGTAAGGGAAAACGATGGCAGAGAAAACCGGATATTTTGTATAATGACACTGTGATCGAAAGACAGGAGGTAATGAATATGGCATTATTGGAAGTAAATAATCTAAAGAAAATTTATACAACCCGATTTGGAGGAACGCAGGTGGAAGCATTGCGAAATGTGAATTTTTCCGTGGAACCGCGAGAATACGTGGCAATCATGGGAGAATCCGGTTCGGGAAAAACGACATTGTTGAACATATTGGCTGCGCTTGACAGACCGACGAGCGGCAAAGTGTTTCTGAAAGGACGAGAGCTTGGAACAATCAAAGAGAAAGAGATGGCGGCATTCCGCAGGCAGAACTTAGGATTTGTTTTTCAAGATTTTAATCTGCTCGACACTTTTTCGCTGCAGGACAATATTTTCCTTCCGCTGGTCCTCTCCGGGAAGAAGTATCCGGAGATGGCGCGCAGACTGGAACCGATTGCGGCATCGCTTGGAATTGAGAAACTTTTAAAGAAATTTCCTTACGAGGTGTCTGGCGGGCAAAAACAACGGGCAGCAGTTGCAAGGGCATTGATCACAAAACCACAGCTGATCTTGGCAGATGAACCGACAGGAGCGCTTGATTCCAGATCGGCAGATGAACTTTTGGATTTGTTTCATGAAATTAATGAGAACGGACAGACGATTCTGATGGTGACGCACAGTATTAAGGCGGCAAGTACTGCGAAAAGGGTGCTCTTTATTAAGGATGGGGAGGTTTTCCATCAGCTCTATCGCGGAAATCTGTCGAATGAGCAGATGTACCAGAAAATCTCTGACACATTGACAGTTCTTGCTACGGGAGGTGAACAAGGTGAGTAGATCGGTTTATACAAAGCTGGCACTGACCAATCTGAAAAACAACAGAAAGACTTATGTGCCGTATGTGCTGACTGCCATTGTAACCGTGATGATGTATTACATTTTGTGTGGACTTGCAAGTGGAAGTTCAGTCGGTGACAGGACATTGCAGAGGGTATTAGAATATTCTTTGTCAGTAGTAGTGATTTTCTCGGTACTGTTTTTGTTCTACACGAATAGCTTTCTGATGAAACGACGAAAAAAAGAGATCGGTGTTTATAATATTTTGGGTCTGGGAAAGCAACACATTGCTAAAATGCTGACAATGGAGACACTTGTGACAGCATCTGTAAGCATTGCAGGTGGAATACTGGCGGGCCTTACGTTTGAAAAATTGATGTATTTGTGTCTGCAGAAACTGTTACGGTTTGAAACGGGGATGAAGTCAGAATTTCATATGGAGACAGTTTTTTCGACGGCGGTGCTGTTTTTTGGGATTTTTGCACTGACACTTTGCTATAATCTGCTGCAGATCCGGCTGTCAAACCCATCAGAGTTACTGCGGGCAGGAAAAGAAGGGGAAAAAGAACCGCGGACGAAATGGGTGCTTGCCTTGGTGGGAATAGTATTTCTTGGAATTGGATATTGTATTGCGTTGACGACAGAATCTCCACTGGAAGCAATCCCTAAATTTTTTCTGGCGGTAATCTGTGTGATCATCGGCACATATGCATTATTTATTGCAGGGAGCATCGCATTTCTGAAATTTTTGAAGGGAAGGAAGCGTTTTTATTATCAGACAAAACATTTTGTCTCTGTGTCAGGAATGATCTACCGAATGAAGCAAAATGGAGCAGGCCTTGCAAATATCTGTATTTTAAGTACGATTGTGCTTGTTATGATTTCGGCAACTGCATCACTGTATCTGGGAATTGATGATGTCATATCCAGCCGTTATCCGAGAGAGAGCCGGATAAAAACTAGCTTTTCTACACCCGAGCAGGACAGACAAATGCGTCAAATAGCAGAAGAAGTCTATGGGAAATATGATGTGAAAATGGTCGAAACGATGGAATACCATTACGGTTCATTTGTCTCAGTGTTTGACGGTGAACGATTTCTCAAGGAAAATGAGGTGAGTCAGGAAGATATGCTGGAAGTATGCCAGGTATATTTGATTCCGCTGGAAGATTATAATCAGATGGAGGGAATGTCGATATCGCTTGCGCAGGATGAGATGCTGGTGTATGTATCTAATGAAAAGAAAGAACTTCCAGGAACGCTTGCTTTTGGAGAGCGAAGATATCATGTCATACAGCAGTTAAAAGAACTAAAAATTGCGGGAAGTTCTACGCAAAATATGGCAGAGAATTATTATGTGATTTTGCCGGATATGGAATCAATCAATGGCATTTTGAAGGCGATGTATCAGGACAGTGGAATGAAAGAGGAGTATATCCAGGAGGCTTCTGTTATTTCTTATACACTACAGTCGAATTTAGAGGGGACTGAGGAAAATTGCAAGAAAGCGATTGCAGAACTGCGTGCAGCGTTTGATGCATCAGGAATTCCGGGATTTTATGAAACGAGACAGGAAGGAAAAGAAGGGATGTTTTCTATATTTGGAGGCTTGCTGTTCATTGGTATTTATCTTGGAATATTATTTTTGATGGCAACGGTTTTAATTATTTACTATAAGCAGATTTCGGAAGGATATGAGGATCGTGAGCGGTATCAGATTATGCAGAAAGTGGGGATGAGCAAAAAAGAAGTGAGAGACTCTATTAAAAGCCAGGTATTGCTTGTATTTTTTCTGCCGCTTGGAGCATCCATTCTTCACATTGCTGTGGCATTTAAGGTGTTGACAAAGTTGTTGGCAGGATTTGGATTTACCAATACAATGTTGTTTCTCGGATGTACTGTGGCAATCTCATTGCTTTTTGCAGTGTTTTATATCATTACTTTTGCAGTAACTGCAAGGGAATACTACAAAATTGTGGAATAGATTATTGCTCTTTGGGAAATGGTTCGATGAGATGGAGAAGAGAAGCTTTAAAAAAGTATCTGAAAAGTCTGTCATGAAAGCATTGCAAGAACATGGAGGATAATGCTATAATTTATTATCATGCAATGAAGAAAAAGCAATGTAAGAAACGACAAGTAGGTGAACGATTTGAAGAATAAAATCAAACATTTCTCAGAGGGCGATTTTCGAGCGATCCAACCGAAAATCCGACTTCCCGAGACGAAGATCATAATGAAGATCGGAGAGGGGAAAGTTTATCATGGAGAATTTTTAATAGAGAACGAAGAAGAGGGAGACGTAAGAGGTCTTGTCTATGCCTCTTCTTTTCGCATGCATTGCAGCGAACAAGGATTTGAAGGGCATCAGGTTAAGATTCATTTCACATACGATGCGTCAGGAATGCTTCCCGGGCAGATAGAGAAGGGTATTTACGATTGTATGCAGTGGGGGAGAATTTGAACTTCCGTTTACTGCGATCATTGAAAAGCCGTATGTTATGACATCTGTTGGGAAAGTACAAGATATGGAAAGCTTTCGCAGGCTGGCAGAGAAAGATTACCTGGAGGCAGCGAGGCTGTTTCGCTCAAGAGATTTTTATCAGATTTTAAAATATGAAGAGAAGCGTTGGAGCAATCTGTACAGCAATATGAGAAAATGGTCTCTGGATGAACAGGGATTGGAAGAATTTTTAGTTGGAACGAAGCAGAAAGAACGGATTTTTCTGACATTGTCAGAAGAGACGGAATCGTTTTTTGATCTGCAGACGTCTAAAAAAGAAGCAATCCGTATTACAAAAAACACGTGGGGATATATGGAAGTGGCCGTGGAGGTGAAAGGTGACTTCCTTTGTCTTGTACAGAATCGTTTTTCAACAGAAGACTTTGTTGGGAACCGGTATCAGTTAGAATATGTAATTGAAAGTGATCTGCTTCATGGCGGGAAAAATTACGGGGAGATCGTTATTCGCACTCCCTATGAGACGTTGACATATACGGTTGTAGTTTCTCAAAACCCGGCAAAGAGCAGTGATAGGCGAGAGCAGGCAAAAGAATGGATCAAGCTTTTATCTTCTTATTTACAGTGTGAAGCCGGAAAAGCTCAGAAGGAAATGTGGATTAAGGAGGCAAAAGGATATATCCAAAGAAGGCAGCAGGAAGATTCGGACAATGATCTATATCTGTTATTACAAGCACAGCTTGCCATATTAGAGGGACGCAAAAAGGATGCTCAGGATAATTTAGATCAATATAGTTACAGCAGATTTTCTTTGAGCAAGAAATTTGAGATGGATGCATATTACCTTTATTTGACTGCGGTCTGCCGGGCTGAAGAAGCATACACGAAGAAAACGGTAGAAGACATTCGAAGAATGTATATGAAAAACCGAGAATCCTGGCAGATTCTGTGCATTTTAGTGGAATTAGATGAAATTTATCAGGACAGACAGGAGAAACTTTCTCGTCTGGAGGAACAGTATCAAAAAGGTGCAAATAGTATTTTGTTTTATTTGCAGGCATACCGGTGTTATAGGGAGCAACCGGAATGTATTAAAAAGCTTGGGGCATTTGAAATCCGTGTCTTTTCTTTTGCGGCAAAATATGGTCTGCTCAGTGAGGAAGTGGCATTATATATCGCGAATCTTGCCACACAGTTAAAAGGATTTGATAAGAACATTTACCAGATCCTTGGGAAAGCTTACGAACAATATCCGGATCCGATGATTTTAAATGCAGTCTGCACAATGTTGATCAAGGGAAGCAGACTGGATGGAGAATATTTTGTGTGGTATGAGCGGGCGGTCAAAGCAGGTCTGAAGATTGCACAACTCTATGAATCTTATATGATCACAATTCATGGTAAAAAAGCGAAGGACCCCTGCCAAAATCTATTTATCTGTATTTTCTGCACGGATCTGTGCTGGATTATACGAAGCTTGCAGTGTTATATGCAAATGTGATTCTTCATGTGGAGGAGACAAGTGAGCTATATGGACAATATCGGGAGAAGATGGAACAGTTTGCATTGACCCAGCTGGAGAAAAAGCATATTACAGAGCCGCTCCGGATCATTTATAAACGCTTTTTAAATGAAGAAAATCTGACTCCAAAACGAAGGGAAGCTTTGAATGAAATCTGTCATGTCTATGAGGTGATCGTGCAGTCTGACCAGATGAAATCAGTAATCGTAATCAACGCCGAAGGAGAGATTGCAAACAGAGTTTCCGTGATCGATGGAAAAGCACAAATCCATCTGTACTCGAAGGAAGACCGCATTGTCTGGGAAGGAAGAAATGGGATCCACTATGTAGAATCTGTAAATTATGAGAGCAGACGTCTCTTTTATGATAAGCATTATTTAGAATTGTGCAGACCGGATCCAGAGCAGGAAGAGGAAGAAGGATACTGCAGCCGACCGCTGACGTTTGAAGAGGTGCAGGACAATGGATTAGAGCAGTATGAGCACGAAGAAGTTTTTCATCTATGCAGTAAAAAAAATCAGAGAGGATAACTATGCGGAAGATGATTTTCTTACCTACCTGACCTTCTCTTTGTTCCAGGAGGAATATTATGATAAGGCAGTGCTGACTTATCTGGCAAATTACTATTGTGGACCGACAAAAGATATGAAACGGCTTTGGCGTGTGGCGAGAGAGTATGAGATACAGACCTTCCAGTTAGCAGAACGTATTTTGACACAGATGCTGTTTTCTGAGCAGATGTTTGGGGAGGCGGAGATTTTTCTGGATTACTATTATGGAAAGCCATATTATCGTTTGAAATGGGCATATCTTGTTTATGTGTGCAGAGAGTATGTCACAAAGCAAAGAGAGATTGCCGATGAAGTGATGGAAATTTTATGTATGGAATATCATCACCAGTCCACGATACCAGAAGTGTGTCAGATTGCTGTACTTCAGTATTATGCAGATCATGCGTGGGGAGATGTTCAGGAAAACATGCTCTTGACGTTTCTGCGCGAACTGAGTATCCGCCAGATTTATTTTCCGTTTTTCTTACAGTATCGCAAAGACTGGTTAAAGGAACTCCAGCTATATGATAAGACGATGGTAGCATATTATGCAAAAAAGAAAGGGAAAGTAACTTTTCGATATCAACTGATCCGGGATGGAGAAGAGGCAGGAGAGTATCATTCGGAGGTACTTGGTCCGGTCTATGAGAATGTCTATGTGAAGTCGATGATCTTGTTTGAAGGAGAAGAACTCCGCTATTATTTCGTGGAATCTGGTGAAAAGAGTGAGATTCGTACGGAAAAGGCAGTCTGCAGGAAAGTGGATCGACAGAAGGAGATTGGAAAATATATGCGCATCAACCAGCTGATCCGCGAAGGACAAAAGCAAGAACTGATAGAAAATTTTGCAGAGGAAGAGCAGATGTCAGAACTTCTGTTTCCGATTTATTGATAGGGGGGAGAGATATGGGACAAGGCAGTATTATTGGATATGATCTGAGTGAAGAAGGATGCCAGATCAGTTATTATAATGAAGCGCAGCATGAGCCGGAGACAGTGAAAAACGAGTCCAGAGAATATCAGATTCCTCTTGTGATCGGATGCAAGAATGATGCATGGTATATCGGGGAAGAGGCTCGCAGTCATGCAAAACACAAGGATGGGGCGATGGCGACAGATCTGCTTGCCAAAAGTATGCACGGAGCTAAGATCCATTTGGGGAGAAGAACTTACGATGCAGTGTGGCTTCTTGCAAAATTTATCCGTCTCACACTTCAGCAGTTTGACAAGATTGAGTCGATTGTCTTCTGTGTGCCCGAGATGAGTCCGGATATTGCAAGGATGCTGAGGGGCATTGGACAGCGGATGGGGATCGAACGGAAGAAGATCCATGTGCAGGACTACAAAGAAAGTTACTGCTATTTTATGTTTTATCAGCCAAAAGAGCTTTGGCAATATGAATCAGCGCTGTTTTACTGTGACAAAAGACAGATTAAGGCATATATGTTAAGTCAGATTGCGGCGGGAGCAAAGTTGAAGAAGCAGACGTTTGTCACTGTTGATGAGGTGGCAAGTGCTCAGATGGAAGAGCTGAAAGCGGTGTATCCGGTGCTGAATGTCGAGCAGGCTAAGATGGCAGATTTTCGCTTTCAAAAATTTATCGAGAGTGTATTTGAGAAAAAAATCGTTTCCTCTGTATTTTTGATGGGAGAAGGATTTGAAAATAACTGGTATCCGAATTCCTTGAAGGTGTTGTGTAATGGAAGAAGGGCATTTCTTGGAAATAATCTGTACAGCAAAGGAGCATGCTATACAGCATACCAGCGTGGACAGGAAGAACTGATGAAAGAACAGGAAGGGCCGGTGTATCTTGATGAAAGTAAGCTGAAAGAGCAGATTTCTATTCAGCTGCGGCAGCATGGAAAAGAAGAATGGTACCCACTTGTACCATGGGGCAGACATTGGTATGAAGGAGATGGTCAGTGGGAAGTGCTTTTAGAAGACACGGATGATATTGAAATCAAGGTGGAGTCCTTGCTGACCGGCACATCACGCATCGAGCGCGTACAAGTAAATGAGCTTCCCAAACGTGCAAAATATACGATCCGGCTTCAAGTAGAAGTTCTTTTTGTCGAAGAGAATGTCTGCAAGATTCTGTTTAAAGATGTCGGATTTGGAGAATTTTTCCCGGCTACAGATTTTGTCAGGGAACATACGATTTATTTAGGAGGAAGAAATGAGCAGTTTGATACTATGTAATAAAAAGCGCGCAAAACAGCCGTACGAAGTGTCGCGGATCCACTGCCGGATCTACACATTGGAAGAACTCTGCTATTATCTCTCCAATAATCTGTATCTGATTGATTATACGATTGTCAATGAGAGACTCTGTGACTGGATAGAAGCAGAACTTGGGCTTTTAAGGCTGGCAGAGCAACTTCGGACGATGCTGCAAAAACATAGCTCGGAAGAGCGATTTGTCATGCGGATTTTGTCGAGCTCTTCGATTTATACAGCGGGAGAACTGCAGCAGATCCAAAATATTTTGGACCGGTTGAAAAATCAAAAAGAAATTGAACGACAGAAATATAAAGCGGATAATCTTTTGGAAAACAGAGAATTCGAAGATGCGATTCTTGTGTATCAGTCCATTTTATATGGCGATAGGGATGATTCGGTGGAAGATGCTTTTTATGGAAAGATTTATGCGTGCCTTGGATCGGCATATGGCAGACAATTTCTTTACCGGGAAGCGATGGAGATGTATGAAAAGGCGTTTCAGACATACAAAGAGCCGTCGATCGTCAAAGCATATATTTACTGTGCGTATAAGGCGTATACAAAGGAAGAATATGAACTCTTTCTGCTGAAAAACACAGTGTACCCGAAAGTGCACCGGGAACTGATGGAGGAACTGCAGACATACGCACAGGAAAAACGTGAAGAAGGAAAAGCAAAGCTGCTGGAAATTGAAAAGATAAAATCAACGTACCGACGCAATCAACTTTGCTGATTGAAAAATAGGAAAGGAACTGGTGAAAGCATATGAAAAAAATGGAACAACTCTATGAGGGAAAAGCAAAAAGAGTATTTCTGACCGAAGATCCTGAGGTGGTGATCGTATCTTATAAGGATGATGCGACAGCATTTAATGGAGAGAAGAAAGGTACGATTTCTGGAAAAGGAGTGGTCAATAACCGGATGACAAATCATGTTTTTAAGATGATGGGAAAAAGAAGGGATCCCTACTCATCTGGTAGAAGAGTTAAATGACCGTGAAACTGCTGTGAAGAAAGTGGAGATTGTACCACTTGAAGTGATTGTAAGAAATGTGGCAGCCGGGAGCTTTTCAAAACGGATGGGTGTCGAAGAAGGAACAGAACTCCTGTGCCCAATTTTAGAATTTAGTTATAAAAATGATGAACTTGGAGATCCATTTATTAATGATGATTATGCGTTAGCACTGGGATTGGCAGAGCAGGAGGAGATTGACACCATTCGTACTTATGCAAAAAAGGTAAATGAATTTTTGAAAGGATATTTCCTGGATGCAGGTATGAAATTGATTGATTTCAAAATTGAATTTGGACGATTGCCGGATGGAACAATCATTCTTGCAGATGAAGTGTCACCGGATACATGCAGACTCTGGGACGTAGATACCAATGAAAAACTTGACAAAGACAGATTCCGCCGTGATATGGGGAACGTCGAGGAAGCCTATGAAGAGGTTTTCCACCGTCTTGGACTTTTATAAAGAAAAGTAGAAGGAGAATAACAATATGAGCACTGACAGATATCAAAGCCCGTTATCAGAAAGATATGCAAGTAAAGAAATGCAGTTTGTCTTCTCGCCGGATATGAAATTCCGCACATGGAGAAAACTCTGGATCGCGCTTGCGGAGACAGAAAGAGAACTTGGACTAAATATTACGGAAGAACAGATTGAAGAAATGAAGGCGCACGCAGATTGTATCAACTACGATGTGGCAAGAGCGCGTGAAAAAGTAGTACGACATGATGTGATGGCGCATGTGTATGCTTTTGGCCAGCAATGCCCGAAGGCGAAAGGAATTATACATCTTGGAGCTACATCTTGTTATGTTGGAGATAATACAGATATTATTGTGATGGCAGAGGCGCTTAAAATTGTGAAAAAGAAACTGGTCAATGTTATCGCAGAACTTGCAAAGTTTGCAGATGAGTATAAAGCACTTCCGACGCTTGCGTTCACGCATTTTCAGCCGGCACAGCCTACGACAGTTGGAAAGAGGGCAACGCTTTGGATGCAGGAGTTTCTGATGGATCTGGAAGATTTGGAATATGTAGCCGGAAGTCTGAAACTTCTAGGCTCCAAAGGAACAACAGGGACTCAGGCAAGCTTTTTGGAACTGTTTGATGGGGACCAGGACACCATCGATAAGATTGATCCGATGATTGCACAGAGAATGGGATTTAAAGCCTGCTATCCGGTTTCCGGTCAGACTTATTCTAGAAAAGTAGATACAAGGGTGTTAAATGTTCTTGCGGGAATTGCGGCAAGTGCGCACAAATTTTCTAATGATATTCGTTTGCTTCAACATTTAAAAGAAGTAGAAGAGCCATTTGAAAAATCCCAGATAGGGTCTTCTGCGATGGCTTATAAGAGAAATCCGATGCGGAGCGAGAGGATTGCGTCTCTGTCCAGATATGTGATGGCAGATGCACTGAATCCGGCAATCACATCTGCTACACAGTGGTTTGAAAGAACTTTAGATGATTCTGCAAACAAAAGGCTTAGCATACCGGAAGGATTTTTGGCAATAGATGGTATTTTGGATCTGTGCCTGAATGTGGTGGATGGACTTGTCGTATATCCGAAGGTGATTGAAAAGCGTCTGCGTGCAGAACTTCCATTTATGGCAACAGAAAATATTATGATGGATGCAGTAAAGGCCGGAGGAGACAGACAGGAACTTCATGAGAGAATTCGCGAACTTTCTATGGAGGCAGGACGCAATGTAAAGGAAAAAGGTCTGGATAATAATTTGTTGGAATTAATTGCGGCAGATCCGGCATTTAATATGACATTGGAAGAATTGCAGCAAACAATGGAACCGTCCAGATATACAGGACGGGCGAAAGAACAGGTAGAAAGCTTCCTTGAGAATGTAATCCGTCCGGTTTTAGAAGAGAATCAAGCAGTTCTTGGAATGACCGCTGAGATCAATGTCTAATGTACGATAGCGCTGTAAGTGTGGAAGTAGAAGAAATATTGTAACAATTGCAATAAATAGATATTTTGTATAGAAAGAAAAGAGACGAATGCCAAACGGACATTCGTCTTTTTTCATAGGTTTTTTGTCGAAAGCGGTTTGTTTTCTGTCGAAAACTAGCAAATTGACAAAAATTTGACTAAGATTTCAAAAGATGAAAAAAGACAATAGACAAAATGAACAAAATAAGATATAATGAAATATGCAAAATAAATAAAAAACAAAGTTCATATATAGAAGATATAAATAAACACCTAAAAATGTGTAAAAATCTGAACAAAGATGTGTAAAATGCATAAAAAGAGTTGAAATAATCCCGCTCATCATGTAATATATATGACATAAGAGATATTCAATAAAACCACCGAAAAACGGTGCGTGAGGAGGGATTTGTTTGAGTCTGAATGATTTAGTAGTAGCCATTCAAGGTGTACTAGCAGACAAAATCTTGATTGTAGTTTTGGTAGGTGCTGGACTTTGGTTCACATTTAACCTTGGCTTCATTCAGGTAAGAGGATTCGGAGAAGGCTGGAAGCGTACTTTTGGAGGTCTCTTCAAAAAAAGCGACAAGGCCGGAAAAGAAGGAATGTCTTCCTTCCAGGCGTTAGCAACAGCTATCGCGGCACAAGTAGGTACAGGTAACCTTGCGGGAGCAGCAACAGCAATCGCTATGGGTGGTCCTGGAGCAATTTTCTGGATGTGGGTAAGTGCTTTCTTAGGAATGGCAACAATTTATGCCGAAGCACTTATGGCTCAGAAGTACAAACAGGTCGGAGATGACGGAACAGTTACCGGAGGTCCTGTGTACTACATCAGAGCAGCATTTACTGGAAAATTCGGTAAGATTCTTGCAGCAACATTTGCAGTACTCATTATCTTTGCATTAGGCTTTATGGGAAATGCAGTACAGTCTAACTCCATTGGAGATGCATTCGGAACAGCATTTGGAATTAATCCATGGATTATCGGTATTATTATCGCAGCTATTTCGTTGTTCGTCTTTGTGGGAGGTATTTCAAGAATCGCTTCCTTGACAGAAAAGATTGTTCCGATCATGGCGGCATTCTACATTGTGGGTGCATTGATTGTCATCATCTGTAACGGAAATATGATTCCGAAAGCATTTCACGATATCTTCGTAGGAGCTTTCAATCCGCAGGCAATCGGCGGTGGAGTTCTTGGTTGGACAGTATCTAGAGCACTTGCAAGAGGTGTTGGACGTGGATTGTTCTCAAATGAAGCAGGTATGGGATCTACACCACATGCACATGCAGTTGCAAAGGTAGATCATCCTGTAGAACAAGGTTTTGTTGCTATGATGGGTGTGTTTATTGATACATTTGTTGTTCTGACTTTAACAGCACTTGTAATCCTTACAAGTGGTATGGTAGGACAGACAGATCCATTGACAGGAGCAGCTTTCACAGGAACAGCTCTTACACAGGCTGGATTTGCAAGTGTATTTGGAAAATTTGGAGAAGTTTTCATTGCAATCTGTATGTTCTTCTTCGCATTTTCTACAATCATCGGATGGTATTTCTTCGGTGAAGCAAATATCAAGTACTTATTTGGATCAAAAGCAGTGAAAGTATATGCGATTCTTGTAGCGGTATGTATCGTAGCAGGATCAGCAGTAAAAGTTGATTTAATCTGGAACATGGCAGACTGCTTCAACAGTGCAATGGTAATTCCGAATATTATCGGTCTGTTTGCACTGAGTAAGGTAGTAAAAGAAGTACACAAAGATTACTTTAATAACTTCAAGCCAAAACAGATGAAGAAAAAATAAATATTGGAAAAGAAGATGGGAAGATATTTCTTGTGAGAGCGTTTCTGAAATAGGAAACCGCCGAAGATGCAAACCAGGTAACGGTCAATTAACTGGTGAAACTTTCAGGCAAAAGGAGTGAGAAATGGACCATATTCTGGACTTGGACGTAATGTCAGAAAAGAACAGAAAGGACGACTTGGTAGCAACAGTTACGAAAGCCGTCCTTTTTTTAACAACAAGGTGAGAACATGAAAAAAGCATTTAAGATAGTAACAAACAATCCCTTAGTAAAAGAAACATTAGAAAATGAATATCATATTGAGTTCGTAGAGTGCTCCTATGAGGAGATACTTAGAAAAGTAAGAAACTATATTTATGAAGGATATGAGCTTCTGACACATCCGCTGTCTGGAAGTGTGAAGCCGAATGAAACACCGTATAAATCGATTATGGTGTCAGAAAAGAAAGAAAAGCTGGATCCGCGGTCTATGGAGATTATTGAGTATGCGATTCAGTCTTGTAAAAAATTTCAGTTTAAATCAGATAAGTATGCACCGGAAGTCTATGAAGATTTTCAAGTGGTGGATTTGAAATTGATTGAGAGTGCAATTCCGTCTGCAATTTTTTAAAGAAAGAATCGCAGATGGGATTGAATAGCAAGAGAAAATGAAAAATTCAATGACATTGGCTGTAATAGTACGTTAAGGTACTTAGAGCATATATAACTAAACACAATAAAGGAGGGAATTTACAGTGAGAAGATTAGAATTAGGTCACATTAACATTAAAGACATTCAGTTTGGACCAGAGTCTAAAATCGAAGATGGCGTACTTTATGTTGATGAAGAAGCTGTAAAAGCAATCGTTCTTGAGGACGAAAGAATTAAAGACTGCAAGCTTGATATTGCAAGACCGGGTGAGAGCGTAAGAATCACACCTGTAAAAGATGTTATCGAGCCACGTGTAAAAGTTGAAGGTCGTGGAGGAATTTTCCCAGGTGTAATCAGCAAAGTGGATACAGTTGGTGAAGGTAAAACATATGCACTCAAAGGTATGGCTGTTGTTACAGCAGGTAAGATCGTTGGTTTCCAGGAAGGTATCATCGATATGACAGGCCCAGGTGCAGAATATACACCATTCTCAAAATTAAACAACTTAGTTGTTGTATGTGAACCTGTAGAAGGAATCAAACAGCACGATTATGAGCCAGCTGTAAGATTTGCAGGATTCAGAGTAGCTGTTTACCTTGGAGAGTTAGCTCGTGAACTGACACCAGATAAAACAGAAGTATTTGAAACATATGGAGTTATGGAAGGTGCTGAAAAATTCCCAGGACTTCCAAGAGTAGCATATGTTCAGATGTTACAGTCTCAGGGATTACTTCACGATACATATGTATACGGAGTAGATGCTAAGAAAACATTATCTACAATTATGACACCAACAGAAATTATGGACGGTGCTATCGTATCTGGTAACTGTGTATCTGCATGTGATAAGAACCCTACATATGTACATGAAAACAATGGTGTTGTACATGACTTATTTGAAGAACACGGTAAAACATTAAACTTTGTTTGCCATATTATTACAAACGAAAACGTATACCTTGCTGATAAGCAGCGCTCATCAGACTGGACAGCTAAACTTTGCCGTTTATTAGATCTTGATGGTATCGTATTATCTCAGGAAGGTTTCGGTAACCCAGATACAGACCTTATCATGAACTGTAAGAAAATCGAAGCAGAAGGTGTTAAGACAGTAATTATTACTGACGAATACGCTGGACGTGATGGAAAATCTCAGTCATTAGCAGATGCTGACGTAGCAGCTGACGCAGTAATCACAGGCGGAAATGCTAACCAGGTAATCGTACTTCCAAAACTTGACAAAGTAATCGGAACATTAGATTACGTGAACACAATCGCTGGTGGTAACGAACACAGCTTACGTGAAGATGGAACAATCGAAGTTGAGATCCAGGCAATTACTGGTGCAACAAACGAAACAGGTTTCGGTTACTTAAGTGCAAGATAGGGAAGGAGGAAAAAGATAATGATTAAAGTAGTACATTATATCAACCAGTTCTTCGCTCAGATCGGTGGAGAAGAAATGGCTCACATCCCTGCAGAGCGTCACGATGGTGAAGTAAAGGGACCAGGAGCAGCATTTAAAGCAGCATTCAAAGATGAAGCAGAGATTATCTCTACAATCGTATGTGGTGACTCTTACTTCAACGAGAATCTTGAAGAAGCAAAAGCAACAATTTTAGCATGGGTGAAAGAGTTAAACCCAGACGTATTTATCGCTGGACCAGCTTTCAACGCTGGACGTTACGGTGTAGCTTGCGGTACAATCTGTGACGCTGTTCAGGAAGAATTAGGAATTCCTGCAGTAACAGGTATGTACGTAGAAAACCCAGGTGCTGATATGTTCAAAAACAAAGTATATACAGTACCTACAAAGAACAATGCAGCAGGTGCTAGAGATGCCGTTAAGAAAATGGCTCCATTAGCTCTTAAATTAGCTAAAAAAGAAGCAATCGGTGCATCTTGCCAGGATAACTACATGCCAAACGGAGTACGTGTAAACTTCTTTGAAGAAAAACGTGGTTCTAGACGTGCAGTAGATATGTTACTTGCAAAATTAGCTGATAAGCCATACACAACAGAATACCCAATGCCGGCATTCGACAGAGTAGCTCCAAACCCAGCTGTAAAAGATCTTTCTAAAGCTACAATCGCTTTAGTAACATCTGGTGGTATTGTTCCGAAAGGAAATCCAGATCATATCGAATCTTCAAACGCTTCTCACTATGGTGAGTACGATATCACAGGAGTTATGGATTTAACAGAAGAAACATACGAGACAGCTCATGGTGGATACGACCCAGTATACGCTAATGAAGATGCTGACCGTGTTCTTCCGGTTGACGTTCTCCGCGATATGGAAAAAGAGGAATCATCGGAAAATTACACAATAAATTCTACACAACAGTTGGTAACGGTACTGCAGTAGCATCTTCAAAAGCATTTGCAGATGAATTTGCTCAGAAACTGAAAGCAGATGGAGTTGACGCAGTTATCCTGACTTCTACTTGAGGTACTTGTACACGTTGCGGTGCAACGATGGTTAAAGGTGTAGAAGCTGCTGGACTTCCAGTAGTACACATGTGTACAGTAACACCAATTTCTATGACAGTTGGTGCTAACAGAATCGTTCCTACAATTGCTATTCCACATCCACTTGGAAATCCTGCTTTAGAGAAGGAAGAGGAATATAAATTACGTAGAGAATTAGTTGAGAAGGCTCTTGTAGCTCTTCAGACAGAAGTAGAAGATCAGACAATTTTCGAATAATTCTACAAGAAAGAAGGAGAACAGCGTTATGAGCAAAATTTATGACGTAGTGATTCTGGGTGCAGGTCCTGCTGGTTTAGCAGCAGGTCTGTACGCAGGAAGAGCAAGAATGTCTGTATTAATCGTAGAAAAAGGTAAAGACGGTGGACAGATTGCTATTACAGATGAGATTGAAAACTATCCTGGACAGATTGTTGAGGGTGAAAGTGGCCCATCTCTGATCGCCAGAATGACAGAGCAGTGTGAAAAATTCGGTGTAGAGAGAGTAACAGATGTTATCAATGATGTTGTACTGGAAGGTGACGTGAAGAAACTGATCAGTGCAAAAGGAGAATACTGCGGTAAAACTCTTATCATTGCTACAGGTGCTTTTGCAAGACCAATTGGATGCAAAGGTGAAAAAGAATTCATGGGAAAAGGTGTTTCCTACTGTGCTACATGTGATGCGAACTTCTTCGAAGATTTTGAAGTATATGTAGTAGGTGGCGGCGACTCAGCTGTTGAAGAAGCTATGTACCTTACAAAATTCGCAAGAAAAGTTACAATCATCCACAGACGTGATGAACTTCGTGCAGCAAAATCTATTCAGGAAAAAGCATTCAAGAACCCGAAACTTCACTTTATGTGGGATACTGTTGTAGAGGAAGTTGGAGGAGATGGAATCCTTTCTGAAATGACAGTTAAGAATGTAAAAACTGGAGAGCTCACAAAGATCGTTGCCGATGAAGAAGACGGAATGTTTGGTGTATTCGGATTTATCGGAACATTACCAAGCACAAAGATCTTCGAAGGAAAAGGTCTTGAACTTGATGAAAGAGGATACATTCCAACAGATGATAATATGAAGACAAATATCCCAGGCGTATTTGCAGCAGGTGATGTTCGTGTGAAGAGTCTTCGTCAGGTAGTGACAGCTGCTGCAGACGGAGCAATCGCTACTACACAGTGCGAGAAATACATTAACGAAATGGAATAATTTTTCACAAGGAGGGCATGTAAAATGTTAGAAGTAGATAAAAATACATTTCAGGCAGAAGTATTAGAAGCAGAAGGATACGTATTCGTAGATTTCTTTGGTGATGGATGTGTACCATGCCAGGCATTAATGCCATTCGTACACTCTATGGCAGATCAATACGGAGATAAATTAAAATTCACATCTCTGAATACAACAAAAGCTCGTCGTCTTGCTATTGGACAGAAAATCTTAGGACTTCCTGTTATGGCTATTTACAAAGACGGAGAGAAAGTAGAAGAACTTGTAAAAGATGATGCTACAGAAGCTAATATTGAAGCTATGATCAAAAAATACATCTAATTAGAAAATCTATTTGTATTTTTTAGAAAAAAGCATGTATACTTAATGCGTACAAAGCCGAACAGGCTTTTACGGGAGTGTGAAAGCATTCCAACTATAAATTTATACTAAAAGTAAAATGAAAGGAAGGAGAAAAAGCCATGGCAATTTTAGATGGAAAAAAAGTAATTATCATTGGCGACCGTGATGGTGTGCCAGGACCAGCTATTGCAGAATGTGTTAAGACAGCCGGTGGAGAAGTAGTTTTTTCTTCAACTGAATGCTTCGTCTGAACTAGCGCAGGTGCAATGGATCTTGAGAATCAGAAAAGAGTTAAAGACTTTGCAGACGAATTCGGTGCAGAGAATTTAGTAGTACTCGTTGGAGCAGCAGAAGGAGAGGCAGCAGGATTAGCTGCTGAGACAGTTACTGCTGGTGACCCAACATTCGCAGGACCATTGACAGGGGTCGAGTTAGGACTCACGGTATATCATGTATGTGAACCAGAATTGAAAGAAGAATTCGATGAAGCTGTTTACGATGAGCAGGTAGGTATGATGGAAATGGTACTTGACGTTGATGATATCGTAAGCGAGATGTCATCTATTCGTGAACAATTTTGTAAATATTTATAGAAGATAGGTATTTATAACGAAAATCTGATTTGATTTTGGGTTTTCTACGGGTGATGGAGTAAATGCTTACTTCATCGCCCTTTATTTTTAGTATATATAAAAAATTCTCATTTTAAACATCTAAAAGAAAGGTGGAACCTTCAAATGAACAGTGTAATTAAAGGAGCCAGCTATGTACTGGCACATACTCCACAGATGGTAGTGTATAATGGAACAACTCAGACAACAGAGAGAGTTGTGAACCCAGAATCTGAATACTTAAAAGAACTTGAAAGTCATCTTCGTTCTTACGAAGAATGTGTAAACTACTGGCCAAACCAGGTATATATTGGAAACGCACATCCGGATGAACTCGCAGAAGTAGAGTTCCCTTACTATGATAAAGTAAAAGAAGGCGCAGAGAGATTTGGTAAATACGGTGAGATTATGCCAGAGAACGAATTCCTTCTTTTAGTTCAGACATGTGATATGTTTGAAGTTGTAAAATTAGACAAAGAATTTGTTGCAGCAACAAAAGAAGCATTTGTTTCTAATCCAATTATTACAGAAGCAATCGCAGCAAGAGTAGAAGAAGGTGTAGAACTTAGTGAAGTTGAGCATCTGGTAAACGAAGAACATGCAGAAGGACTTTACATCGCTGGCAAATTAGTTGGTTGTGTGAAGAGAGCACATGATATCGATGTGAACCTTTCTGCTCATGTAATGCATGAAAACATGATGAGCAAAGCTACAAGTGTACTTGCTTTATTATATGCTGTAAGAAACACAGGAATCGATGCAGGAGATATCGAGTACGTTATCGACTGTGCAGAAGAAGCTTGTGGTGATATGAACCAGCGTGGTGGTGGAAACTTTGCAAAAGCTGCAGCAGAAGTTGCTGGACTTATGAATGCAACAGGTTCTGACTCACGTGGATTCTGTGCTGGTCCTTCACATGCTTTAATTGAAGCAGCAGCTCTTGTAAAATCAGGTGCTTACAAATGTGTAGCTGTAACAGCTGGTGGATGTACAGCAAAACTTGGTATGAACGGAAAAGACCATGTGAAGAAAGGTCTTCCAATCTTAGAAGACTGTCTTGCAGGATTCTGTGTAATCATCGCAGAAAATGATGGTGTTAGCCCAGAAATCAACCTTGACATCTTAGGACGTCATACAGTTGGTACAGGATCTGCTCCACAGAACGTGATCGGAAGCCTTGTAGCTGATCCTCTTGCAAGAGTAGGATTAAAGATTACAGATATTGACAAATACTCTCCAGAAATGCAGAACCCAGATATTACAAAACCTGCAGGAGCTGGTGATGTTCCGTTAGCTAACTATAAGATGATCGCTGCTTTAGCTGTTAAAAAAGGTGATCTTGAGAAGAAAGATATGCCAGGATTTGCAGCAAAACACGGTCTGACAGGTTGGGCTCCGACTCAGGGACATATCCCTTCAGGTGTTCCATACATCGGATTTGCAGTAGAAGATATCAAAGCAGGTAAGATCAAAAATGCTATGATCGTTGGTAAAGGAAGCTTATTCCTTGGCCGTATGACAAACCTTTTTGATGGTGTTTCATTTGTAATTCAGGCAAACACAGGTGCAGAAGACAATTCTGGTGTTTCTGAAGAAGAAGTAAAAGGATTGATCGCAAAAGCAATGAAAGATTTTGCAGAAACTCTTATGGCAGCAGAATAGAGAGGTGGACAAAATGGCAAATATAGAAAAAATGATTGCTTCCACTTTTATGGAGATTGCTCAGGGACTGGAGACAGGAAGCTTTGGCAAACGTCCTAAAATCGCTCTTACAGGTATGGGAAGCGAACACGGAGAAGAAAACTCCATGGCTGCAGCAATTGAGGCTGCAAAGGATGGAATCGATGTGTACTACATCGGTACATTAGAAGCAGAAGGAGTTACAACAGTCAAAGTGGCTAACGATGAAGAAGGCCACGATAAGATGGAAGAAATGCTGAAAAATAAAGAAGTGGATGCGGCAGTAACAATGCATTTCCCATTCCCAATCGGTGTTTCTACTGTTGGACGTTGTGTAACACCTGCAACTGCAAAAGAAATGTTTATTGCAAATACAACAGGTACATCCAGCACAGATCGTATCGAAGGTATGATTAAAAATGCAATCTACGGTGTAATCGCAGCAAAAGCTTGCGGGAAAAAGAACCCATCTGTTGGTATCTTAAATGTAGATGGCGCTCGTCAGACTGAGAAAGCTTTAAAAGAGCTTCAGAGCAACGGATATGATATTACATTTGCAGAGTCAGGAAGAGCTGACGGTGGATGTGTGATGAGAGGTAATGATGTACTTCAGGCTTCTCCAGATATCATGGTTACAGATTCTCTTACAGGTAATATCCTTGTGAAGATGCTTTCTTCTTTCAATACAGGAGGAAGTTTTGAAGCAACAGGATTTGGATATGGACCAGGTATCGGTGAAGGATACGAACAGCTTGTTATGATCGTTTCCCGTGCTTCCGGTGCTCCTGTTATCGCAAATGCGATTCGTTATGCAGCACAGCTTGTACGCGGAAAAGTATTTGAAGTTGCAAAAGATGAATTTGCAGCAGTGAAAAAAGCTGGATTCAATGATATCCTTAACAAATACAAAACTGTAGCAAAACCAGCAGCAGCTGAAGAGGAAGTAAAAGAACCTCCGAAGGAGATTGTTACAGCACAGATTCCAGGTATCGAAGTAATGGATCTTGAAGATGCTGTAAAAGCACTCTGGAAGATTAATATTTATGCAGAAAGTGGAATGGGTTGTACAGGACCTATCATCCGTGTATCTGATGCAAATCTTGCAAAAGCAGAAGAAGAACTGAAAAAATGCAGGTTATATCAATTAATTAAGCCTCTAGTATTTAGTTATAGAAAGAGAAAGCATTTCCGTGTGGGATGCTTTCTTTTTTTCGGTTTTATATAAGGTAAATGGAAAACAATGAAGATAAAAACCTGAAAATTAATTAATAATTATAAATTATAAGAAATAAATGTACTATTTATTGAAAATAGATGAAAAATAAATGTTACAATATCTCTAATAAAAATCGAAAGTGGGGGATATTGTATGACCGTAGAAAGATTGATGGACATTTTGAAGGAAAGCAAATATACTGTCGTTTTAAGCGGAAAATTGGAAATGGTTCTAGAAAGCGATTATATGTTGATTCGCGACAGTCAGGAAAGCTACGATATCGAGAAGAAATATAGGTATTCTGCGGAGGAACTTTTCAGTAGTTCACTATTTTCTACAAGAAAAGAGTTATTCTATGAATTCTATCGAAATGAGATGCTCCCGCAATTAGAAAAGCCGCCGGGAGAAGGATTTTATGCTCTCGCAGCTTTAGAAAAGAAGGGTCTGATCGATACTGTGATCACAAGAAGAGTTTATCACCTTCCGACAAGAGCAGGCTGTAAAAATGTGATTGAACTGCATGGAAATATTTGCGAGCATTATTGTCCACATTGTGGGGAAGAATACTCTTTGGATTATATCCGACAGTCGCGGCGTGTTCCGCTTTGCACAAAATGTAATACAGCACTTCGTCCGAGGGCGGTTTTCTATGGCGAGATGGTAGACAATCAAGTGATGACAAAAGCGGCAGAAGAGGTAATGCGAGCAGATGTTGTTCTTGCACTTGGAACGAATTTGAAAACGACATTGTGTGAACAGCTGCTTGGGTATTATGGAGGCAACAGGTTGATCTTAATTACATTAAAGGAGCACTTTTCAGATAAGTATGCGGATGGAGTGATCCATGACAGAGTAGATCAGACGTTGCTGAAGATACTTTGCCAGTCAGAAAATCTACATAAACTATATTAAGACAGATTGTTATGGGAGTTTTCCCAAGAGAAGGGGAATCCGCATCAAGGCTTTGTTTCTCCAAGTTTCTCCTTGTCAAGCGTGAATAAGTTGTATATAATGGAACATAGCGAAAAGCATTGCGCAAGCAAAAGAGAACAGGAGTGTGTAAAAATGAGTAAAGTAAGAACAAGATTTGCACCAAGCCCTACGGGAAGAATGCATGTAGGTAATCTGCGTACGGCATTGTATGCATATCTGATCGCAAAACATGAAGGCGGAGATTTTATGCTTCGTATTGAAGATACAGACCAGGAGAGATTTGTTGACGGAGCACTTGAGATCATTTATCGAACTCTGGAGAAGACTGGACTGATTCATGATGAAGGTCCGGATAAGGACGGTGGTGTCGGACCGTATGTACAGAGTGAGCGTCAGGCGATGGGAATTTATATGAAGTATGCCAAGCAGCTTATTGACCAGGGTGATGCGTACTATTGTTTTTGTGATAAAGAACGTTTGGAATCTTTAAAGAGCAAGGTGTCAGAGAGCGGTACTGAGATTGTAGCATACGATAAACATTGTCTGCATCTGAGCAAAGAAGAGATTGAGGCGAACCTTGCAGCCGGAAAACCATATGTAATCCGTATTAATATGCCGACAGAAGGAACAACGACATTCCACGATGACATTTACGGGGAAATCACAGTTCCAAATGAAGAATTGGATGATATGATCCTGATCAAATCAGATGGATATCCAACTTATAACTTTGCAAATGTTGTTGATGATCACTTGATGGGGATTACACATGTAGTAAGAGGAAATGAATATCTTTCTTCTGCACCAAAGTATAACAGGTTGTATGAAGCATTCGGATGGGAGATCCCGACTTACGTTCATTGTCCATTGATCACAAATGAGGAGCACAAGAAGTTGAGTAAGCGTTCCGGTCATTCTTCTTACGAAGATCTTCTGGAACAAGGATATCTGACAGAGGCAATCGTGAACTATGTAGCGCTGCTTGGATGGAGCCCATCGGATAACCGTGAAATTTTCTCGTTGGAGGAGCTTGTAGAAGCATTTGACTATCATCATATGAGCAAATCTCCGGCTGTGTTCGACACAATGAAGCTAAAATGGATGAACGGTGAGTATATGAAAGCAATGGATTTTGACAAGTTTATGAACTTGCAAAACCATA
>ENA-OQCW01000422-OQCW01000422.1-human-gut-metagenome-genome-assembly--contig:-NODE-422-length-25999-cov-2.356563_pt1 | contig 25999 bp, 28 predicted proteins | sample MGYA00242767_ERZ504593 | MGnify/ENA primary metagenome ERZ504593 (study PRJEB26092, sample SAMD00036307) | human gut metagenome | host: Homo sapiens | study: EMG produced TPA metagenomics assembly of... | reverse complement strand
CGCTTGAACATCCAGCGAAACAGGAACCACCCATCGAGCAGAAAACGGTGGTGGATGGCGAACCTGTTTTACGGGTGCGAATCTGGTCACCCGTTTCCCTTTGCGCAGCGGTTTGTTGAATCGCGTAACGCGGGAAGTGCATGCCCGTTGAGAAAGTCAGTTTTGATCTCTGGCCTGGCGAAACGCTATCGCTGGTGGGCGAGTCTGGCAGCGGTAAATCCACTACCGGGCGGGCGTTGCTGCGCCTGGTCGAATCGCAGGGCGGCGAAATTATCTTTAACGGTCAGCGAATCGATACCTTGTCACCCGGCAAACTTCAGGCATTGCGCCGCGATATTCAGTTTATTTTTCAGGACCCTTACGCTTCGCTGGACCCACGTCAGACCATCGGTGATTCGATTATCGAACCGCTGCGCGTACACGGTTTATTGCCAGGTAAAGAAGCGGCTGCCCGCGTTGCGTGGTTGCTGGAGCGCGTGGGCCTGTTACCTGAACATGCCTGGCGTTACCCGCATGAGTTTTCCGGCGGTCAGCGCCAGCGCATCTGCATTGCTCGCGCGTTGGCATTGAATCCAAAAGTGATCATTGCCGACGAAGCCGTCTCGGCGCTGGATGTTTCTATTCGCGGGCAGATTATCAACTTGTTGCTCGATCTCCAGCGTGATTTCGGCATTGCGTATCTGTTTATCTCCCACGATATGGCCGTGGTAGAGCGGATTAGTCATCGTGTGGCGGTGATGTATCTCGGACAAATTGTTGAAATTGGTCCACGGCGCGCGGTCTTCGAAAACCCGAAGCATCCTTATACGCGTAAATTACTGGCGGCGGTTCCGGTCGCGGAACCGTCCCGACAACGACCGCAGCGTGTACTGCTGTCGGACGATCTTCCCAGCAATATTCATCTGCGTGGCGAAGAGGTTGCAGCCGTCTCGTTGCAATGCGTCGGGCCGGGGCATTACGTCGCACAACCACAATCAGAATACGCATTCATGCGTAGATAACATTCAGGCGGAGAATAAAATGGCAAGAGCTGTACACCGTAGTGGGTTAGTGGCGCTGGGCATTGCGACAGCGTTGATGGCATCTTGTGCATTCGCTGCCAAAGATGTGGTGGTGGCTGTAGGATCGAACTTCACCACGCTCGATCCCTATGACGCGAATGACACGTTATCTCAGGCCGTAGCGAAATCGTTTTACCAGGGGCTGTTCGGTCTCGATAAAGAGATGAAACTGAAAAACGTGCTGGCGGAGAGTTATACCGTTTCCGATGACGGCCTTACTTACACCGTGAAACTGCGGGAAGGAATTAAATTCCAGGATGGCACCGACTTCAACGCAGCGGCGGTAAAAGCGAATCTGGACCGGGCCAGCGATCCGGCGAATCATCTTAAACGCTACAACCTGTATAAGAATATTGCCAAAACGGAAGCGATCGATCCAACAACGGTAAAGATTACCCTCAAACAGCCGTTCTCAGCGTTTATTAATATTCTTGCCCATCCGGCGACCGCGATGATTTCACCGGCAGCGCTGGAAAAATATGGCAAGGAGATTGGTTTTCATCCAGTGGGAACCGGGCCGTATGAACTGGATACCTGGAATCAGACTGATTTTGTGAAGGTGAAAAAATTCGCGGGTTACTGGCAGCCAGGATTGCCCAAACTGGACAGCATAACCTGGCGTCCGGTGGCGGATAACAACACCCGCGCGGCAATGCTGCAAACCGGTGAAGCGCAGTTTGCTTTCCCCATTCCCTACGAGCAGGCCGCACTGCTGGAGAAAAACAAAAATATCGAGTTGATGGCCAGTCCGTCAATTATGCAGCGTTATATCAGTATGAACGTGACGCAAAAGCCGTTCGATAACCCGAAGGTCCGTGAGGCGCTGAATTACGCCATTAACCGCCCGGCGCTGGTGAAAGTAGCCTTCGCGGGCTATGCAACGCCAGCTACTGGTGTGGTACCGCCGAGTATCGCCTACGCGCAAAGTTATAAACCGTGGCCTTACGATCCAGTGAAAGCGCGCGAATTACTGAAAGAGGCGGGATATCCCAACGGTTTCAGTACCACGCTGTGGTCGTCACATAACCACAGCACCGCGCAGAAAGTGCTGCAATTTACCCAGCAGCAGTTAGCGCAGATCGGGATTAAAGCCCAGGTGACTGCGATGGATGCCGGACAGCGGGCGGCAGAAGTTGAAGGTAAAGGGCAAAAAGAGAGCGGCGTGCGGATGTTCTACACTGGCTGGTCGGCTTCAACCGGCGAAGCTGACTGGGCTCTATCGCCGCTGTTTGCATCGCAGAATTGGCCACCGACGCTGTTTAATACCGCGTTTTACAGCAATAAACAGGTGGATGACTTCCTGGCTCAGGCACTGAAAACTAATGATCCGGCAGAAAAGACCCGTTTATATAAGGCGGCGCAGGATATCATCTGGCAAGAGTCGCCGTGGATCCCGCTGGTGGTAGAAAAACTGGTGTCGGCACACAGTAAAAACCTGACCGGTTTTTGGATCATGCCAGACACCGGCTTCAGCTTTGAAGACGCGGATTTGCAATAAGCAACGCAGGGAGTGGAATGCTTAATTACGTTATCAAACGCTTACTGGGGTTGATTCCGACGCTGTTTATCGTCTCGGTGCTGGTGTTTTTATTTGTCCATATGCTGCCCGGCGATCCGGCGCGATTGATTGCCGGGCCTGAAGCTGATGCGCAGGTTATAGAACTGGTGCGTCAGCAGCTGGGGTTGGATCAGCCCCTGTATCACCAGTTCTGGCACTATATCAGCAATGCTGTGCAGGGGGATTTTGGCCTGTCGATGGTGTCGCGTCGTCCGGTTGCCGATGAGATTGCCAGCCGCTTTATGCCAACGCTGTGGCTGACCATAACCAGTATGGTCTGGGCGGTGATATTTGGTATGGCGGCGGGAATTATCGCCGCCGTCTGGCGTAACCGTTGGCCGGATCGATTGAGTATGACCATTGCGGTGTCGGGGATCTCGTTTCCGGCATTTGCGCTGGGGATGCTTTTAATTCAGGTATTCTCCGTTGAACTTGGCTGGCTGCCTACCGTGGGAGCAGACAGTTGGCAGCACTACATTTTACCCTCCCTGACGCTCGGCGCGGCAGTGGCAGCCGTGATGGCGCGCTTTACCCGCGCGTCGTTTGTCGATGTTTTAAGCGAAGATTATATGCGTACCGCGAGGGCGAAAGGGGTGAGCGAAACCTGGGTTGTCCTCAAACACGGGCTACGTAACGCGATGATCCCGGTAGTGACCATGATGGGCTTACAGTTTGGCTTCTTGCTCGGTGGTTCCATCGTGGTGGAGAAGGTTTTCAACTGGCCCGGACTTGGACGCTTACTCGTTGACTCCGTAGAAATGCGCGATTACCCGGTGATTCAGGCGGAAATTCTGCTTTTCTCGCTGGAATTTATTCTTATCAACTTAGTGGTGGATGTGCTTTACGCCGCCATTAACCCGGCTATCAGGTACAAGTAAGGATGCGACTATTTAACTGGCGACGTCAGGCGGTGTTAAACGCCATGCCACTGGTCAAACCTGACCAGGTACGTACACCGTGGCATGAATTCTGGCGACGATTTCGCCGTCAGCATATGGCGATGACCGCCGCATTATTCGTTATTTTATTGATTGTAGTGGCTATTTTTGCACGCTGGATCGCTCCCTATGACGCCGAAAATTATTTTGATTATGACAATCTGAATAACGGACCTTCTTTGCAGCACTGGTTTGGCGTTGATTCACTGGGGCGTGACATTTTCAGCCGTGTCCTGGTTGGTGCACAAATCTCGCTGGCGGCGGGCGTGTTTGCCGTGTTTATCGGTGCGGCGATCGGGACGTTGCTGGGCTTGTTGGCTGGATATTATGAAGGCTGGTGGGATCGGCTGATCATGCGCATTTGCGATGTGCTGTTTGCCTTCCCTGGTATTTTTACTGGCGATCGCTGTTGTTGCGGTGTTGGGAAGCGGCATTGCTAACGTGATTATTGCAGTCGCCATTTTTTCCATCCCCGCGTTTGCCCGACTGGTGCGCGGCAACACGCTGGTGTTGAAACAGCAAACTTTTATTGAATCGGCGCGCAGTATTGGTGCCAGCGACATGACCATCTTATTGCGCCATATCTTGCCCGGGACTGTCTCGTCTATCGTGGTGTTTTTCACCATGCGCATCGGTACCTCGATTATCTCTGCCGCCAGCCTGTCATTTCTCGGCCTCGGTGCGCAGCCGCCGACACCAGAGTGGGGAGCAATGCTCAATGAGGCACGAGCGGATATGGTTATCGCGCCGCATGTCGCTATTTTTCCGGCCCTGGCTATTTTTCTGACTGTACTGGCGTTCAATTTGTTGGGTGATGGTTTACGCGATGCGCTGGATCCGAAAATTAAAGGATAGTTACGTTTGAATATTGCTTGAAAGGGTAATCACCTCACAGGAAATTATTGCCCTAAGCAAGTGTTGTAACTTTCTGCTGATTTTGTAGAATCGGGTAATTTGGTTAAAAAGCCGCAGCAAGGGACTGTTTTTGCAGCGGCACAGCGTTCAGACAGTTATTTTGTTAAATGTATTAACATGCTGAGTTTATACGAAAAGATAAAGATAAGGCTGATAATTTTATTTTTATTGGCAGCACTGTCATTTATTGGCCTTTTTTTCATCATTAACTATCAACTGGTATCGGAACGCGCGGTAAAACGTGCCGATAGCCGCTTTGAACTTATTCAGAAAAACGTTGGCTATTTCTTTAAAGATATTGAACGTTCGGCCCTGACATTAAAGGACTCACTGTATTTATTAAAAAAAGTACAGAGGAGATTCAACGCGCTGTGATCCTTAAAATGGAAATGATGCCATTTTTTAGACTCGGTGGGACTGGTACTTGATGATAATAAATATTATCTCTTTTCGCGGAGGGCGAATGATAAAATCGTTGTTTATCATCAGGAAGAAGTAAATGGACCGCTTGTCGACGAGTCAGGGCGGGTTATTTTTTGCCGATTTTAATCCATCGAAACGACCATGGTCGGTGGCTTCAGATGACTCTAACAACAGCTGGAATCCGGCCTACAATTGCTTTGATCGTCCGGGTAAAAAAATGTATCTCTTTTACGCTACGCATCAACGGCAAAGATCACGATTTGTTAGCGGTGGATAAAATTACATGTCGATTTAAAACTGGCGATAATCTGAACGAGTATCTTGATCAAATCAGCGCTAATGATGAAGTTCTATTTTTTGAAACAAGGCCATGAGATCATTGCCAAGAATCAACTCGCTCGTGAAAAACTAATTATTTATAATAGCGAAGGTAATTATAATATTATTGATTCTGTCGATACTGAAATATATCGAAAAAACTTCAGCGGTGCCAAACAACGCATTATTCGAAATCTATTTTTATTATCCTGGTGGTAATTTATTGAACGCATCAGATAAACTTTTTTATCTGCCGTTTGCTTTCATTATTATCGTATTGCTGGTGGTTTATTTAATGACCACTCGTGTGTTCCGTCGGCAATTTTCTGAAATGACAGAGCTGGTTAATACGCTGGCGTTTTTGCCTGACTCAACGGATCAAATCGAGGCTCTGAAAATTCGCGAAGGCGATGCGAAAGAGATTATCAGCATCAAAAATTCGATCGCGGAAATGAAAGATGCCGAAATTGAACGGTCAAATAAATTGCTCTCACTGATCTCTTACGATCAGGAAAGCGGTTTTATTAAAAATATGGCGATTATTGAGTCCAACAATAATCAGTATCTGGCTGTGGGGATCATCAAACTGTGTGGTCTGGAAGCCGTGGAAGCGGTGTTTGGTGTTGATGAACGCAATAAAATCGTCAGGAAATTGTGTCAGCGAATTGCCGAGAAATATGCGCAATGCTGCGATATCGTGACATTCAATGCCGATCTCTATTTACTTCTGTGCCGGGAAAATGTACAGACATTTACCCGTAAAATAGCGATGATAAACGATTTTGACAGCAGCTTTGGCTACCGCAATCTGCGCATCCATAAGTCTGCCATTTGTGAACCTTTGCAGGGAGAAAACGCCTGGAGTTACGCAGAAAAACTGAAACTGGCGATTTCCAGTATCCGTGACCATATGTTCTCAGAGTTTATTTTCTGTGATGACGCGAAACTCAACGAAATAGAAGAGAATATCTGGATTGCGCGTAATATTCGCCATGCAATGGAAATTGGCGAACTATTCCTCGTCTATCAACCGATCGTTGATATTAACACCCGCGCCATTCTGGGCGCGGAGGCGTTGTGCCGTTGGGTGTCTGCGGAGCGGGGGATCATTTCACCGCTAAAGTTCATTACCATTGCTGAAGATATCGGGTTTATCAATGAGCTGGGTTATCAGATTATTAAAACGGCAATGGGTGAATTCAGACATTTTAGTCAGCGTGCGTCGCTGAAGGATGATTTCTTACTGCATATTAATGTTTCGCCCTGGCAGTTAAACGAACCACACTTTCATGAGCGTTTTACCACCATCATGAAAGAAAATGGCCTGAAGGAGAACAGCCTCTGTGTTGAGATCACTGAAACCGTGATCGAGCGAATTAATGAACATTTTTATCTCAATATTGAACAACTGCGTAAACAAGGGGTACAGATATCGATTGATGACTTTGGCACCGGTTTGTCAAACCTGAAACGTTTTTATGAAATTAATCCAGATAGCATAAAAGTGGACTCACAATTTACCGGCGATATTTTCGGTACTGCGGGAAAAATTGTGCGCATTATTTTCGATCTGGCACGCTATAACCGGATCCCGGTGATTGCGGAAGGCGTAGAGAGCGAAGACGTTGCGCGCGAATTAATCAAATTAGGATGTGTTCAGGCTCAGGGGTATCTGTACCAGAAACCCATGCCATTCTCCGCCTGGGATAAAAGTGGAAAATTAGTAAAAGAGTAGTTTACGTATGTCCAGAATCAATAAGTTCGTACTTACAGTCAGTCTGCTGATTTTTATCATGATTTCAGCAGTTGCCTGCGGGATCTACACTCAAATGGTAAAGGAACGGGTGTATGGCCTGAAACAGTCCGTTATTGATACTGCTTTTGCGGTGGCAAATATTGCTGAATATCGGCGTAGCGTGGCAATTGATCTTATCAACACGCTAAATCCCACGGAGGAACAGCTGTTGGTTGGCTTACGCACAGCTTACGCCGACTCGGTTTCACCCTCTTATTTGTACGATGTCGGTCCTTATCTGATTTCCAGTGACGAATGTATTCAGGTAAAGGAGTTCGAGAAAAATTATTGTGCAGATATTATGCAGATTGTGAAGTATCGACATGTCAAAAATACAGGGTTTATCTCTTTTGACGGTAAAACCTTCGTCTATTACCTCTATCCGGTAACTCATAATCGTAGTCTGATATTTTTGCTTGGTCTGGAGCGTTTTTCTTTACTGTCAAAATCGCTGGCGATGGATAGCGAGAACCTGATGTTCTCTCTGTTTAAGAACGGTAAACCGGTGACCGGTGATGAATTTAATGCTAAAAACGCCATCTTCACCGTTTCGGAAGCGATGGAGCACTTCGCCTATTTGCCGACCGGATTGTACGTATTTGCGTATAAAAAAGATGTTTATTTGCGGGTCTGTACATTGATTATTTTCTTTGCCGCATTGGTGGCAGTGATATCGGGTGTCAGTTGCCTCTATCTGGTACGCAGAGTGATTAATCGTGGTATTGTGGAGAAAGAAGCCATCATTAATAACCATTTTGAACGCGTACTGGATGGCGGGCTTTTCTTTTCGGCTGCCGATGTCAAAAACTCTACAGTCTGTATAACTCGGCGTTCCTGGATGACCTGACCAAAGCAATGGGCAGAAAATCCTTTGACGAAGATTTAAAAGCGCTGCCGGAAAAAGGCGGTTATTTGTGCCTGTTTGACGTCGATAAATTCAAAAACATTAACGACACCTTCGGTCATTTGCTGGGCGATGAAGTGTTGATGAAAGTGGTGAAAATCCTTAAATCACAGATCCCGGTAGATAAAGGTAAAATCTACCGCTTCGGCGGTGACGAATTTGCGGTGATTTATACGGGTGGAACGCTGGAAGAGTTGCTATCGATTCTAAAAGAAATCGTTCATTTCCAGGTGGGAAGCATTAATTTAAGTACCAGTATCGGTGTAGCGCATTCAAATGAATGTACCACCGTCGAACGCTTGAAAATGCTGGCGGATGAGCGGCTGTATAAGAGTAAGAAAAACGGCAGGGCTCAGATTAGCTGGCAGTAATCATTATTCGCAGGCCGGACAAATGATTTTGCCCGGCCTGAATTAATTAAACCCGGCTACCCCACAAATCGTACTCATCGGCGTGCTCGACTTTCACACGCAGGATATCACCCGGCTTAACGTTGGTTTCACCATTGAGATAAACCGCGCCGTCGATTTCCGGTGCATCTGCCATGCTGCGACCAATCGCACCTTCTTCGTCCACTTCGTCGATAATCACCAGAATTTCACGGCCCACTTTCTCTTGCAGGCGCTCGGCGGAAATCTGCTGCTGCAACTGCATGAAACGGTTCCAGCGTTCTTCTTTCACTTCTTCCGGAACCTGGTCAGGCAGGGCATTGGCGTCTGCACCTTCAACCGGGCTGTATTTAAAGCAGCCAACGCGATCCAGACGCGCTTCTTTCAGGAAGTCGAGTAGCATCTGGAAATCTTCTTCCGTCTCGCCAGGGAAGCCGACAATAAAGGTTGAGCGTAGGGTCAGTTCCGGGCAGATTTCGCGCCACTGTTTGATGCGCGCCAGTTGGCGATCTACAGAACCCGGACGCTTCATCAGTTTGAGAATGCGCGGGCTGGCGTGCTGCAACGGAATGTCCAGATACGGCAGGATTTTGCCTTCTGCCATCAGTGGGATGACGTCGTCCACATGCGGATAAGGGTAAACGTAGTGCAGACGTGTCCAGATCCCCAGTTTCGATAACTGTTCGCACAGGCTGACCATGCTGGTTTTTACCGGCTCGCCGTCGTGGAAGCCAGTACGATGTTTAACATCGACGCCATAGGCGGAAGTATCCTGCGAGATCACCAGAATCTCTTTAACGCCCGCATCTACCAGGCGTTTCGCTTCACTTAACACTTCGCCAATCGGACGGCTCACCAGGTCGCCGCGCATAGACGGAATAATGCAGAAGGTGCAGCGGTGATTACAGCCTTCAGAAATTTTCAGATAGGCATAATGACGCGGCGTCAGTTTCACGCCTTGTTCTGGCACCAGGCTCAGGAATGGGTTGTGTTTCGGTTTTGGCACGTAGTGATGAACGTGCTCCAGAACCTGCTCATAGCTATGAGGCCCGGTGATTTCCAGCACTTTCGGGTGGACTTCGCGGATCTGATCTTCTTTTGCCCCCAGACAACCGGTCACAATTACCTTGCCGTTTTCATTCAACGCTTCACCAATGGCTTCCAGTGATTCTTGTACCGCGCTGTCAATAAAGCCGCAGGTGTTGACGATCACCATGTCCGCATCGTCATAGCTCGGTACCACGTCATAACCTTCAGTGCGTAGTTCGGTGAGAATACGCTCTGAATCAACAAGGTTTTTCGGACAGCCAAGGGAAACAAAGCCGATTTTCGGCTGGGGAGTTACTTTGCTCATAGCTTAAAAAATATTCAGTTACAGGAAAGGTCAGGGCAGGGATTCTACAGAGTTCTGGATAAAATTTGTATCGCAATCTCATTCACTGGCGGAGGCGAAGGAAATGTAAATTTTGTTAATTCGGCGTGAAGAATTGATCCTGGACAGCATTTTGCTCAAAAAATAGCCATACTATTTAATTGCAACAAGGCTGGAAAGAGGAGGATCGAAGTATGTTCGTTGACAGACAGCGAATCGATCTGCTGAACCGGTTGATCGACGCACGCGTTGACCTCGCCGCATACGTGCAACTGAGGAAGGCAAAAGGATACATGTCCGTCAGCGAAAGCAATCATCTACGAGATAACTTTTTTAAACTGAATCGCGAACTGCACGATAAATCGCTGCGGTTGAATCTTCATCTGGATCAGGAAGAGTGGAGTGCTCTTCATCATGCTGAAGAAGCATTAGCGACAGCCGCAGTATGTTTGATGAGTGGGCACCATGATTGCCCGACTGTTATTACCGTCAACGCCGATAAGCTTGAAAATTGTCTGATGAGCTTAACGCTGAGTATCCAGAGCCTGCAGAAGCACGCCATGCTTGAGAAGGCCTGAAAACTAAGGGGGAGAAAGCGTCTCCCCCTTCATGTTTAAGTTTTTGTAAAAATGAATTTGTTATCTCCTCCACTGACTACGCTTTAAGCCAGAGTCAATCCGGAGGCGTTATGCATCGACAATTCTTTTTCTCTGTGCCCCTTATTTGTCTTTCTTCCGCTCTCTGGGCGGCTCCAGCAACGGTAAATGTCGAAGTACTGCAAGACAAACTCGACCATCCCTGGGCGCTGGCCTTTTTACCCAATAATCACGGTATGTTAATCACTCTGCGCGGCGGCGAGTTGCGTCACTGGCAAGCAGGAAAAGGATTATCTGCGCCGCTTTCCGGAGTGCCGGACGTTTGGGCGCGCGGGCAGGGCGGCCTGCTGGACGTGGTTTTAGCGCCTGATTTTGCTCAGTCTCGCCGCATCTGGTTAAGTTATTCCGAAGTTGGCGATGATGGCAAAGCCGGAACTGCTGTGGGTTATGGCCGCTTAAGTGATGATCTATCAAAAGTGACCGACTTCCGCACCGTCTTTCGCCAGATGCCAAAACTGTCTACCGGCAACCATTTTGGCGGGCGGCTGGTATTCGACGGTAAAGGTTATCTTTTTATTGCTCTGGGCGAAAACAATCAGCGCCCGACGGCGCAGGATCTGGATAAATTACAGGGCAAACTGGTGCGTCTGACCGACCTGGGCGAAATCCCGGATGATAATCCTTTTATAAAGGAATCCGGTGCACGCGCCGAGATCTGGTCTTATGGCATTCGTAATCCACAAGGAATGGCGATGAATCCGTGGAGTAAAGCACTATGGCTGAATGAACATGGCCCGCGCGGTGGTGATGAAATTAATATCCCGCAAAAAGGCAAAAACTACGGCTGGCCGCTGGCAACCTGGGGAATCAACTATTCAGGCTTTAAGATACCGGAAGCGAAAGGGGAGATCGTCGCCGGGACCGAGCAACCTGTTTTTTACTGGAAAGATTCGCCCGCCGTGAGCGGCATGGCCTTCTATAACAGCGATAAATTCCCCCAGTGGCAGCAAAAATTATTTATTGGCGCGCTGAAAGATAAAGATGTCATTGTGATGAGCGTCAACGGCGACAAAGTGACAGAAGATGGCCGTATTTTAACGGACAGAGGGCAGCGAATTCGTGATGTTCGCACTGGACCCGACGGTTATTTATACGTTCTCACCGACGAGTCCAGTGGGGAATTACTTAAAGTTAGCCCACGCAATTAGCTAACGGGAATCATCACCACTTTGCGCACTGCTGGGCGTTCAGTGAGTTGCTGATACCAGCGTTGCAGATTTGGACGCGGTGTCCAGGTCAGGCCAACGTTAAACAAATTGTAGATGAACGGAGCGATAGCGATATCGCCCACACCAAACTCGTCGCCAGAGAACCATTTTACTTTTGCCAGTTCCGCATCGAGCAGGGCAAACAGGGCGTCGCACTCTTTGCAACTGGCATCAATGGCGGCCTGATCGCGCTCTTCCGGTGGTGTTCTGACTAATCCCATCAGGATCCCGCGATGAGCATTACTGAGTGTCTGGTTTGCCCAGTCCATCCATTTTTCTGCTTCCGCACGACGTGCCGGTGAGTCGATCCACAGGCGTTTTTGCCCGTACTGTGCCGCCAGATAGCGGACAATGGCGTTTGATTCCCAAAGAATGAGATCACTTTCGTCGTCACGCAACAATGGCACCAGCCCGTTAGGGTTCATCGCCAGAAAATCAGCATCGTGATTTATCCCAAACTCACGGCCCGCGAGAATTTGCTCATAAGGTAGTTCCAGTTCTTCGAGCGTCAGCAATACTTTTTTTACGTTGGTTGAATTATTCCGACCCCACAGCGTAATCATACTCACCCCTTTTCCGACAGGCAGCCACAGGCTGAACAGGACTCCGATGGTGAAGTAAAGTTAACTTTTAAGCAACAGCTGGCAAAAAAAGTGACACCACGAAGCAGCGAAGCAGGCAGGATATTGCATAAACTTTAAAACTTTACCAACTTACGGTTTCTTTAAGTTTGTGTGTGCGTTATTAATCACCGAACTTATCATACGGCGATATAACGTATTTTTTTGAATGGATACTCGGGTGGCATTTATGACGCAATACTCCTCTCTCCTTCGTGGTCTTGCAGCGGTTCTGCATTTTATTCCTTTTTGCCCCAACGGCATTCGCGGCGGAACAAACCGTTGAAGCGCCGAGCGTGGATGCGCGTGCATGGATTTTAATGGATTACGCCAGCGGTAAAGTGCTGGCAGAAGGCAATGCGGATGAAAAACTGGACCCCGCGAGCCTGACTAAAATCATGACCAGCTATGTGGTTGGGCAGGCGCTTAAGGCCGATAAGATTAAACTCACCGATATGGTGACGGTCGGTAAAGATGCCTGGGCGACGGGAAATCCGGCACTGCGTGGTTCATCGGTAATGTTCCTTAAACCGGGCGATCAGGTTTCGGTGGCAGACCTGAACAAAGGTGTGATTATCCAGTCCGGTAATGACGCCTGTATTGCGCTGGCCGATTACGTTGCCGGGAGTCAGGAGTCATTTATTGGTCTGATGAATGGTTATGCCAAAAAACTGGGTCTCACCAACACTACCTTCCAGACGGTGCACGGTCTGGATGCGCCGGGGCAGTTCAGTACCGCGCGCGATATGGCATTGCTGGGTAAAGCATTGATCCACGATGTGCCGGAAGAGTATGCCATTCATAAAGAGAAAGAGTTCACCTTCAACAAAATTCGTCAGCCTAACCGTAACCGTCTGCTATGGAGCAGCAATCTGAATGTTGATGGCATGAAGACAGGAACCACGGCAGGCGCGGGATATAATCTGGTTGCTTCGGCTACCCAGGGCGATATGCGTTTAATCTCCGTAGTGCTGGGGGCGAAAACTGACCGTATCCGTTTTAATGAGTCTGAGAAATTATTGACCTGGGGCTTCCGTTTCTTTGAAACCGTGACGCCAATTAAACCAGATGCCACCTTTGTGACTCAGCGCGTCTGGTTTGGTGATAAGAGCGAAGTGAATCTCGGGGCAGGCGAAGCGGGCTCAGTGACCATACCGCGTGGGCAGCTGAAAAACCTGAAAGCGAGCTACACGTTAACGGAACCGCAGCTTACCGCACCGCTGAAAAAAGGTCAGGTTGTCGGCACCATTGATTTCCAGCTTAACGGTAAATCCATTGAGCAGCGTCCGCTGATCGTGATGGAAAATGTGGAAGAGGGCGGATTCTTTGGTCGGATGTGGGATTTCGTGATGATGAAATTCCATCAGTGGTTCGGCAGCTGGTTCTCTTAATCTTCTGATAACCGGATGGCGCGAAACGTCATCCGGTTATTCGTTGTTAATACATCAACTTAATACGCTGCGTCTGCGCGTACTTCACATACTCATCTTCCGGGCAACAATCGCTCACTACAATATCAAAGCGTTTCAGGTCACCCATGCGCGCCGGACGCACCTTGCCAAATTTACTGTGGTCGACAACCAGCACATGCTTTTGCGCCATCGACATGGCCCAGTGATTTTACCGGCAACTCTTCAAGATTAAAACAGGTAGCGCCCTTACTGACATGCACCCCCGCCGCGGAATAAAAAGCGATATCCGGGCAAAAATTATTCAGCGTTTGCTGAAAATCGATGGGTTTGAAAATGGCGTTGCTGGCGTGAAATTCACCACCGCAAAGAAACGCGCGGCAATGAGGTTTCTCTTTCAGTGCCAGAAAGGTATTTAGCGAATAACAAACGGCGGTGAAAGGGATTTCATTATCAATCGCTTCAATAATCCACGGTGTGGTGGTGCCACAGTCAAAAAAGAGGGTCTGATCGGGTTCTACCAGCGTCGCAGCCAGTTTTGCCGCCCGGCGTTTTTCTTCCACCAGGCGGGATTTTTGATCGCTTAACAGGTAATGGCTGGCGCTGCGCGGTTCCAGAACAATATAGCCGCCGAGCAAAACGACGGGCGCACTGTGGTTGTTCAGATCGCGACGAATCGTCATCTCCGAAACCCCAAGCAGGGCGGCGGCGTCTTTAAGATGTAACTTATCGCTGCGTTTTAATTCTTGCAGCAGCTGCCCGATACGCTCTTCGCGACGTGTTTCCATAATCCCTCTGAATAGTTATTGAAGCGAGCCGCTCAATACTACACTTTTTAGCAGAGATCAGTCACGCACCCAGCCTTTGCGGATCGGTAATGCAAAACAGAAACGATACCACGATTGCAGACGTTGATAGAGTTTATGCCCCATCGCTTGCCAGATAATCTGGGCGCTAAGGCAGCCAATCATACCTGCCAGCAATCCACCGAGCATATCCAGCGGCCAGTGGACGCCAAGATAAACGCGCGACCAGGCAATGACGACGGCCAGCACCATTAAAAGTGAGCCGGACCACAGGCGATGCCAGCATAAAAATGCCAGTGCAAAGGTGAAAAGTCAACCGTACCGTGATCGCTCGGGAAATGAGTCATCCGCCGCATGATGCAGGAAGTTATAGCCGATATTTTCGACAAAGGGGCGGTCGTGCGGAAAAAGATGCCCCATCGTCCAGGACACAAACAGGCTGACCGCCAGCGCGATAGCGATTTTTATCACCAGTTGCCGTTGTGCTGTAAGCCCCCACAGCCAAAGTACCGCGGCCAGCAACGGCACCACGGTAATCAAATCTTTAGCAATAAAAATCGCCAACGAGATCATCCACGGCGCAGAGTCTGGCGTCGCGTTAATAAGAGAGAATAGAGAGAGATTCAAATTTTCCAGCATAACTTCCCGACACAAAGTGATTAAAAGGGAGCCAATACAGGCAAGTCGTTGAGAATAAAGTGCAGGTTAAACTGGGTAAAGCGGCATCGTCTTATTTCCCTCAAGCGGCCTGTTTACGGTGGGTGATTGTAACGGGCATAGGTTAAATAAAACTTAAAGAAAGCGTAGCTATACTCGCAATAATGTAAGAATGTGCTTAACCGTGGTTTCAGCTACAAAATTCGCTTTCTCGTTAGCTGCGCTTTTATTAAACTTTGCGCGATTATTATTGGCGAAGAAATTGCATGCAAAATAAATTAGCTTCCGGTGCCAGGCTTGGACGTCAGGCGTTACTTTTCCCTCTCTGTCTGGTGCTTTACGAATTTTCAACCTATATCGGCAACGATATGATTCAACCCGGTATGTTGGCCGTGGTGGAACAATATCAGGCGGGCATTGATTGGGTTCCTACTTCGATGACCGCGTATCTGGCGGGCGGGATGTTTTTACAATGGCTCCTGGGGCCGCTGTCGGATCGTATTGGTCGCCGTCCGGTGATGCTGGCGGGGGTGGTGTGGTTTATCATCACCTGTCTGGCAATATTACTGGCGCAAAACATTGAACAATTCACCCTGTTGCGCTTCTTGCAGGGCATAAGCCTCTGTTTCATTGGCGCTGTGGGATACGCCGCAATTCAGGAATCCTTCGAAGAGGCGGTTTGTATCAAGATCACCGCGCTGATGGCGAACGTGGCGCTGATTGCTCCACTACTTGGCCCGCTGGTGGGCGCGGCGTGGATCCATGTGCTGCCCTGGGAAGGGATGTTTGTCTTGTTTGCCGCATTGGCAGCGATCTCCTTTTTCGGTCTGCAACGAGCCATGCCTGAAACCGCCACGCGTATAGGCGAGAAACTGTCGCTGAAAGAACTCGGTCGTGACTATAAGCTGGTGCTGAAGAACGGTCGCTTTGTTGCGGGGGCGCTGGCGCTGGGATTCGTTAGCCTGCCGTTGCTGGCGTGGATCGCCCAGTCGCCGATTATCATCATTACCGGTGAGCAGTTGAGCAGCTATGAATATGGTTTGCTGCAAGTGCCTGCTTTTCGGGGCGTAATTGCGGTAACTTGCTGTTAGCGCGTCTGACCTCGCGCCGCACCGTACGTTCGCTGATTATTATGGGCGGCGGCCGATTATATTGGTCTGTTGGTCGCTGCTGCGGCAACGGTTATCTCATCGCATGCGTATTTATGGATGACCGCCGGGTTAAGTATTTATGCTTTCGGTATTGGTCTGGCGAATGCGGGACTGGTGCGATTAACCCTGTTTGCCAGCGATATGAGTAAAGGTACGGTTTCTGCGGCGATGGGGATGCTGCAAATGCTGATCTTTACCGTCGGTATTGAAATCAGCAAACATGCCTGGCTGAACGGGGGCAACGGACTGTTTAATCTCTTCAACCTTGTCAACGGAATTTTGTGGCTGTTGCTGATGGTTATCTTTTTAAAAAGATAAACAGATGGGAAAATTCGCACGAAGGGTAAAAAAATGCCTGATTGCTTTGTGCGATCAGGCATTCTCGAATTAATGGTGATGGTCGTCAATCTGGTGTTCGATAACCATCCCTTCACCTACGCTGGCAAGATGGCGAACATAAGGATGCGGGCGGTAAGCCGGAGCTGGCGCAGGAGCCACATAGACGGTTTGCGGCACAGTCGCGACGCTGACCGCTTGTGGAACGCTGACTGAATCAGGAACCACAACCACTTTGTATCCACTCGGCACATCGACGGTGACACTTTGCGCCATCGCCACACCAGTAAAGCCCATTAAAAGCGCGCCCAACAGTAGACAATTTTTCATAATCATTTCGCCTGAAATAATGCAGCGGGTTAATTTGCGCGAATTATGCAGCCTTCATTCAGGCATTGTGTTGCCGGGCGTGCTGCCGTTTTTATTGGTTAAATGGCGCTTCGTGTTTAAGAACTTTATCGATCACATCCAGTACGCCTTCACGGTTATTGGAGCCTGCCCGGTATTTTGCTGCTGCGACGACCGCGCTGCCGGCATTTTCCATTGCAAAACTAAAGCCTGCCTGACGCAGCATCTCAATATCGTTACCGCCATCGCCAAAGACCACCACTTCGCTGTCGTCTATTCCCCATAATTTCTGCAGTTGGCGAAGGCCATTGGCTTTATGTACGCCGGGGATAATCAGATCGATGCTGCCGTTGCCGGTGTGGACCGGCACCATAATATCGCCGATGGCCTCATGTAATGCTTTTTGTACTTGTGGAATCAGTTCATCGGAAAGATTCAGACCAAACTTAAAGAAGATATCTTCTAAGTTGTCAAAGTTATCGACGTATTCCAGACGGTGATAATACATTTCCGCCACCGTTTTCATGGCATCGTCATATTTTTTGAATGTATAGGCGCTATTTTTTCCGCAGGCAATAATTTCCACTTCCGGGCGCGTCAGCAAATGTTCCACGACAGTAGCAAACGCATCCTTCGACAGCTCGCCATTAAAAACATCTTTGCCTTCGCTCACTACCCAGCCGCCGTTTTCAGCCACAAAGGCAATTTCATTAGCAATTTCAGGGAAGAAAGAGATCAACTGATAATATTGATTCCCGCTGGCGACCACAAAGCGAATGCCTTGTGCTTTCATTTGCTGATACTGAGCCATAAACCGCTCACGGTTATAGGTTTTTTGATCGCTTAAGAAAGTACCATCCATGTCTACCGCAATTAATTTAATGCTCATCAACTATTCTCCATCGCCGTCTGCGTTTTGGTATCGGGTTTGGCGACGGCTTTCGCGACAATAGCCGCGAGAATAACCAGCGCCAGTACAACCAGCATTGCACTACGTAATCCATAATGTTCGCCGAGATAGCCCAGCAGTGGCGGCCCGACGAGGAAAGCCAGATAACCGGTCGTTGCTACCACACTGACGCGGGTTGGTGCATCGGGGCCGGTATCGCTGGCGGCAGAAATGGTCAGCGGGAAGCCCAGCGAGGCACCCAGTCCCCAGAGTACAACAGACACCCCAGCGACCCAGGCGCTATCGACAAAAATAATCAGCCCAATACCCAACGCCCCCATTAGTGCACTGGCCCGAACCACGGCAACGCGACTGTAACGGTCGATGAACCAACCGCCAGTGAAGCGTCCAACTGTCATCCCCAGGGTAAAACCGGCATAAATCAGCGAGCCGGAAGTAGGGCTAAAACCGTGACCGTCAACCATTAATAAGGGTAACCAGTCGTTGGCAGAACCTTCGGCAAAGGCCATCGCCAGCACCACAACACCAATCAGCAGCAACTGGATATCGCGATAAAAAGGTACGCCTTTTTCACCATGCTGGGTGCCATCGGCAGCATTTTTGCCCGTACCGTCAGGGATTGCCTGAATGGCGATATAAATAGGCGCGATGCCTACCAGCGCCGCCAATAAAATGTGCACCGTTGCCGGAACGCCAAAGGCCGTCAGTGCCATCCCGACACCAGCGCCTGCCAGCGTGCCCAGGCTATAAAAACCGTGCATCATCGGCAAAACCGTCTTATTCATTTCTCGCTCAACGGCAGCACCTTCAACGTTTATCGCCACTTCCGCAGAACCAAAACTTGCCCCAAAGACGCCGAGGCCAACCGCGAAGAGCAGGGGCGATGTCAGCCAGAGTGCCAGACTTAGTATCATCATCCCGATCAATGCGCAGGACATCGTGACCAGGATGACATTACGCGTCCCAAAGCGTTTCACTAACCACGCCGAGCAGAGAATACCGCTCATTGAACCGATCGACAGACCAAAGAGGACTCCGCCCATTTCAGCGATCGAAACAGAAAGAATATCGCGGATAGCAGGCGTACGGGTTGCCCAGGACGCCATTAACAGGCCCGGCAAAAAGAAGAACATAAACAGCGCCCAGGTTCGGCGTTTCAATGCATTACGTGAAGAATTTACGGTCATAGATCACGTCAAAATAAGAAGAGGGAAGACAACATTAGCAAGGTTGTGTACATTTGTACACAATTGCAGAGAGAGGAAATGACATGCGTCGCGCTAACGATCCGCAACGGCGAGAAAAAATTATCCGGCCACGCTGGAGGCGGTGAAACTTTATGGAATACATGCTGTTACGCACCGCAAAATTGCTACCCTTGCCGGGGTACCGTTGGGGTCGATGACCTACTATTTTTCAGGAATTGATGAGTTGTTGCTGGAGGCGTTCAGCAGTTTTACTGAGATCATGTCCCGGCAATACAGGCATTTTTTAGCGATGTTAGTGATGCTCAAGGCGCATGCCAGGCTATCACCGATATGATTTACAGCTCACAGGTTGCAACGCCGGATAACATGGAGCTGATGTACCAGCTCTACGCGCTGGCTAGCCGAAAACCGCTATTAAAAACGGTAATGCAAAACTGGATGCAGCGCAGTCAGCAAACGCTCGAACAATGGTTTGAACCCGGAACCGCCCGCGCGCTTGATGCGTTTATTGAGGGGATGACGCTGCATTTTGTCACCGACCGTAAGCCGCTATCGCGCGAGGAGATTTTGAGGATGGTTGAGAGGGTTGCAGGGTAGTAGATAAATTTTAGATAACAAAAAACCCACCAACCTTGAACCAAAATGGCGGGGTTGATGGGCTCCACAAAATGGGGACATCAAAGAAAAGCAGTGGCACTAATTAAGACTGATGCCCTGCGGAAAAGTTCTGCGGTTGTGCAAAAAAATTTCATTTTCAGGGCAACTTCAGTTTTATCCTAATCCTGGCCATACCATGACGATGATTGTCCCTGCCAGCGTCAGCAGGACGTTGGCGATTGCGTAAGTGCCCGCATAGCCCAGCGCCGGGATATTACTGCGAGCTGTATCACTGATGATCTCCATTGCCGGCGCGCAGGTGCGTGCGCCCATCATTGCGCCGAACAACAGTGCGCGGTTCATTCGCAATACATAAGCACCGAACAAGAAGCAGATAACCACGGGCACCAGACTGACAATCAATCCGGCAATCAACATCTGACCGCCAATCGCGCCCAGGCCGTTATTAATACCGCTACCAGCGCTCAGACCAACGCCTGCCATAAACACCATCAAGCCGAACTCCTTCACCATGCTTAATGCACCCTGCGGAATGTAACCGAAGGTCGGGTGGTTAGCACGCATAAAGCCCAGCATAATTCCGGCGAATAACAACCCGGCAGCGTTCCCCATACCGAAACTGAATGTGCTGAACTGGAAGGTGATCATCCCGATCATCAACCCAATAACAAAGAAGGCGCAGAATGCCAGCAAGTCAGTGACCTGGCTGTGAATCGAGATAAAGCCGATGCGATCGGCGATGGTTTTTACCCGGCGGGCATCGCCGCTGACTTGTAAAACGTCACCTTTGTTAAGCACGACGTTGTCATCAATCGGCATCTCAATCTGGCTACGAATGACGCGGTTAAGGAAGCAACCGTGATCGGTCAACTTCAGTTGTGCCAGGCGTTTGCCAACAGCGTTATGGTTTTTAACGACCACTTCTTCAGTGACGATACGCATGTCGAGAAGGTCACGATCGAAAACTTCTTTGCCATTACGGAAACTGGGATCGAGTCGGGCGTGGGCGTCAGGATAGCCTACCAACGCTATTTCATCGCCCATTTGTAGTACGGCATCACCGTCTGGATTTGCCAGAATCCCGTTACGCCGAATACGTTCAATGTAACAGCCAGTTTGTCGATAAATACCCAGTTCACGCAGATTTTTGCCGTCGGTCCAGGCTACCAGCTCCGGGCCGACGCGGTAGGCGCGGATCACCGGTAAATAAACCTTACGGTTGGCATCAGTGTCCAGGCCACGTTCGCGGGCGATTTGCTGGGCGCTGGTCTGTAAGTCCTGATGCTGCAATTTCGGCAAGTAACGCGCACCAACAATTAAACTCACCAGACCGATTAAATAGGTTAAGGCATACCCGAGGCTCAGATTATCCAGTGCCAGTGAGAGCTGCCTGCTTTCCATGCCGGAATGACGCAGTGTATCGCCAGCACCGACCAGAACCGGTGTTGACGTCATAGAGCCTGCTAACATACCGGCCGTCAGGCCAATATCCCAGCCAAACAGCTTACCTAACCCTAAGGCGATCACCAGCGCACTGCCAACCATCACCAGTGCTAACATTAGGTAATTTTTCCCATCGCGAAAAAAAAGTGGAAAAAAGTTCGGTCCGGCTTCGACCCCGACGCAGAAAATAAACAGCATAAAGCCAAGATTAAGCGCGTCGGTGTTAATGCTGAAATGTTGTTGGCCTAATAACAGCGATACGACTAAAACGCCAATGGAATTACCCAGTTGGATCGAACCAAGTCGTAATTTCCCGAGACATAGCCCAAGTGCGAGGACCACAAATAATAACAGAATGTAATTCCCATTTAACAATTCGGCGACGTTTATATTCACGGAGGCTAACTTCTTGTTTACTAGTAAGCTGTTGAAAGAAATGGTAATTTACGATAATGTTTTTTACCAGAATTCAGGGCGCAGATTCATTCAGCGCACCTAAACGATAGTAAAGTAACAATATATTTTACTAGTGTAATCACATTAGGTATCAACGGCTATATGAATTGCGTTGGCCTATATTAGCATGGAATGCGAAGCGGCTTTATCTTACTGAACGCCACACTGGCGAAAAATGTGTTCGATAGACGCAGTGTCAGGAGGAACGAGTGAAACATAAACAACGTTGGGCGGGGGCAATCTGCTGTTTTGTCCTCTTCATTGTGGTGTGCCTTTTTTCTGGCGACGCACATGAAAGGCGCTTTTCGGGCTGCCGGGCATCCTGAAATCGGCTTGCTGTTTTTCATTCTTCCTGGAGCAGTTGCCAGCTTCTTTTCACAGCGTAGAGAAGTCCTGAAACCTCTGTTTGGCGCAATGCTGGCGGCACCCTGTTCAATGCTTATTATGCGGCTGTTTTTTTCACCGACGCGCTCATTCTGGCAAGAGCTGGCATGGTTATTAAGTGCGGTGTTCTGGTGTGCGCTGGGGGCACTGTGTTTCTTATTTATCAGTAGTTTGTTTAAACCACAGCACAGAAAAAATCAATAAAGCCCTCAACGCGAGGGCTTGTAAGACGATCAGGCGTCCAGATTCTCTTTCACCCATGCAGCAAAATCGGTATAGCCGCCGATATGTTGCTGATCGACAAAAATCTGTGGCACGGTTTCTACGGGTTTACCTGCCTTTTGTTGTAGATCTTCTTTAGTGATCCCTTCCGCACGAATATCAACATACTGATACTGAAAATCATCGCGTTCATTGCTCAATTTCTCAGCCAGATCTTTTGCTCGCACACAGTAAGGGCAACCCGGACGATCAAAAATAACGGTTTGCATTATTTCTCTCCTCATAGATTTATGCCTGTAATGATCACGCTAAAATGTATTCGCTGAAAGTAGGTTTAACCTGTTGCATTAATTGCTAAAAGCTATAACTGTTAAACACAATACAGTGAAAAGTTTTAGACTGAAGGCTCACTTTGCAGAGGGAAGCGTATGCGCGCGATCGGTAAATTGCCTAAAAGCGTGTTGATACTGGAATTTATCGGAATGATGTTGCTGGCGGTGGCGCTGCTGTCGGTAAGCGGCTCCCTGTCGCTGCCTGAGCCATTTTCTCGGCCAGAAGTGCAGATTCTGATGATTTTTCTCGGTGTTTTGCTCATGCTTCCCGCTGCGGTGGTGGTTATTCTTCAGGTGGCAAAACGTCTTGCCCCACAGCTGATGAACCGTCCACCGCAATATTCACGTTCAGAAAGAGAAAAAGATAATGACGCCAACCATTGAACTTATTTGTGGCCATCGCTCCATTCGCCATTTCACTGATGAACCCATTTCCGAAGCGCAGCGTGAGGCGATTATTAACAGCGCCCGTGCGACGTCCAGTTCTAGTTTTTTGCAGTGCAGTAGCATTATTCGCATTACCGACAAAGCGTTACGTGAAGAACTGGTGACGCTGACCGGCGGGCAAAAACACGTAGCGCAAGCGGCGGAGTTCTGGGTGTTCTGTGCCGACTTTAACCGCCATTTACAGATCTGTCCGGATGCTCAGCTTGGCCTGGCGGAACAACTGTTGCTCGGTGTCGTTGATACGGCAATGATGGCGCAGAATGCGTTAACCGCAGCGGAATCGCTGGATTGGGCGGGGTATATATCGCGGCCTGCGCAATATATTGAAGCGGTGACGGAGCTGCTGAAATTACCGCAGCATGTCTGCCGCTGTTGGGCTGTGCCTTGGCTGGCCTGCGGATAATCCAGATCTTAAGCCGCGTTTACCGGCCTCCATTTTGGTGCATGAAAACAGCTATCAACCGCTGGATAAGACGCACTGGCGCAGTATGACGAACAACTGGCGGAATATTACCTCACCCGTGGCAGCAATAATCGCCGGGATACCTGGAGCGATCATATCCGCCGAACAATCATTAAAGAAGCCGCCCATTATTCTGGATTATTTGCACAAACAGGGTTGGGCAACGCGCTAAAACCGCCACGCCGATGTATGATACGCGGGCCTTTTGACCAGGTCTGACAGAGAGGTGCAGGGTGAAAATTGCCATATTGTCCCGGGATGGAACGCTCTATTCGTGTAAGCGGCTGCGTGAAGCCGCTATACAGCGCGGTCACCTGGTTGAAATTCTTGATCCGCTTTCTTGCTACATGAACATAAATCCTGCGGCGTCTTCTATTCACTACAAAGGCCGCAAGTTACCCCATTTTGACGCAGTGATCCCGCGTATTGGCACCGCCATTACCTTTTATGGGACGGCGGCACTGCGCCAGTTCGAGATGCTGGGGAGCTATCCGCTCAATGAGTCGGTCGCCATTGCCCGGGCGCGTGACAAATTGCGTTCCATGCAACTGCTGGCGCGTCAGGGCATCGACCTGCCTGTCACGGGCATTGCGCATTCGCCGGATGATACCAGCGATTTAATCGACATGGTCGGTGGTGCGCCGCTGGTGGTTAAGCTGGTTGAAGGTACGCAGGGAATTGGTGTCGTGCTGGCGGAGACGCGTCAGGCGGCGGAAAGCGTGATTGACGCCTTTCGCGGTCTGAACGCGCATATTCTGGTGCAGGAATATATCAAAGAGGCGCAAGGGTGCGATATCCGCTGCCTGGTTGTTGGGGATGAAGTGGTCGCTGCGATTGAACGGCGGGCGAAAGAGGGCGATTTTCGTTCCAATTTGCATCGTGGCGGCGCGGCAAGCGTCGCCAGTATCACACCACAGGAGCGTGAAATCGCGATAAAAGCCGCGCGAACGATGGCGCTGGACGTTGCTGGTGTGGATATTCTGCGTGCTAATCGCGGGCCGTTGGTGATGGAGGTGAATGCGTCGCCGGGGCTGGAAGGAATAGAAAAAACCACCGGTATCGACATCGCGGGTAAAATGATCCGCTGGATCGAACGCCACGCTACGACCGAATATTGCCTGAAAACGGGTGGTTAGTCGCAATCACATTACTGATCATGGTTTTGCCTGCGCTTTTTGCGTAAGCTGTGCCGGTCTTTTTATCGAAAGAGGTTGTACAAAATTATGACATCGCTGGTCGTTCCTGGTCTGGATACGCTGCGTCAATGGCTCGATGACCTGGGGATGAGTTTTTTTGAATGTGATAACTGTCAGGCTCTGCATCTGCCCCATATGCAGAATTTCGACGGTGTCTTTGATGCCAAAATCGATCTGATCGATAACACGATCCTGTTTTCTGCCATGGCGGAAGTCCGACCTTCAGCCGTATTGCCGCTGGCGGCGGATTTATCAGCCATCAATGCCAGTTCGCTGACCGTGAAAGCATTTCTTGATATGCAGGATGATAATCTGCCAAAGCTGGTGGTTTGCCAGTCTTTATCCGTTATGCAGGGCGTAACCTATGAGCAGTTTGCATGGTTCGTGCGTCAGAGCGAAGAGCAGATTTCGATGGTCATTCTTGAAGCTAATGCCCATCAACTGCTGTTACCGACTGACGATGAAGGGCAAAACAACGTTACCGAAAACTATTTCCTCCACTGATAACTCCTTTCGAGTACGCAGTCGCTGCCGCAGTGACTGCGTGCTGCAAAATTATCTGCTGTTTTTAACCTTTTCTTAAAGATTATTTCACTTCTCTTGTGCCGATTTGGCTTTATCACATAGAGCAAATACGCATAAAAATTTGTTAAATACCGTTTTTTAATCCGAGCTATAGTCTCAAACCCTGGCTAAAGTTATTCTTGCGATGCTTTTATATAGCGAGCAGTGCTGGCCGGGAGAGAGTTCTCTTTTCTTACACCGCGCCGATAAAAAATATGCACGTTTATTGCATATCTTTCAGTGTGACAACTTTTGTTCGTTTGTTAACGAACTTTCAGAAGGAAAGAGATATGACCGCCTTAAATAAAAAATGGCTATCGGGTCTGGTTGCGGGTGCTCTGATGGCCGTCTCTGTCGGCACGCTCGCGGCTGAACAAAAAACACTCCACATTTATAACTGGTCTGATTATATCGCTCCGGACACGGTGGCCAATTTTGAAAAAGAAACCGGTATTAAAGTCGTCTACGATGTTTTCGACTCTAACGAAGTACTGGAAGGCAAATTAATGGCGGGTAGCACCGGCTTTGACCTGGTGGTGCCGTCAGCAAGCTTTCTTGAACGCCAGTTGACTGCGGGAGTTTTCCAGCCGCTGGATAAAAGCAAATTGCCGGAGTGGAAGAATCTCGACCCGGAACTGCTGAAGTTGGTTGCCAAACACGACCCGGATAATAAATTTGCTATGCCCTATATGTGGGCGACAACCGGGATTGGCTATAACGTCGATAAAGTCAAAGCGGTGCTGGGCGAAAACGCGCCCGTCGATAGCTGGGACTTGATCCTCAAGCCTGAAAATCTGGAAAAACTGAAAAGCTGCGGCGTCTCTTTCCTTGATGCACCGGAAGAAGTTTTTGCTACCGTGCTGAATTATCTCGGCAAAGATCCCAACAGCAC
>ENA-OQCW01000418-OQCW01000418.1-human-gut-metagenome-genome-assembly--contig:-NODE-418-length-26107-cov-7.593187_pt1 | contig 26107 bp, 25 predicted proteins | sample MGYA00242767_ERZ504593 | MGnify/ENA primary metagenome ERZ504593 (study PRJEB26092, sample SAMD00036307) | human gut metagenome | host: Homo sapiens | study: EMG produced TPA metagenomics assembly of... | reverse complement strand
GTAAAATTTTTGCATCAGATCACATAAAAATGCGTAAAATTTCTTGTTTTGAATTGATTTATAGACATATGTTATTTTTACTTCGTAACATAAAATTTAATACATTTCTATAAAGACTCCTACCATTTTACTGGAATCTATAGATTAGTCCCGCACGATTTCCGAGCATTCAAAATTATCCGGAATTGGTGGTACGCACGAATAAGCACTTAATTCAACTGCCTTTATTTTAATTACTCCATCAGAGCATAGCCATTCACAATTTACTAATTTTTCTAATTCTGCAGGCGAAATAGCTGTGCAAAGTACAATTGTATCTCCTGCAATGGAATCCTTTTTCAGAAAGTTCTGCATCACTTCCAGATTTTTAGCGTATTCTTCTGGAAGTTCCTACAAAATCTTGCTACAATTTAAGAAATGATCTGAAACGAACAGGCAGGGAGGAACAGACAATGTTAGAAAATTCACTGGCGGAAAAACTGATTGAACAGGTTACCAAATATACCAGCTATAATGTTAACATCATGAATGAGCAGGGAGTAATCATTGCCAGCCGCAATCCCGAGAGAATCGGAAAGTTTCATGAAGTTGCATGGCAGATCGTACATGGAACAAGTGATATTATGGTGACGGAAAATGACAATGAATACCCAGGTGTGTTAAGTGGAATTAATATGGTAATCGATATTGAAGGAAAGCGGGAGGGAGTAGTCGGTGTAACGGGAAATCCGGAAGAAATTCGTCCCATTGCCTTAATCATCAAAATGGCAATTGAAACACTGATCAAATATGAGAATCAAAAGATGCAGGCATTTCGAAGACAAACGAGAAAAGACCGGTTTATGGAAATGCTGACACAAAAGCAATATCGCGCTCCACAGGATATTCAGAAACTGGCATCTGAATTGAATTACAGGGAGGATTTGGTTCGGATTCCGATTCTTTGTCACCTGCAGTCACCTCTACATCAGAATGCCTTTTTATCGTCCATAAAAAAACAGTCCGGCACATCTGACACAAGACATCAGTTTCAAAATCGAAGATCGTTATATTCTAATCTTCAAAACATTGAAAGAGGAGCACCTGTTTTCTGATTATAAATTTTTACTGGCAGACTATTTGAAAAGTACACTAAAATGGATGCGTGAAGAAGGGATTGTGTGCACGTTTTTATATAGGAACATTTCAGACCAGTTTTTCGCAGTATTATTATGCGTACCAGCACTGTAAATGGTTGGAAAGACATGCGTCGGGAGAGCATCAGGCCTTTTTATTTTTATGATTTTACCGGAGAATATCTGATGTCTTGTATTCCACGTCAGGAACTGCAGCAGATATTTAATGTGTTTGCAAAGGAACTGCCAGATGAATTTCAGAAAAATTATATTGAAATTGTGGCGCCTGATTGGAAATAATTTTAACATCCGAATGCAGCAAAAACAGTGTTTTTAGCGAATAAAGAAATACATTTGACTTTACCGTTACGAATAAAATCCGGGATATTTTGCGCGTGGATCACCAGCGTTCGATGTCAGATACATGGATGCTGATCAGTTTGTATCTGTATCTGAATCCATAGAACGTGTGTTTGTGTGCGGGATACAAAATATAAAAGAAGTTTTGGTCAGCTTCTTCTGAATTTTTAGAAAATCTTCTGCTACAATGAATACAATAAAATAAAAGCAAAAAACAAAGGGGGATTTATTATGACAGGATTACCACTCATCATCGCTTTTATTATTGCAATTGTAGTTATGATTGTAGCTATTTCCAAATTTAAGATTCATCCGTTCTTATCTATTATGGGTGTTTCTTTGATTCTGGGATTGGTTGCAGGGATTCCGCTAGTGGATCAGACGGCAACGGACGGAACCGTTACCAGTGGGTTAGCGACCGTGATTGGAGCTGGATTTTCCGGTACATTTACCAGCATCGGTATTGTGATCATTCTTGGAGCACTGATCGGAAGTATTCTGGAAGAAACAGGTGCAGCACTGAAGCTTGCAGATATGGTCATTCATCTGGTTGGAAAAAATCACCCGGAATTGGCTATGGAGCTGATGGGATGGGTTGTTTCCATTCCTGTATTTTGTGATTCTGGATTTGTTATCTTAAATCCAATCCGAAAAGCATTGGTAAACCGAACAGGTGTATCCTCTGTTGCAATGTCAGTTGCACTTTCTTGTGGCCTGTATGTCTCACATGTATTTATTCCGCCGACACCAGGACCGATTGCTGCGGCATCAACTCTTGGAATCGGGGACAATCTACTGATGGTGATGGGAATCGGTGCACTTTGTTCCGTACTTCCATTGATTGCTGGATATTTCTTTGCAAAATACATCGGTAAAAAAGTAAAAGCAGACGACGAAGCAAACTGCAATGATGTAAAAAAATCTTATGAAGAGTTGGTTGCCGAATATGGAAAACTTCCAAATGGATTTATTGCACTTGCACCGATTTTAGTACCGATTCTGTTAATGGCTGCAAGTTCTATTGCATCTATGGCAGGCTGGTCCGGAGCTGCAAATGATATTCTGAAGTTTTTAGGAACGCCGATCATTGCACTTGCCGTTGGTACGATTTTTGGAGTAATCCAGCTTGTTGGAGCACAGCGGATTGACAAATTCTATAATTTGACAAACGAAACATTAAAAACAGTAGGTCCTATTCTGTTTGTAACGGCAGCAGGTGGTGTTCTTGGAAAAGTGATTGCTTCTACAAGTATGATTGAGTACATTACACAAAATGCGGAGTTGCTTGAGACGATTGGTATTTTCTTCCCGTTCATTCTGGCAGCAATCTTAAAGAGTGCACAGGGATCTTCGACTGTTGCATTGACTACAACCGCAGGAATTGTAGCACCAATCTTGCCTGTACTTGGACTGGATTCTCCAATTCGTGCAACACTTGCAGTGATGGCAATCGGCGCTGGTGCTATGACAGTTTCTCATGCAAACGATTCCTATTTCTGGGTTGTTACAAATTTTGGCGCAATGACTCCGGAAAAAGGATACAAAACACAGACCATGGCAACATTGGTACTTGGAATTGCCGGCATGATTGAAATCTTTGTACTTTCACTCTTCCTTCACTAAAAAGATACTCTATAAAAAGGGAGGCTGATTATTATGAAATTTTTATTTGCATCGGATTCTTTTAAAGGCACGTTATCTTCTGCACGCATTGCAGAGTTACTTACGACAGCTGCTAAAGAATCGTTTCCAGATTGTATCTGTACAAGTGTCGAAACTGCAGATGGTGGAGAAGGAACGACGGACGCTGTTCTGTGTGCAGTGAAAGGCGAAAGGATTCCTCTGACCGTATGCGGGCCTCTCTGGAAACCTACGGACTGTTTCTATGGAAAATTGGATGAAAATCGGGCGATTATGGAAATGGCAGCCGCATCCGGTCTTCCACTACTTTCAGAAACAGAAAGAAATCCGGCAAAAACAACGACATACGGAACCGGAGAAATGATCCGAGATGCTTTAAACCATGGTTTTCGAGATATTTCCATTGCAATTGGCGGATCTGCCACAAACGATGGCGGCATGGGATGTATGTGTGCACTAGGCGTCCGCTTTTTGGATGAAAATGGAAAGAAATTAGAAGGTTGTGGAGAAAATCTAAGTAAGATTTCCAGAATCGATCTTTCTGAATTGGATCCAAGAGTTTCAAAAACAAAATTTACCGTTATGTGTGATGTCAACAATCCACTTTGCGGTGAAAATGGAGCAACTTATACATTTGGCCCTCAAAAAGGAGGAAGTCCAGAACTTTTAAATGAATTAGAAAGCGGAATGCTTCACTATCGGGAGCTTCTTTTGAAAGTGTTCCAGGTAGATGTCAATGAAATTCCAGGTGCTGGTGCAGCTGGTGGACTTGGTGCAGCCTTGGTCGTATTTTTGAATGCAACATTAAAATCCGGAATTGAGACGGTATTAGATCTGGTTGATTTTGACAGTCGTCTGCAGGGCGTTTCTCTTGTGGTTACCGGAGAGGGGCGGACAGACTGGCAGTCTGCTTTTGGAAAAGTTCTCCACGGAGTCGGAATGCGCAGCAAAAAATATGGGATTCCTGTTGTGGCGCTTGTAGGTTCCATGGGACAAGGGGCAGAAAAAATCTACGAGTCAGGAATCGACTCAATCCTGACTACAGTCAATGCCCCCATGGAACTGCATACAGCGCTGGAACAGGCGGAAGAATTGTATCTAAATGCAGCGAGACGTCTGTTTCGTATGCTGAAAGCAGGAAGTCAAATGCAGGAAACAAAGTAGAATCCCTAATAAGGACAGGAGTTTTCCGACATTGGCACCCGGTGCATGGTAGGAAATTTCAATCCGATGATTTCCTTTGTTTAAAGGGAATCCAAGAAATGCGGTATTGACTTTTTCACAGGAGATATTCCTGCCATCTACCAGAACTTCAAAATGAGTATCATAAGGAATGGTCGTGATAAAATAACCATCTGATTTTGTCGTGACTGTTCCTTTGATTTTATCTCCGCTGGAAGTTTGTCGATTTATTTGAAATTCAGACTGATACAGTGTATTTTCCGCATTGAACGATGCCCAGGATCCCAGAAAGATTTTCAGATCAGAAAGCTGATAATCTCCCGTTCCAAGAGTCAGCGCAATGTCCTTCTGACCTTTTCTGAGCGGAACTGCATAAGTAAAAGTTTCATTGTGGTTATAATAAATGTGAGATCTGGCACTTAATTTGTTCCGTTCTTTTTCCAGGGTAATGGATACATCAGAAGACGGATTCTGATTTTTAATCCGAAACTGCAGAAATAAAATGTCCTCCCGGTGGTCTTGGTTCTTCTTGCCGGGAAATAATTCTGTCAAATGTAGTCGGACTGTTTCGGGCTGCTGTAGATCAGCCGTTATGGCATCCTTCGTTTGGATAAGAACGTTGCCATCTTTTCTTAACTTTGGGAATTTCAGAGTCCCCGGTGTGATTTTCAGACTGTCGGAAGTCGGTTTCTCCTGCTTTCCGCCCTCTTCTATCACTGCGTAATCCAACAAGGTTGTCTGATTGTATGGAAAGCCTAATGTTTCATAGGTTTTTTGATTCAATAACCGATTCGTTGCATATGCGATCGGCGATACACGATCGTTTTGAAGTATCTTTGTGTTTCCCACGATCCCCATTTTTTCATATCCGGGAATTTCTTCTTGACTGATCAGATATTTAACTCCCATAAACCGTTGATAAACTGGGTTTCTGGAAGCTGGCTGCATCAGAAAATTCCGGTAAGGTTCTTCCAGTTCAAAAGTTTCTGTACGAAATTTCTGATACGCTTCATTGTATACAGAAGAATATATAGAACTGCTGTGCTGTCCGATAATTTGAATACGGTTCAGATTTGCAAATCCCTCCTGATTTGTTCCAAGTTGTTCCATTCGGCAGAAAGTATCGTTCGAGTCTACAAATTCGATTGCTTTTTTTGTATCATGAGTAGTTATCTTTTGATAAAAATCTACATCCAGCATATATCCCGCTTGTGTCTGAAAGAAATAATCATAGATGCTGAGAAACAGAAGCGCCGGAATGAAAAGGCATAAAATTCCCGTATACTGTAAGAATCTTTTGCACCCCCGGGTATGCAATCGGTGGATTTTGTAAAAAAGCAGATAACAGAACATCATAAAAATGGCATCAAGGAATAAAAGAACTCGACTGAATTTTGACATGGAACTTGTATCTCCGATCAGTATCAGAACAGCCGTCAGAAGATACGGTAGAATTCCATGTCGGAATGGTCGGAATTCTTTTTGCTGTTTTTGGATATAATACGCAATCAGGTAACAGAAAAGCGGCAAAAATGGAATCAAAACCTTATCCCGGATGTATAATCCACCATTGAGGAGATACGAAAATAAAGGTATCGTCAAAATGAAAATCAACCCCCATGCAAGAATCCGCTCTCCTTTTCGTTTCCATGTAATTCCGGCAAGCAAAGCTGTCACAGCCAGTGTGGTCAGACCAATGCCATACGGGTGATACAAAACCGCAGAAAGTTTGATAGAAGGAATCAAAAGAGACAAAAGCGTTGTATCTCTGTTTTCGCCTCTCCCTCCTGTCAAAGCCATTGCAGTCGGTATCAAAAAGAAGGCACTCAGCAGAATTGCAAGCAGTATGGGGTACAAAAAACGCCAAAGGCGGAGGTCTTCTTCTGATAAATCCCGCAGCAGAAAGTATCGATGCATCCCATATAAAATCAGAACCAGAATTCCTCCGACACTGAAATAAAAGCTGGTCAGGATCATGAAAAATACACTCAGTATATAGAGAAACGAACTCCCCTTTTCGAGAAAAGAATCTACGCCCCAGAGTCCCATACATAAAAATGGCATATAGTTTACAAACATAATCTGGTTATAAGACTGAAAAATCATAGGTGCTGCCAGCAGAAACAGACAGGCCGTCAGAAAACAGATGATGGGGGAAAATCCTCTTTTTTTCAGCCAGCAGTAAAACAAAATTATGGATGCGGTAAGACAGACAAAGGATGCAGCAATCAGATAATCACTCATTTTTACAAAGGGCAACAGGTACGAAAGCCAGAAAACAGGACTGTACAATCCGTAATAAGCAAAATGATAGATGTTTTGTCCGCCTCCTATATCAAGGGCAAATTCCGGGAAGAAATCTCCCGTATCGTAAAATTGCTGCCGGAAATAGTCCGGAAATACGCTGTGCTGGCTGATCCAATCTACTTTAGAACCAAACACCCCATATTTTCCACAAAATAACCAACAAAAAAGCAGAGTCAAAAAAATGAAAAGAATGGAAACCCGTAATTGTGTATATCTGTTCTTCATATGTTCTCCTTTTCACTGGAATCTTTTAAAATAAAGATCGGCCGATGCTTTGTCTCCAGGTATGTTTTGGACAGATATTGCCCAACAATTCCCGTACACAAAAGCTGCACTCCGCTTACCATAAATATGATACAGGTAAGCGAAGGCCAGCCAGACACAGGATCGCCCCAGATCAATGTCCTTATGATAATCACCACGATCATGACAAATGAAATCAGACAAAATAAAAGTCCAAGTACAGATGCCAGTGATAGCGGAGCTACCGAAAATCCAGTGATTCCTTCCATTGAATAGACAAACAGTTTTTTCAAAGACCATTTTGTTTCGCCTGCAGAACGTTCAATATTTTCGTATTCCAACCATTTTGTGCGAAATCCTACCCATTCAAAAATACCTTTCGAAAATCGGTTGTATTCACTCATTTCCAAAACTGCATCTACCATGTTCCGCTTCATAAGACGAAAATCCCTGGCACCACGCATAATTTCTGTTTTTGAAATCCGGTTGATGATTTTATAGAAACTGTCAGATAAAAAAGAACGTATTTGGGGTTCTCCGGTGCGGTCTGATCGTCTGGTTGCAACACTGTCATACTCCTCTTCTATCAGGATTTTGTACATTTCTGGCAAAAGTGACGGTGGATCCTGCAGATCTACATCCATAACTGCAACATAATCGCCGCTTGCCTTGGAAAGCCCCGCATAAATAGCCGCTTCTTTTCCAAAATTACGGGAAAAAGAAAGATATTTACAGCGCGGATCTTTTTGATGCAGTTGTTTCATTTCAAGCAAGGTATGATCGCTGGATCCATCATCAATAAATAGAAGCTCAAAATCAACGGGATTCATCTGTTTCATGACAGGCAGCATTGCCTGATAATATACAGGGAGCATCTCTTCTTCGTTAAAACAGGGAATGATTATGGTAATTCTATGTGCTTTCATGATTTTATCCACCTCCTGAAAACTATTATGCCGCTCCTTTCTTAAAAAAATCCCAAAGCAAATCTTAAACTTTATTAATTATTATGAATGATTGAAATGAAAAAACCGGCAGATTATCTCTGCCGGCAGTGTCTGCTAATCCACTCTTAAATTATGAACGAATAAAATTTGTTTTGATCTTCTCCTCTGCTGCCGGTTTTGGAACTCCGGCATTTTTTCCGGCTTCCAGACAGTGCAGGATCCATGCCATATTTTTCCCGAGAACATGCATGATCTGAAGACCTTCCTTGTCCTGCATCACTTCATCCGGTGTGTTGCCATGAACCATATTCCAATAGTTCGAAGAAACAACCGGCATCTGGTGAAATGAAAAATATTTTAAGAGAACATCCAGTGTTGCCGTCGTACCTGCACGTCTTGCAGATGCAATTGCAGCCGCAGGCTTCAGAAGCATATCCTTTCCGGCAATGGAACAAAACTTATCCATAAATTCTACGATTTGTCCAGATGGAGATGCCCAGTATACAGGAGAACCAACGATCAGAGCATCTGCTTCCTTCATTTTTTCAGCAGCGGCCTTTACATTTTCAAGCGCCGGATCTCCTGCCTGAAAGATTTCACTTTCAATCCCATTCTCTTTTAATGCCTCCGCAATCTGGCCAAGTGCAGTATACGTACATCCATCTTTTCTGGGGCTTCCGTTTAACATCAAAACTTTCATTTACAATTCCTTCTTTCATTTTTTCTTCTAGTAAATATTATAGCGCAGAAGGAACATTTATGTAACTACGAAAAACAGTTTTGAAAAAGAATCCTATTCTTCTTCATGGTTTGCAGCATACTTTTGCCAGCCATGATCAAACCTGCAAAATACAAAGCAGTCAGAATCCCTGCGATTATATATGCGACTGTCATCGGAAGACCAAACCCGATTTTCTGACTCAAAATGAAAGAAGATATAATGAACATATAAAAACTTCCCGGAATCAGGGCAATCAGGTAAATCCCATTTTTTTGCACCTTTTTTTGCCATCAGATAAATGGTGATTGCAGCAAACGCAAATACGCCGATAGTCTGATTGCTCCATGCAAAGTATCTCCAAAGGATATTAAATCCTTCTGCATTCATTTTTGCAAAAACAAGAATCAAAATAACTGGAATAAAAATTCCCAATGTCACAAGTACACGATTTTTTCTTGTTTTCTGATCAATGTGCAAGTAATCTGCCACCATCAGACGGCAGGAACGAAGGGCGGTATCTCCGGATGTAATTGGAAGAACAATCACACCGAGGATTGCCATGATTCCTCCCACAGGACCAAGCAGGCCTTTTGCAACTTCGCCAACTGCTGCAGTAGCTCCTGCAGTAGAACCGCTGTTGTAAAGTCCCATAGCTGCAGCTGCCCAGATCATTGCGATCAGGCCTTCCAGGATCATCATTCCATAAAAGACTGTGCGTCCTTCTTTTTCATGTTCAACAGAACGTCCAATTAAAGTACACTGTGTAGAGTGAAATCCGGATGTAATTCCACAGGCTACTGTTACGAAAAAGACAGGGATGAATTTTGTTCCCACTCCTGAATTTCCTTGTGCATCAAAAATTGGATATACATCAAAAATTCCTTTGAGACCGTGGCTAAAATCAATATTGTCAAGCTGATACCCCTGAATAAAGATTCCTGCAAATACTCCGATTGCTGATAAAAGCAAAATCGCACCGAAAATCGGATAAATCTTTCCGATGATCTTATCAATCGGGAACAACGTGGCCACCAGATAGTAAAGCAAGATCACTCCGTAAATTACCCATGTCCATACATTGACATCCTGAAATCCGCAAATTTGCCCTGCAAACAGATCTCCGGGAGTATAGGTGAACACTGCACCCACAAGAAGCATCAGGAAACAAAGAAAAATATTGTACACTTGATAGGTTTTATTTCCCAAAAATTTCCGGATGATTCCCGGCATTTGGGCTCCATTCTGACGAAGGGACATCATTCCGCTTAAATAATCATGTGTGGCACCGCTGATCACACATCCGATTGGAATGGTGATAAAAGCAATCGGTCCAAATAAAATACCTTGAATAGGTCCAAAAATAGGTCCGGTACCTGCGATATTTAACAGGTTGATCAATGCATTCTTCCATTTATTCATAGGAACATAATCAATACCGTCTTTCATTCGTACTGCTGGAGTTTCACGATCATCAGGTTTAAAGACATGCTCTACAAATTTCCCGTACAGATAACCTCCGAGTAAAAGTATTACAAGCCCTGTTATAAAAGTTGCCATAAAATTTTCATCTCCCATTTCTTTTTAATAGAGTGCACTCTGTTTTATAGATATTTTATACTTTTTTAATAAATTGTCAATAGTTTTTCAGAATGTTTTCTTTATTTTTTTAGAGAGATGCTAAGTTAACGCGTTATCTGGACAAATTATCAAAAACAAAAAACAGGATTGACCGGTGCGCATGCATCTGCGTGTGCAGATTCTGCCAGGAACTGAAGATCCTCTTCTTTCAGTGTGTCCAGTTTTGTCGGGATTCCTACATCTACAGAAAGTTTCTGTACCGCATCCACAGCAGCTTTTCTGTACTCGTCAACAGTCTATTTGTATGAAAAAAGTACTGCTCTATAACAGACGGAATCCATTATATAGCAGTACTTTCTTTTTACAAAAGGGATGATTACAGATCATCTCTTAAGATGTCATGTTCTCTCAGTAATTTTTCAATGACAGTTTCTTTTACAACGCGAACCAGCGGTTTTTTCAACACATTATAATTTTTTGAGGGGAAATGCTATACATCTTTGCTTTGATATGCTATACTCTACCTCGCATTTATCAAATCAGAGGTGCATTTTGCCCTCTGGACTGGTTCGTGAACTTCCCAGTATAAAAAACCAAGTATCTCGTAAGGTGGTCTTTGGCCACGGAATAAAAAGTAAAGGAGATTGGAGAATGAATGCAAAAAAAGTCATCATTGACTGCGATCCCGGGATCGATGACGCACTCGCCCTGATGCTGGCGCTGCGATCACCGGAACTTGAGATTTTAGGGATCACAGTTGTCTCTGGAAATGTACCGGCAAAAAGAGGCGCGGCAAATGCGCAAAAAGTTCTGCACTGGATGAACCAACCGGACATTCCTGTTTATCTTGGAGAAGAACTGCCGCTTGTCCGTCCTTATGTGGATGCTATGGATACCCACGGAGAAGACGGTCTCGGCGAATCTCATTACCCCGAAATCACAAATGGAACAATCAATACGGATGGTGTGGGCTTTCTTGCCCGTACACTGCATGAAGCTGCCCAAAAGGAGGAGCCGGTTTCGATCATTGCGCTGGGACCTCTGACAAACCTGGCCAGACTGGTTCAAAATGATCCTGAAAGTCTTGCCGGTCTTGGAGAACTGATCAGTATGGGTGGCAGCTGCCAGAGCCATGGAAACTGCTCTCCGGTGGCAGAGTACAACTACTGGTGTGATCCGCATGCCGCAGAAATTGTATATCGTGCATTTGAAGAACTGCCTGTTTTACAGGACAAACAGATTCACATGGTGGGACTGGATGTGACAAGAAAAATCGTCCTGACTCCTGACATTTTAGAATACATGTGTTGTGTGAATCCGCAGATGGGGGAACGTATCCGAAATATTACCCGGTTCTATTTTGATTTTCACTGGAAACAGGAAGGAATCATCGGCTGTGTCATCAATGATCCGCTTGCAGTCGCTTACTTTATCGACCGTACTCTCTGCAGCGGAATGGAAGCCTGTACGAGAATTGCAACGGAAGGTCTGTGCATCGGACAGAGCGTTGTAGACAGATTTGACTTCTGGAAAGGACATAAAAACAGCTATATTCTGACCAGGACATCTCCATTGTCATTTATGCAGATGTTTTTTGACAGAGTTCTTGGGGTACCAGAGAAAACAAGCCTGCCCATGCTGGAACAGATCATGAAAGGAGACGTATTATGAGAAAATTTTCAACCAATAAACTTTGTATCCTCGCCCTTTGTTCGGTGATCAACCTGATCGGAGGTCAGATCGCACTGCTGCTTCGCTTTCCGATTTATCTGGATTCTTTTGGAACGGTGTTTGCGGCCGCTGTGATGGGGCCTTTTTATGGAATGATTCCCGGAATCGTCAGTAATCTGATCGGAGGCGTGACAACCGATATTTACGCGCTTTATTACCTTCCGGTCCAGATGATCACCGGATGTATGGCCGGTTTTGTTTTCCGGAAAATGCCGCCTCATGACGGAAAAGATCTGGGAAAAATCCTGTTTGGAGCCGGAATGATCAGTATTCCGGGAACGCTGGTCAGCTCTTCGATTACTGCGATCGTATTCGGTGGAATCACCTCGTCCGGATCGACACTTCTGGTGCAGCTGTTCCATCATCTTGGTCTGGGGCTGACTGCAAGTGTATGCATGGTTCAGGGATTGACCGACTATGCAGACAGAGCCATCGTTCTGGCACTGACAGCCGTACTTCTGGCACTGCTTCCTTCTTCCGTTAAAGCAGCAGTAAATAAGTAAGGAGAATATACATGGAAAGATACAATAAGATCACAAATAAAAATCCGCGGGAAATCGTGCTGTTAAAAGGCAGACCTTGCGCCTGGGGAAAATGTCGTTTCTGCGATTATATTGAGGATAATTCACGGGATGTTCAGGAAATGAACGCCCTGAATCAGGAAGTCCTCTCCCATGTCACCGGAGAACTCGGTGTATTGGAAGTCATCAATTCGGGAAGCTGTTTTGAGCTTCCCGAGGAAACTCTGAAAATGATCAAAGAAATTATTGCGGAAAAGCAGATCCACCGTCTGTTTTTTGAATCCCACTGGATGTACCGGAAACATCTGCAGAAAATGCGGGATTATATGGGAATTCCCATTACTTTTAAAATTGGTGTGGAAACATTTGATAAAACCTTCCGGGAGGAGTATTTAAATAAGCATGCAGATTTTGACTCTCCGGAAGAAGTCCGCAAATACTTTGACTCACCCTGCCTGATGGTCGGCATCAAAGGCCAGACAAAAGAAATGATCGATTATGATATCCGGATGTTAAAGACACATTTTGAATTGGGAACTGTCAATGTGTTTACGAACAACAGCACGGACGTCAAACGGGATCAGGAACTGGTTGACTGGTTTATGCAAAAATATGCCGACCTTCTGGAAGATCCGTCTGTGGAAGTCCTGTATGAAAAAAACCGATTTCGGTGTGGGGGATTGATTTGCTTTTGTTTTCCTGTTACTTTGCATTCCACTGTCCGATCACTTCATTGACAGTTGAAACGGTTACAAACACGTCCTTTTTTGTGGTGTGCAGATAGTTGAGAAGCAGCCGGTACTCCTGCTGTGCAAGAATCGTCACAAGCTCTGTACGGTGTTTTTCATCATAGGCGCCCTGGGCGACATAGAGGGTGGCACCGCGTTTCAGATCATGGATGATATAATTCTGAATTTCCTTATAATCATCAGAAATGATGCACACCCGTTTTCGCTTATTAAATCCATCAATAAAATAATCCACAGCCATACCGTTTGCATACGTTCCAAGCAGACTGACAATGAGTGTCGGTACGTCATACACCAGGATAGATGTCATTGCTGTTACAAATCCGGACAGCATGACAGCTTTTCCAAGTTCCATGTGTGCAAATTTATTGAGAATTTTTGCCACAATATCTAACCCGCCGGAAGAGGCATTGACATGAAACAACATGGCCTGTCCAAGCGCTACGATCAGAGTATACGTAACAAGATCAAATACCTGATTGCCTGTAACGGATTCTGTGACCGGAATCAATCGTTCAAAGATCCAGAGAAAGATTGGAAGCAGGATCGAAGTGTAAATTGTCTTCGCCCCAAAATCCTTCCCAATCAGCAAAAATCCGATCACAAGCAAAATGGCATTTAGAAAGAACGTAAGGATCGACATGGAAATCCCGGTGAGCTGGGAAAATACCAGCGCCAGACCGGAAATACTTCCCATGACGATTTTACTGGGAACCATCAAAAAATAAACGGCTGCCGATACAATCAGCATGGCAAATGTGATCACTGCAAATTCCCGGACTGTGGTTTTTTAATTTCATGCTGTTACATCTCCTGCGTGAAAAAATATTATAATTTCGTAAAACTCCACAAATTCTCAATCTGTGGTTCCAGTGTCGCATAATCCCAGGTACGGCTGCTTCGTTCTTTACTGTTTGAATCATGCACCTGAATCTTACCGTCTGCCATGCCTGTCAGCACGATAAAATGTCCGTCTGTTGTGAAATCGCCCTGCTTCATACTGCAGATGATCGGATGTCCTGCATTCAATTCTTCTGTGACAGAGCTTTCTGACAATGCAATCTCTGTTCCTGCTACTCTAAAATTCAAAGCGGCTTCCGTCATCAGACTCCAGCTGCTTCCGGAGCCTGCCACATAATATCCGTTGGCGTCTGCATAGGATGCGATCTTATACGGGGTAATACTGTTATCTCCGGTGAGTCCTGCAGCTACCATAGCAAGCGCTGTCGGACCACATCCACTGTTCGCTATGATTCCATCTCCATAATGAATATACCCCCACCGTTCATCCCACTGGATCAAGAGCGGAATCTCACCTTCTTTTACTTCTCCGATGGATTCAGCAGGTGCCTCATCTTTCTTCTCCGGATAATCTGCCACGAAATCTGTTGTCTCTGCATTTTTTGCCAGAAGCTCCAGCATACTCACCGGATAATTGCGGGAATCTGCAAGAATCTTTTGTACTTTTTTATCTTCTTTTGCACGATCAGAGAGTTTCTGCTGAAATTCTGCTGATAAGGTGCCGTCACTGCATACGAAATCATAGACCGGAGTCTGCGTATTTTCCGCTTCAGTTTGATCTTCCTTTTGAGCCGTATTATCAGTCTGCGTCTTTGTCTGCTTTTTTTTCTGCGAATCTTCTTTTGACAGCTGTCCTGCGATCCACCGTCCTGCAAGTGCCAGCAAAGCGAGCAAAATCAGGATACAGATCGTTCGTTCTACCAGAACGACCTTTTTTCTGTCAAATCTTCTTTTTCTTCTTTGGTATGCCATAGTTCAACCTCCGGTAACAGAATACCACATTCCTACAATGCTTTCCATACCTGAATTAATTCTTCTTTCATTTCCTTCGGGGTAATCTGCTTCTCAATCCCATTTAAAATCCTGCCGCTGTTGACTTCTGCCACCTCGATCTTGCCATAATCCATCCAGACAAAACAGGCAAAACAAAGGATGGAAAGTCCCAGACGAAACAAAAAAGAGTGATCCTCTGCTGCATCGTCCTCTGTGACAGAAGTTGTAAGATTTCCATATCTCGGATGAATCACAGGCGTGCTTCTGCCTGTCTCATGATAAAGTCTGCGTGTCTGTCTGAGCAGTTCTCTTCTGCGTGCTTCTGAATCATTCATATCGATTTCCTCCTGTAAAAAAGACATATGACGAGCTTCCTACCCCATCATATGTCTTTTTTTCAAGAACTAGAACTTTATCTGTCCGCCAGTTCTTTTACAATATCTTCCCATGTGACTCCTCGTTCCACCATAAGTACCATGGCATGATACAGGAAATCCGAAATCTCATACTTGATTTCCTCCGGATTTGGATTTTTTGCTGCAATCACGATCTCGGTTGCTTCTTCTCCAACTTTTTTCAAAATCTTATCGATTCCTTTATCAAACAGATAATTGGTATAAGAGCCTTCTTTTGGATGCTGTTTTCTGTCCTCGATTGTTGCATACACGGATTCAAATACCTGAAGTGGGTTTTTAGAATCGCATTCATTTCCAACAATCGGACGGTAAAAGCAGGTATGGTTTCCTGTATGACAGGCAGCACCTATCTGTTCTACCTGTGCCAACAGCGTATCATTGTCGCAATCGATCGACAGCGCTTTTACATACTGATAATGCCCGGAAGTTTCTCCCTTTACCCAACGACACTGTCTGCTACGGCTGTAATAGGTCATTTTTCCGGATTTGAGGGTATGATCAAATGCTTCCTCATTCATATAAGCCATCATAAGAACTTCTTTTGTTTTATAGTCCTGCACGATCACAGGAAGCAGTCCGTCTGAATTTAATGTAAAATCAGAAAAATTCATGGTACTCTCCAATGAGGTCATCTGGATTCCTTGCGAAACACACTCATTTTTAAATGCGTCGATATCCAGGGACGGTTCACTAATCAGCATGCCAGAAACTCCTTTGACCCCTTTGCATTTTAGAATTTTTAAAATTTCCTGCTGCTCCATGGTATCTGTTAGAACAACGCACGGAATCTCTGTGATATTCATCACAGAAAGCAGATCCAGGCGATGCATGAAAATAATCTCGGAACTGAATTTGTCGATCAGATGCTGCTGTTTGAACAAAGCATCAAAATCATTTAAAGATACTGCGATCCGTTCTTTTCCAAATCGTTTGGATACTTCTTCGATCAGTTCAAACGACAGCGGTTTGGAAAAATTCAGGATTGCCCGTTTTGCACCGGTGTACAGAATCTTTTTCACGTCTTCCTGTCTGCGTACATTTCCGCCTGCAACCATTGGAATACTGATGGCACGGTTCACTTTTTTCATCAGATCGATCGCTTCATCATGCTCGTCATCCGTATTGGACAGATCGAATACGATCAGCTCATCTGCCCCTTTGTCACAGTACTGCTTTGCAAGCCCGATCACATCGTCTGAGACGACTTCTTTATCATCAAACCATTTTATTGCTTTTCCCTTGTAAATAAAGATACAGGGGATCAATCTTTTATAACTCATCGTTTTGTTCTCCTTTATAAGCTGCCTTTCGTAGACCATACCCCGTTCATACGTGGTTCCTCCATGGTTGCCATATCCAGAGCCTTTCCAAATGCCTTGAACAAGGCTTCTGCCATATGGTGATTGTTCCCTCCGTCTACGATCTTTAAATGCAGGTTCATCGCTGCGCTGTAAGAGACTGCATAAAAGAATTCACGGATCATCTCTGTATCCAGAGTTCCCAGTTTTTCCACTGTAAACTCTGCCTGATAATTCAGGTAAGGGCGACCGGATAAGTCTACTGCACACATGGCGAGTGTCTCGTCCATAGGAAGCAGAAAGCTTCCGTAACGCTTGATCCCTTTTTTTTCTCCCAGTGCTGCTGCGATTGCCTGCCCCAGTACGATCCCGGTATCCTCGATCGTATGATGGGAATCCACCTCCAGATCTCCTGTTACGTGCACCTTCAGATCAAACAGACCATGTCTGGCAAATCCATTCAGCATATGATCAAAAAACGGAATTCCGGTTGCAATCTCATTTTCCCCGGTTCCATCCAGATTGATCGTCAGAGAAATGTCCGTCTCTTTTGTTTTTCGTTCGATTGTTGCTGCGCGCTGCTTCATTTTTAATCCCTCTTTTCAAAGCGGACATGGATGGAGTTTGCATGTGCCGTGAGCTGTTCTGCTTTTGCAAACTGCTCGATGTCCTGATGTACGGCTTCCAGTGCTTCTTTTGAGTAAGAAATAATGCTGGATTTTTTCAAAAAGTCATCTACAGACAACGGAGAGAAGAATTTGGCAGTCCCGTTTGTCGGAAGGACATGATTTGGTCCTGCAAAATAATCTCCAAGAGGCTCACTGCTGTATTCTCCGATAAAGATGGCACCCGCATTGCGAATCTTGGTCATCACGGTAAATGCATCTTTTGTCACGATTTCCAGATGCTCAGATGCGATTTCGTTTGCCGCGTCGATCGCGTCATCCAGTGTCTCGGCGATCAGAATATGCCCATAGTTATCCAGAGATTTCTGAATGATCTCACCTCTGGAGAGCTCTTTTACAAATCCGTCCACTTCCCGGGATACTTCTTCTGCCAGCTCTTCACTGGTCGTCACAAGAATTGCAGATGCCAGCTCATCATGTTCTGCCTGGGACAGAAGATCCGCTGCCACGTAACGTGGATTGGCAGTCTCGTCTGCAAGAACAAGGATCTCACTCGGTCCTGCGATCGAATCAATGCTGACATGACCGTACACTGCTTTTTTGGCAAGTGCTACATAGATATTGCCCGGTCCCACAATCTTATCCACTTTCGGGATGCTCTCGGTTCCATAAGCAAGTGCTGCGATTGCCTGTGCACCGCCCACTTTATAGACTGCATCCACACCCGCTTCCTTTGCCGCAACCAGCGTTGCCGGATTGACTTTACCGTCTTTTCCCGGCGGCGTGACCATAATGATCTCATCCACACCAGCCACTTTTGCGGGAACGATATTCATCAGAACAGAAGACGGATAAACAGCCTTTCCTCCCGGTACATACACACCAACCCTTTGAAGCGGCGTCACTTTCTGTCCTAGGATCGTACCGTCCGGTTTGCTGTCAAACCAACTGTACTGCATCTGTTTTGCATGATAGGATTCGATATTTTTCAGTGATTTTCGGATGACATTCAGAAGAGAGGAATCCACCTGGGAATAGGCTTTTTGAATCTCTTCTTCTGTTACCTGAATATTATCCGCATTAAGTGCTGCACCGTCAAATTTTTCCGTATAAGCGAACACGGCTTCGTCACGTCTGTTTTTTACTTCATCCAGAATCTCGCGGACACTTGCTTCATACGTTCCATAACTGTTGGGACTTCTTTTGAGCAGATCTTCGAGCAGATTTTTTCTGGTTGTTTCATCTAATCGTTCAATTCTCATACTGTTTCCCCCTCCAAAAGATTTCGGATCCTTCCAATCAGATCACGGATCCGGTCATTCTCCATCCTCATGCTGACCGGATTTACGATCATGCGCGCAGAAAGCGGACACACTTCTTCAAGCACCGTCAGTCCGTTTTCCTTTAAGGTGGATCCCGTCTCCACAATATCAACGATCACTTCAGAAAGCCCGACGATCGGTGCCAGCTCAATGGAGCCGTTCATCTTGATGATCTCTACGGTCTGATGCTTCTTATTATAAAAATAGTCCTTTGCGATCTTTGGGTATTTGGTTGCCACGCGGATCACCTCACGATGCTCCAAAAGCTCTTTGGCATCCTGTGGCCCGCATACACACATTCTGCAGGAGCCGAATCCAAGATCCAGTACCTCATGTACGTTGCGTCCTTCTTCCACGATCGTATCTTTGCCGACAACTCCGATATCTGCTGCTCCATATTCGACATAAGTCGGAACATCCGGCCCTTTTGCGAGGAAAAACTTTAATTTTAATTCTTCATTGACAAACACCAGTTTTCTGGAATCCTTCTCTTTCATTTCTTCACAGGTGATTCCAAGCTGTTCCAGCATCTCCAGTGTTTTACTTGCCAGGCGTCCCTTGGTCAGGGCAAAGGTTAAATATTTCATCTGTTCTCCCTCGCTTTCGCTTTTTTTCTGGCATTTACCTTCTTTTCTTCTCCGGTAGAGAGGTTTACCATGTCAATCGTCAGATTCTCGTTCAAATACAGCATGCTGACCGCATGTGTCCGTTTCCCGTAAGCGATAAAGGTCTCTTTTGAATCTTCCTCAGTCCGTTTCAAAAGTTCCATGTATTTTCCTTTTTCACGGAAATCTTTTGCCAGTGCAATGGCCCATTTTTCTGTGGCATCGGTATACACGATGAGATTGTTGTGCCCGGTCTCCACAGTGATCTTCTGTCTGGACAGAGCGTTTTGCAGTTCATCAATGATAATGGCAAATCCGATCGACGGCGTCTGCTTTCCGAACTTTTCCAGAAGATGGTCATAACGTCCGCCTGTCACAATGGCATCACCGGTTCCGTAAGTATAGGCCCGAAATACAATCCCGGTATAGTATCCATAATGACCGCTCATACTCAGATCAAAAGTCACATAATCATCAGCCCCATACAATGCAAGCAATTTGTAAATCTTCAAAAGCCGTCCCACCGCTTGTTTTGCCTGATCGGTAGGCGCATGCTCAACGGCCTTTTTCAGCACATCCACATCTCCTGCGAACTCCGGAAGCAGACGGAACGTCTCTTTTAATTCCGGGGAGGCATCCGCCTGCTCTAAGAGTTCCTCGACTCCAAAGAAATTCCGGTTTGCGATCAGATTATAGATTTCTTCCTGCTTTTCTTTTGAAAGTCCTGTAGCTTCCATGAGACTCTGCAGGAAATCCACATGTCCGATATTCACCTGAAATTCTTTGAGTCCTACTTTTTTCAGACCATCTACGACCATGGCGATCATCTCGGCATCTGCTTCCACAGAATCGATTCCGATCAGCTCAGCACCAAGCTGTGTACTCTCTTTTAAGCGTCCCTGATAACTGCTGTGATTGATAAAGGTACTTCCCACATAACAAAGACGGATCGGAAAGTCTTCGGTCTCAAACAGGGTTGCTGCCGCTCTTGCGATCGAAGGAGTGATATCCGGCCGAAGTGCCAGTGTATCCCCTTCCCGGTCAAAAAACTTATACAGCTCTCTGGATGAAATCGTTCCGATCTCTTTGCGGAACACATCAAAATATTCAAAAGTCGGAGTCTGAATATCCTGATATCCGTAAAGATGCAGCACCTGATGAAGTTTATCCTGTACTGCCAGCTTTGCTCTGCATTCATTACTGTAAATATCTCGAACTCCTTCGGGAGTATGTAACTTTTGTTCCATAATTCATAACACCCTTTCACTTTACTATGCTAATACATTAAATTATTCTGTAATTATACGAACTTTCATTTCTTCTGTCAATCCCTGTCATCCAAATCTTTTTGAATATAATCCAGATACGGGACAAAACAATGATTTTTCAAGGCCATAAAATATTCCGGGGAAAGTTCTTCAAACCGAATACTTTTGCGCCCGCCGGACTGTGCCCGTTTCCAGAATTTCAAAAGTTCTTCAAATCTCATGTAATACAACGTTTCTTTCTGACTATAATAAATAATCAGAAAAGAAATCCCCTGCTGTTTTTCATACTTCTCCATAAAAGAAACCTGATGTTCGTGAACATTCTGAAGCGGAAATGTATCTGCGGCACACTCTTTTGCGTCAAAACAAATGGGAATTCCCTGAACAGCTCCGATATAATCCACGGTGCTGACCTTGTCAAAATAGGCAAGTGTGATATGACGCCGTTCCTTGTCAATCCGAACCGGAGTGATCGGGGTCGGCACCTTCTGGATCAGCGCCAGTCCCATTTCTTCATACCGGGTATTTGTGTAATTGATCATATCTTCCAGGGTAGAACCACGAAGTCCCCTTGAATTCCAGGTTCCCATTACAACACCCCTTTTTCGGCTGCAATCCTGTAAAACTGTTTCGGAAGCGGCGCTGTAAACTCTTTCTTGGATACGCTGCATAAGGTTTGCGTACATACCGGAAACTGCAGTCTGGCAGCATGAAGAAGCTGTGACTGCAAGTGATATTTCTGCTCGTATTCCCGGTTGATCTGCGATGCTCCGTATTTGTGGTCTCCAATCAGCGGATGTCCGACCGAAGCCAGATGGGCACGGATCTGGTGGGTCTTTCCGGTGATCAGATGCACTTCTAAAAGCGTTACACCGTCATGGGACTTTATCGGACGGTATTCGGTGATGATCCGTGCACTTCCAGGTCTTTCCTGAAACAGTATTTCTACTTTGTTGGTGCGCTCGTCCTTAAAAAGCCATCCTTCTACCCGGCTCGGTTTTTCGATGATTCCCGCTGTCAGGCAGAGATAATATTTTCCAATGGTGCGATCATGAAACATCTGGCTGAGTGACTGCAGTCCTGCCATGCTTTTCCCTGCCGCTACAATTCCGCTTGTATTGCGGTCCAGACGGTTGCAGATGGAAGGTCTGAATGTCCGGAGATCCTCCTCTGTCAGTGCATGGCTCTGGATCAGATAAGAAATCAGATGCTCCACCAAAGACTCGTCTGACCTTGCTGCTTTCTGAGAGAGCATCCCCACAGGCTTGTTGATCAGAATAATATCCTCATCCTCATAGAGAATGTCCAGACTGACATTTGTATAGCCGGAAAACGCTTCCGAAAATTTTTGGATCGTTTCATCTGATAAAAATAATTTTACACAGTCGCCCTTTGCCAGCTTTTCATTGCCGGACGCCTTTTTCCCGTTCAGCGTAATATTTTTTTTCCGGAGCATTTTGTACAAAAAACTCTTCGGGGCTTTATTTAAGTATTTGCCAAGCAGCTTGTCAAACCGCTGCCCGGCTTCCTGTTCTGTAATCTTGATTTCCTGCATGTTTTGTAACTCCTCATTACATGGAGAGGTTTAAAAGAAGCTGTCTGGTCTGCGCTTCTTCCTCTCCGTTTATTTTGGCATTTTCTACCATGGCGATCGATTCCAGTCCTTCGATCCTGGAGAGAAAAACCTTATAATCCTGATAAAATTTCACAGTGGAATACGAAAGACGATTCTGCGTCATCATATCCCTGATATGTTTGGAAAGGACGTTTAAATCGACCTTTTTGCTGTCTGTGTATCCAAATACCGTTCCGTTGGAGATCACCACACACTCCACCGGCATGATTTTTTCACGGGTTGTCAGGACAAGATCGTATACTCTGGTCGTATGCGGTGCTTTTGTATCAACCTCATGAACCAGCTTCTGATCTACAGAAGCATAAGGAAACCTGGTGATAACTCCCACCAGCGCTTTTGCGGCAGGAAGACAGCCAAGAATTGCCACCACTGTCAGAAGATTGCTTCTTGTTTTTGTCTGTACGTAGCCCAGTGTAAAAATGGCAGCTACGAGCAGAAAATAAATCACAGTCCGGATGATTTCTACTTTTTTCTTATAATCCAGATAACCTGGAGTTCCTTTTTCGATTCGCTTCATTTGTTCTTCTCTCCTACTTTTTTCCAATGGTCTGTACGTTTAAAATCCAACTGACCGGAACGATCCTGACCAGTATGTACAGTGCCCTCATCCAGAACCCGAAGATTGAGACTGCTTTTTTTCGTCTCGCATCCAGAAGTGCCTGTTTTACTACGTTTGGAGCCTTTGCCATTGTCATTTTTTTGAGCGGATTTTCAGGTTGCCCGCACCGCTCAAAAAATTCTGTGTCCACAGGTCCCGGACAGACTGCAGTGACATAGATTCCTTTTTTCTTCCACTCTGCGCCAAGAGCTCTGGAAAAGCTGAGTACATAAGATTTGGTGGCTGCATAAACCGCAAACCCGGGCTGCGGAGCAAATGCCGCAGCAGATGCAATCTGCAGGAGCCGACTTCCTTGTGACAGATAGGGCGCACACAAAAGCGTCATGTTTGTCAATGCCTCGCAGTTGAGACGCACCATCTCACTTTGTGCGGGCCACTCTTCTTTTGCTATATCCAAAACAGTACCGCTTTTTCCGAAGCCTGCTGCATTCACCAGCATCCGGATATCGGGTCTTAGACGCTGCAGTGTATCTTTGACCGTTTGCAGAAACATCGGATCTGTCAGATCTCCTGCAAAGATGCGGACCGGAACCGAACAGGTCTTCGCGATCGCTTCCAGTCGGTCTTTTCTGCGTGAAATGATCCACAATTCATCCAGGTTCATATAGAAATGCGGAATCTGGCGGACAAACTCCCGCCCCATACCGGAGGATGCCCCGGTGATCACTGCAATTTTCATCTTCCACGCCTCTTTTCTGTCTTCTTTTTCTGTACATTCCGTATGGTCTTTTTCTTCTGTTTTGGTCTGCCCGTTTTGACAGGCTGTTCCTTTTTCAATCTGCGCGGGCGGATCAGACAATTCTTTTCAAATCCGATCAGATCTGTTCTGCCGGCTTTTTTCAGCGCCTCTGCAACCAGATCATAGTTTTCCGGATTCCGATACTGGATCAACGCTCTCTGCAGGGCTTTCTCATGCGGATTTTTCGGAACATAGACCGGTTTCATTGTCCGCGGATCCACACCGGTGTAATACATACAGGTAGAAATTGTAGACGGAGTCGGATAGAAATCCTGCACCTGCTCCGGCATATATCCAAGATCTCTGCAGTATTCTGCCAGTTCCACTGCTTCTTTTAACGTTGATCCCGGATGAGAGGACATCAGATACGGAACCAGATATTGCTCTTTTCCGATTTTCTGGTTCATGGCATAAAACTTTTTCGTAAAGGTCTCATACACATTGTTGGCCGGTTTTCCCATCATAGAAAGAACCGGATCTGAAACGTGTTCCGGTGCCACCTTTAACTGTCCGCTGACATGATACTCACATAATTCTTTCAAAAACGTATCATCTGCGTCCGCCAGCAGATAGTCGAAACGAATTCCGGAACGGATAAAGACTTTCTTCACTTTCGGAACTTTTCTCAGCTTTCGCAGAAGTGCTACATAGTCTTTGTGATCTGCATTCAGGTTTTTGCAAGGTGTCGGGAACAGACACTGCTTTGTCTTACACACGCCTTTGGTCATCTGCTTTTCACAGGATGGATGCCGGAAATTTGCAGTCGGTCCGCCCACATCATGGATATATCCCTTAAAATCAGGATCCTGCGTAATCTCCTTTGCCTCCTGCAGCAGAGATTCGTGACTTCGTGTCTGTACGATCCGCCCCTGGTGGAAGGTCAGTGCGCAGAAGCTGCATCCGCCAAAACAGCCCCTGTTGCTGATCAGACTGAACTTGATCTCTGCGGTTGCCGGAACTCCTCCCAGTTTTTCATAATCCGGATGGGCACAGCGGGTAAACGGCAGTGCATAGACATCATCCATCTCCATCTGCGTCAGCGGTTTTGACGGAGGGTTCTGTACCACATATAAATGTTCGGAATACGGTTCGACCAGACGCTTTCCGGAAAATGGATCCGTATTACAGTACTGGGTGTAAAAACTTCTGGCATAAGAAAGCCTGTCCGCTTTTAATTCTTCAAAAGACGGAAGCATCACGGCATCATAAACCGAATCCAGAGATTTTGTCTTGACTGTTGTCCCGCTGATGTAAGTGATATCTGACACGGCAATTCCTGCATCCAGGGCTTCCGCAATCTCGACGATCGAGTGCTCGCCCATCCCGTAGGAAATCATATCTGCTCCGGAATCCAGAAGGACAGAACGCTTCAGCCGGTCAGACCAGTAATCATAGTGTGCAAGCCTTCGAAGGCTCGCTTCAATTCCGCCGAGAATAACCGGCGTCTGTTTGTAGGTCTGACGGATCAGGTTTCCATAGACCACGGTTGCATAATCCGGACGTCTGCCCATCACGCCGCCGGGCGTATAGGCATCGGACTTTCTGCGCTTTTTGGAGACAGAATAGTGATTCACCATGGAATCCATATTGCCGGCAGATACTAAAAATGCAAGCCTTGGCTCTCCGTATATGGTCACACTGTCTTTGTCCTTCCAGTCCGGCTGGGAAATGATCCCGATCCGATAGCCTCTGGATTCCAGAAGCCTTGTGATCACGGCAGGACCAAAAGACGGATGATCGACATACGCATCTCCGGTAATATAGACAAAATCAACCCGGTCCCATCCTCTGTCTTTCATATCCTGTCTGCAAATTGGTAAAAACCTTTCTCTCATGTATTTATACTCCACATCTTTCATATGTTTTTGCTTGGATCTCATCATAACTGCGGATAAAATAGTCCGCCTTTTCTTTTTTCTCTTTTTCATCACTTGCCGAGAATGCATCGTCCACTGCACACACTGTCATTCCCGCATTGCGCCCGGCTTCGATCCCCTTTGGAACGTCTTCAAATACCAGACACTCTTCCGGCCGTACACCGAGGTCCTCTGCCACTTTCAGATAAACATCCGGTGCAGGCTTTCCTTTTTTCACTTCACATCCGGTGCGTACAGAAGAAAAATACTCCCAGATCTGCAGCGCATCCAGGGCGGCAAGCGCCAGCTCCTTTGCATTGCTCGTAGCAATTCCCATCAGAATCTGCTCCTGTTTTAAAAATTCCAGAAATTCTTTTGCCCCTGGCTTTAGCTCCACTTGGGTCTGATACAGATGCAGTGTCATATCGATCCACTCCTTTTGCACATCTTCCAGCGAACAGGAGAGCTCTGGAAATACATCCAGAAAATACTGTGCGGTCTCTGTATAGCTTTTTCCCTCCAATGCCTTGGCGAATCCGGGCGGCGGGGTCAGATGGTATTTCTTTAAAAAGATCCGGTCCACTTCCGGCCAGATCCACATGGAATCCGTCAGCGTCCCATCCATATCAAAAATTACTGCTTTTTTTCCACTGAGCATAGTGTATCCTTCTCTTTCTCTGTCAATTCTCGGTATTCGCCGGGCATCAAAGTTTCATCCAGCTGAAGCGGTCCCATACTGAGCCTCTTCAGATAAATGACTTTCTTACCGACTGCTTCAAACATCCGCTTCACCTGATGAAACTTTCCTTCGCAGATCGTCAGAAGAATCTCTG